>Ga0182017_10002006_pt1 | contig 15624 bp, 11 predicted proteins | sample 712E3DmetaG_FD_120492 | JGI IMG/M metagenome (GOLD analysis project Ga0182017, IMG submission 120492) | Permafrost microbial communities from Stordalen Mire, Sweden - 712E3D metaG | ecosystem: Environmental > Terrestrial > Soil > Wetlands > Permafrost | place: Sweden: Stordalen | collected... | reverse complement strand
CACAGATTAAGAAGTGAAATGTCGAACCAGCGTCGACAATTCTCAATAATGTATCGCTGCTCATGACTTCTTCGACTGTCGAGTAATTATCCAATTGAAACTGAATCCATTGACATGCTCCTATTGCACAACGGTTATCCTTGAAAGGATATACTGTTTTATCCAATGTCATGTGTTCCACGACGAGTCCGCTTTCGTTCATGCCACCGTATGGCAAATCTCTTCCTACCTGATTGAACGTGATACTCCCGAATCTTGAGATCCATTTGACCGGCTTCTCTGAAGGATCGACGAGTGCCACTTTCTCAAGATTCCTGGGATTAACCATGACCAGCCCCGTTCCGGTTATCCAGTCAAGATTGCGCCCGAAAACCAGCCTGTTGCCATTATGCGAGACAAATGTTGTGCATGGATACGCCAGAGGAGAAGAGAATATCATTACGACAGCCAAAGACAGAATAATGACAGATTTTTGCTCCATTGTAAGCTTCTCCCAACTAATCTACTGGCAAACCAGTTTAAAGTTCGAGTTAAGGTGAGAGCCCATGATTAGTACGATTATCCATGTCGAAATCTTTCTTGAGCTTAGATGAAGGCACAAGAGCAACTTGCGGTGTATCGGATGCGGCTGAACATCGGCGGATGGAAACGCGACGTCGGCCACCATCCGGATACAGCACCGATATCCAAGGCTTTGCTATGCGGGACAGACGGGCCTCGAACCCGCGGCCCCCTGCGCAACAGGGAGGAGAACACGAACGAGAGCTCGTGAGCAGCAAGAAATCCATCGCTCACCTTCAGCCTAAAGCTGCAGTTCTGTCGCGTGTCCAATGAACTTCACGTTGTCCAATGGACTTCATAGACAAGCCCTTCAAATTGAAGGGCTTGCGTTTGTGAGCGTGGGTGGGCTCGAACCACCGACCCTCTGCTTAAAAGGCAGATGCTCTACCCCTGAGCTACACGCTCATCGAGAATAAGGGTCAATGTGTGTTAACCCCTTCTGCAGCGACAAAATATACTGGAAATCCTCCTCCTTGTCAAGCTTGCGGGTTGCGTCATCAAAGACCGATCAGAGGCCCCGGCCCCGCATCCTCTTCAATTCTCTTTCGACCAGCCCCGGATCATCGTCAAGGAAGTGCCTGGAGAGCCGCCGGGAACGACGCATGTCGTTCTCATCGATGTCGGCGACGATAAGGTCCTCCTCGAAGAGTTTCGCCGATACCATGCAGGTCCCGTCAGGACTTACGATTTCGGATCCTCCCCAGAAATTGATCCCATCCTCAAAGCCGACCCGGTTGCAGAAAGCGACGAACACTGAGAGGAGCCTCGCATATGTCCGGTGATTCTCGGCGTTGACTGTAGCAATCTGCGGTCTCTCTTCTTTTCCCGAAATCCGCGTGGGGCTTGCCACGAGCGTGAGTATCACTCCTGCACCGTCCTGTGCGAGAAGGTACGGGAGGGGGAGGTGCCAGAGATCCTCACAGATGAGAACGCCGAACCTCCCGTGCTTCGAATCAAACGCGCGCACCTCCGTACCGCTGCTGAAGTACCGGTTTTCTTCGAACATCCCGTACGTCGGCGGATACGTCTTCCGGTGGACGGAACGCACATCTCCCCCCTCGAAGAAAAAGGCGGCATTGTAAAGTCCGAAGGATGGCCCCTCTTCCACCCCGCCGGCCAGGATGGAAATCGTCTTCCCCTTCTCGATCAGGGGGTGCAGTAGTCCTGGATCTCTGCGGAGGTTGAGCGCGAGGTCCCAATTCATGTCCTTGATCGAATAGCCCGTAAGGCTGAGCTCGGGGAAGACGACGAGCTGCGCGCCGGCGGCGCCGGCTCTATCGGCCAGCGCGACATGCTTCCCGATGTTTGTCTGCATATCACCGAGGACGGGGTCGATCTGTGCCAGCGCGAGGCGGAATTTCATGCGGTGTTCCGGAGGGATAAGGGGGGACTCATGAACCTGAAAGATCGAGCATCCTGATGTCCTTGATATACGGGACGGTCTTGTCTGTCTTCATCTCTTTAAGCTGAGAGAGCTTTCTTTCGATGCGGGCGAGGTTGTCCCGTATGATCGTGAGGTATGTCGTCTTCTGGTCGGCGCCGTGGGCACCGGCAAGTCCTTCAATCGTCATGCGGATCTCGTCGAGAGGCTTTCGTATTTCCTGTGCTATCTTAGGGACCATTCCCTGGATCGTCTCGAGGCGTTCCTGGGAAATTTCGAGGGATGTGAGCTGGTCACGAAGTTTCTTCCGTTCGATGACGTTCAGGACTGTCCTGGGAAGGACGGGAGTCGAAATCTCGTCCTTCACAAGATAGTCTTCCACACCCAGCTTCAGCACCTGCACCGCGAGGTCGAAGTCCTTGTTGACGGTGAGAAACACCACGGGGATCGTCACCCCCCTTGCCTGGAGCGTCCTGGTAGTCTCCAGGCCGTTCTGTCCGGGGAGGAAGTAGTCCATCAGGATGACGTCAAATTGTGTCCCCAGGGCCAGTTCTTCGAGCGCGGCGATGCCGCTTTCGCGCCAGACAATCTCAAATTGCCCTTTTTCGTACTTCCGCAGGAAGACTTCCACGAGGTTTGCAAAGTCGCGGTTGTCCTCCACGAGTAATATGCGAACTCGACCAGGATCGGTCATCGGTTCAGTCGGGTATGGTGAAATAGAACTTCGTCCCTTCCCCTACAACGGAATCCAGCCAGATGCGGCCCCCGTGATTCTCCACGATCTTCTTGACGATTGTCAGCCCTGCGCCGGTTCCCCGGAAGTCCTCGGTTCTATGGAGTCTCTGGAAAATGACAAATATCTTGTCGTACTGCTGACGTTCGATGCCGATACCGTTGTCCTGGACGGAGATTGTATAACCGCCTTCCGCACGAATCACGGCGATATCGACCCGCGGCGCCGGACTCCGGTTGAACTTGATCGCATTGGCAATCAAATTCCTGAACACCATCCCGAGCTGGATCCGGTTGTAGCGCACCGTCGGGAGCTCACCCGGGACATTGACGATCGCGTGGCTCTCGTGAAGGGAGAATTCGATATCGTGCAGCACCTCTCCGATTACGTCGAGGAGCGGGAGCGATTCTTCCGTTTCTGAAACCCTTCCGAGGCGCGAGAGGGTCAGCAGGTCATCGATAAGTCCCTTCATCCGCTTACCGGACTGAACGATGGAAGTGAGGTACCCCATCCCCTCTTCGTCGATCAGATCCCGGTAGTCGTTGAGCACGATCTTGCTATACCCGTCGATGGTAATCAGGGGCTCTTTCAGATCATGCGACACGACATAGGTGAAGTCGTCCAGCTCCTTGTTCCGCGCCTCGATCTCCTGGGACTTGGTCACCGTGTCCTCATAGAGACCTGCCCTGTCGATCGCAATTGACATCAAATTAGCGATACTTGCCACCAGACGCAAGTGAGCCTCGGCAAACAGGCCGGTTGCCTCGCGCCCAAGCGCGATGACGCCCGTGGTTTCCTCTTTCGAGTTTACAGGGACGGCAAGCAGGGACCCGCCGGCGGGGAAATTCCCCGAAAAGGGTTCCCCTGAAAGGGCCGCGAGCACGCCGGGCATGTCCGGGGAGAGCGGTATATGTCGGGAACTCTCCCGCTCCCTGTGAAATTGAAGCACGAGCTCCCCCGTCTTCGGGGATCGACCGAAATACGCGAAGGAATCGAACTCCAGCACATTCTTCAGCCCGTCATGGACAACGGTCAGGACGGACCGGGTATCGAGAGCCCCCGTGAGCCCTCTGCCAATCTCATATAGGAGCGTCACACGGCGGACTTGCGCCTGGACTTCACTGTAGAGCTGTGCGTTTTCGAGGGCCGAGGCGAGCTGGTTTCCCACAAGCCTGATGAATCGCTGTTCCTGGTCGTTAAACGTGTGTTCGTTCTGAAACGCGACCACCAGGACGCCGAGAATACGGTCTTTCGATTCGAGAGGGATCCCCAGAAGACTCTCAGCACCCAGCTCACGGAAAAGGGCCCTCCCCGGTTCGCTCAGGCGAACATCGTCCGGGAGGCCGGAGGGGATGATGATCGGTTTCCGTTCGCGTATCACGCTCCCCATTGCGTTCCCCGACACCGGGAGCGAACCGACCATACGTGCGTGGTCCTTTCCGATGCCACGGTGGGCGGCGAGGGTGATCCGCTCAAGTGATTCGTCGGGGAGATAACAGAGCACGATATCGGCCTGGACAAGCGAGCCGACCTGTTCCGCCGCAACGCCGAGGACTTCGTCCGGATTCAGCGACCTGTTGATCGAAGACGCGATCGCGTTGAGGGCAAGAAGCTCCTCGTTCCGGCGTTTGATCTCAGCTTCCGTCCGTTTGCTGTCCGTGATATCCGTGTACGTGAAGACGAGCCCGTTCACGCGTTCGTCCATTTCCAGCGGAGTGACTGCGAGCTGGAATATGCGCGCCTTCTCACCGGAGCCGATCGAGAATTCACGCAGGTATTCACGCATGGACCCTTCGAAGAGCCGTGCGGTGGCGGCGATCAGCTCCTCCCGGAGCGGGGAGAAGGGAATGATTTCCTCCAATCGCTTTCCTATCACGGCCGACTCTTCCCGCAGGTCCGGGGTCCCCTGCAGAACGGCATGCTCGCGCCAGGCCTTATTGACCTTGCGCACGATGGAGTTTCGGTCGACGGTGTACACCACGCTTTCTATGGAATCCAGAAGGTCGTGGATGTATGCACTATCGAGGCTGACCCGCTGGAAGAGCATGGTCCTGTCGATCAGCGCACCGATCTGGTCGGCGATCGGCTGGAGATATTTCAGTTCTCCGAGCCCGAAGGCATTGGGCTCCGCGCTTGATACGTCGAACGTCCCCAGTATCCGCTCATTGAGAAGAATGGGAATGTTGATCTCCGATCGCATGCCCGCTTTCGCTGAAAGCAGATCGCCCCCGAGTGAAGGATGTGTGGCGATATCTCCTATCACCAATCCCCTCCCTTCGGCCACGGAAAGTCTCGACACGCATCCCTGCAGGGGGACGGAAGCACCGACGGGCGGAAACCGGTCTTCGGCTCCCACAGTGGCGTGGACAATGAGGTTCTGGCCCCCTTCCGCAAGGAGGCATACGCTCATGTGGTCGAACGACGTCAGAGTCCGCACCTCGGCTGCGATGACATCGAATACCCGGATGAAATCAGTGCTCGAATTCGCGGTGCTGATGATCCGGTTCAGCATCTCGATCTGGCGGCTCTTTGCCGCCAGATCATCTGCCAGACCTATCCGCTCCGATATATCCCGGGCGATGTTCAACATCGCCACGGGCTCGCCCAGGGCATTGCGGAGGAGGCTCGTGTTCAGGCTGATGGCTACTTCCGTTCCGCCATGCTTCTTCCACGTCATATCAAAATCGCGGAGGAACCTCTTTTCGCGAAGGGCCGCAAGCCAGACGACCAGGCGGGACATTTCCTCTTCGATCAGCCACGGGTACGGGAATACCATCCCGATCACCTCGCTCCGGGGGTATTCCGTCAGCAAAGAAAACTCACGATTGACCTCCCACACTTTGCCCTGAAGGTCGCTGATCATGAGGGCGTCCCTCATGGTATCGATGACGTTGCGGAGCGTCTCTTCCGACTCGCGAAGCTCCCGTTCCAGGCTCTTCCGGTGAGTGACGTCCGTGACCGTGCCGACAACCCCGTCGATGTTCCCGCCCCTGTCGCGGAGCGGGGAAAACCGGCACCAGAGCACGGCTGTTTCCTCGCTCCCCGGACGCACGAAGCGGACTTCTTCTGAACTGACGGGAGTTCCCGCCAGTGCACGGTTGAGCAGATCGGGGAAATCGGCGAGCTGGAAACGAGGGCCATTATCAAACGCGTTCCTGCCGATCACGTCCTCCCGCTTGATCCCGGTGATCAGCTCCATTCCCTTGTTCCACTCACGGTGGCGCAGATCCCTATCATAGACCACCACGCCCTCCTGGACGCTCTGAAGAAGGTCGTCGTGGAAATCCACCCCCGCCTCTGCAACCCGTGCGTTCTCGATTCTCGTTGTTATGTCGGCAACGATGCCATAGATCCCCCTCACCTTCCCCGCTTCATCACGTCCGTACCGGACCGAATCCCTGACCCAGCGGTACGAAGCCTTTCCCTTCGGGAGAATCCGGTATTCCAGCTCGAACTCATCCTTCCCCTCGCCCTGGTTCGAGATTCTCCGTGAATACTCCCCCCTCTCGTCAGGGTGAAGGAGCGTCCTCCAGATATCGGGGGAACGGATGATTTCTTCGGGAAGGTACCCGGTGAGTTTCTCCACACGCGGGCTTAAATAAACGAATTGACCGTTGGGTGCGCATTCGTACACCACGTCGGTTATCAATTCGACCGCATTCCTGTATGTGAGTTCGGAGGCGACTATCTGTTCGTACCGGAGAGCATTCGCCAGCGCGTCTCCCGTATGCCGTCCTATGGCCGAACAGAGGACCGTATCGGCCGCAGCGGAGCCGGCCTCTCTCGAGGAACAAAGAAGCAATGTCCCGACCACGGCGTTTCCCGCAATGAGCGGGAGGTAGAGAACGGACCGGAGACCTTCTGATTCGAAGAGAGACTTGTACGGGATGTGGGCGGGATAGTCATTCATTTCAAGAAGGAGGGGCTCCGCGGTCTTCCATACCATCCCCGTCACGCCTTCCCGTGCATCCTGTCTCGAGAGAGCCGTCGCGATCCGCGGGTTGAGTGACTCATCGGCGGAGAGGAGAAGTGTCGTTCCTTCTCTGTCGGCGCGGTACGCCCCCCCGGTTTCGAATCCGAGCCACTTCATAGCCCCCCGTAACCCCTCGGAGAGAACATCTGCCGGGGACAGTGACAGATGAATTCCGTGCGCAAGGTTTTCGAGTATCGCCTCACCGCGGGACTGCCTGCGGAGCTCCTCCTCCGCACGGCGCATCTCCGTGATGTCCCTGTGGTAGATCAGGAGTGCAGGGGTCCCGGCGAAGTAGATATTCGTGCAGAGCGCCTCGACCGTCTTCAATGATCCGTCGGAACTCTTGATCGTGTAGACCAGCGGTGCCGTCTCTTTGGAATTTGGCGCAACGGCAGCAGCCACGGTTTTGCGATCCCGCGGAGCGACAAGAGCCGGGAATTCTTTTCCCACCAGGGCCGCAGGCGAACCGACGCCGAAGAGCGCGGCACACGCTCCGTTGGCAAACACGAACGCCCCGTCCCGGAGGACCGACAGCGGTCCCCCCTCCCTTTCGCATATCTCCCTGTAGGAGCGCTCGGATTCGCGGAGCGACTGGAGCGCGGCACTACGCGCGGTAACGTCAGAGAGCGTGAGATACCACGAGCCTTTCCCGTTCCAGAGAGTCCTGGAAGCAGAGAGTGCAAATTCACGGCGCTCCCCTTCCGGTGCCTTGAGCGTGATCTGATCGCGGGCCACCCCGGAGGGTTCCGCGGCAGCCGCCTCCGTCGCGGAGAGGTCCCGTACGAGAGATGCGTTTTCCTTCCCGAGAAATTCGCGGAGCGTTAGCTCACCCGAAGAAACATCGACCCATGAGAAAGCCTTCCGGAAGGCGGCATTTGCGTAAACCAGCTTACGGCCGCAAAACAGGACCTGGGGGAGCGGACTTGCTTCCGCAAGTGCTGAAAGCCGTTCCCGGTCACCGCGGACATCCTCAAGGCGTCGTAGTTCGCCGGAGATATCCCGGAGGATGATGACTCCCCGGGAAGATCCGAGTGCCGCAGCGGAATACGACGCTGAGAACTGACGTCCGTTCTTTCTGAGGAGTTCCAGCTCTCCGGACACTCTCCGTTTCTTGCGCAGGGTGGCCAAACCCCGGAGAGCGCCCCGGTAGGATAGTGCGGCGACGAACCCTGAAAGCGGCATGGCGCCGAGGTCTTCTCCCTGGTAACCGAAAAGCTCAGAGGCCTTCGGGTTCGGTTCCCTTCCCGGACCATTCAGGTCAAAGAGGATGATCGCCTCAGGAGAGAGGCGGAACATCTCCCTGTAGGGCTTCTGGAGCAAATCGACCACACCTGTAGGGGAATCACCGTCCCCCGGTCCTTTCGCACTGCGGGGTGCAAGGCTGGAGAAAGCCGGCGGATCCAGACGGAGGTCCGGATCGTCGAAGTCAATTCTCCTCGGAGAGAAGAATCCGGTGGAATAGATCCCGCGTGCTGTGACACATTGAGAATAAAGATGGGACCCCGATGGGATGCAGTCGATGAAGAACCGCGGAAGGTCCTTGAAATCTCCCAGCCCCCTGTCGGTATAAGAAGATCTCCGGACGATCCAGAGCGAGCTGATACCACGCTTCTCGAGGAGCGGTGTGATCTTGAGGTAAAAATCGAGTATCCCTCGTTCCTTAACTGAAGAGGGAACATCAACCACGAGGAGATACCTCGCCGGGTGGGAGGAAAGAGCCTTTCGCGCAAGAGAGAGAGAGGCCGCCGTTGAGGAAGCATCGAAAACAGCCTTCGGGAGACCTGAGGCGGAATGCCATTTCCCGATCGGGTCCAGGAGCGCACCGGCCCAAGTATCATCCGGGACACAGAGTACTGTCTGTTCCCCTTTGGGGAGAGAAGAAGCGAGAGACCGGAGCGTTGAGAAATCGCTACCAGCTGCCACTTGCACCTCCGCCTCCAAATGACCCTCCCCCTCCGCCGAATCCTCCTCCCGAACCACCCCCCCATCCCCCTCCGCCTCCGCCTCCCAGCCCGGGGCCGCCCCCCCAGAAAATTCCCCGGGAGCGGCGGCGAACGAGCCTGAGTAGTATCACGATGATGATGACCGCGACGAAAAGGCCCGGAGACGTTCTTCGCCCGGTCCGTGACACCGGTTCGGCCTGGTATTCGTTCTTTGTCGCGGACATGATCGCCTCAACTCCGGCCCGCAGTCCCCCGTAGTAGTCCCCCTGGCGGAAATGCGGGCCGATTTCCTGACGCACGATCTGCCCGGCGAGCGCATCGGGGAGAGCCCCCTCGAGACCGTAACCCACCTCGATCCGCGCTTTCCTGTCGTTGCGGGCCACCAGGAGCAACGCGCCGTTGTCTTTTCCCTTCTTTCCAATCTTGTTGGCTTCGGCAACCCGGAGGGAGTACTCCTCAAGGTCTTCCCCGTTGAGCGAGGCGACCATGAGCACGATCACCTGCGTCGAGGTCGTCTTGTCGAACGACGAGAGGAGTTGATCAAGCTGCGTGACCTGTTCCGCGGACAGCGTTCCCGAGAGATCGGTCGCATATTGCGTCAGCTTCGGCACGGAGGTCTCCTGACCCGCCGACGTGGCGGCAATGACCGTCAGGAGCGGGAACGCACAGCACGCCCGGAGAACCAGCCGGCGAAACCGCCCGGCGAACGATCGTCGAAGAGGGACCATGAACGGCGCCGTTGTCAGAATTTCACCTGAGGTGCGTTCTCGGACCCTTCCTTGGCCTGGAAGTAGGGCTTCTCGTGGAAGCCGCGCAACCCGGCGATGAACGAAACAGGGAACTGACGGATCGAGGTGTTATACGACTGAACAACGTCGTTGAACCGTTTCCGTTCGACCGTGATTCTGTTTTCCGTTCCCTCGAGCTGGGTCTGGAGGCTGAGGAAGTTCTCGTTGGATTTAATCTGGGGGTAGTTCTCCGAGACCACAAGGAGACGGGAGAGCGCCGACCCGAGCTGGTCCTGCGCCGCCTGGAACTTCGCGAATGTCTTCGGGTCATCCAGGACTTCCTTCGTGACCGTCATCTGGCTTACTTTCGCCCGGGCTTCCGCGACGCCGACAAAGACGTCCTTCTCCTGGGTGGCATATCCCTTCACTGTTTCCACGAGGTTGGGAATCAGGTCTGCCCGCCGCTGATACTGGTTTTCCACCTGGCTCCATGCGGAGCGGACGCCTTCGTCCAGTGTCACCAACCGGTTGTTGACACCAACCCCCCACATAAACAAACCGAGAACCACCACTGCTATCGCTCCGAGAACTACCGCTGCAATCAAACATCCGCGGGATTTCATGCTGTCTCCTAGTTGGTGAATATGGTCTTGGGAAATCTTGACGATAATTTGCGCATTGAACCGATCAGCCTGAGAGAATCTGCACCGGAAAGAATGCTCGCCCGCCAGCGGTCGATCCTGACAGGAATAAACGAATATCCTGCCGCGCCGGTGCCGAACCGGATCTCAAGCATTCCTGTGTTGTAGGTATCCCGGTCGGTCCCTCCGAAAACAAAATTCCCCAGCGAATACGCGATCACCCCCCTGCCGTAGCGCTCGATCCCCTGCAGGACATGAGGGTGATGTCCCACGACTGCGTCCGCTCCTGCGTCGATCAGAGCGTGGGCAAATGCAACCTGAGCCCGGTCCGGGGAGGTCGCTCTTTCTGTCCCCCAGTGGAGTATGATCACAATGTAGCATGACCTCCCTCCTTCCCTCAGGTTGCTGATGTCGTCGCAGACCCGTTCCAGATCCCGCCTCGCCACACCGGGAGACGACTTCCCCGCTCCCGGGGCCTCGCCCCCTCCGTAATAGGCCAGGAAGGCGACCTCACGACCCCTGATTGTGTCGATGACGGGACGGTAGGCTTCCAGACTGTTCCTGCCGGCCCCGACATGGCGCACTCCAACAGAGTCAAGATAAGAAATTGTGTCCAAAAGTCCGAGGGGTCCGTAATCGTAGATGTGGTTGTTCGCGATGCTGACGATGTCGATACCTCCGCCGGTCAACGCGGAAAGGAACCGGGGATGCATCCTGAAATTGAATGGCTTCGCAATCCTCTTCCCCCGGGTGGTGACGGGAGATTCGAGGTTCACCACGGTGGCGTCGGCACCTCCGAGCCGGTACAGGCACCGGAACGTGGCCCCGGAGCTGTCCCACATCTGCGTCTCGTAGTGGGAGGCAAGAAGCACGTCCCCGGCGAATCGAAGCGTCACGGGAATCTGGACAGGTGGAGCTGATGCACGGCTGCTTGTGTCGGCGCTGGCGGTCGCGCAAAATAGCCACAGGATAAGAGGGAGAACACTCATTGAAGAACCAGTCCGTACCGAAGGCAAAAACTACAAAAAAGGGGAGACGCCAGGCATCTCCCCTTTCCCCTCAACAAGACACAAGAGAATCTAGTTCAGCTTGTAGCTCACTCCTACACGCACGAAACCGACTCCGTAGCCGAGTTCGCCCATGAGGGCGAACTTCGGGGAGATGTAGTAACGGCCGCCGACGAACACGTCGAAGAAGAAGTAACTTGCGGACGCACTGTAGTACCGGCCAAATTCCGACTCGTAAGCCGAGTTATTCCACGATACCGAGGCCGAAACGATGTCATAGCCGAGACCTGCTCCGGCATAAGCATCAAACTTCGGGTTGTGCTCGAGGAAATGGTACGCGCCGCGGGCGCTGATGACAATGTATGTGTATTTCCACGTTCCGTACCCGAAATCGTCCGATGAGCCGGAGTATGCCACGATCCCGCCGAGCGTGATCTTCTCCGCGACGCCCGTTTCAAATGCTACGAAAATCGGGGGAAGAGTCGACGATCCGTACAGGCCGTACATCCCGAATCCAACTCCGCCCGAAAGAACCATGTCCTTCTGGTGCCATGCGTTGTCCTGAGCGCTTGCGACTCCAGGCAGCGCAATCATTGCCACCAGCAACAGAATCGCGGAAATTGATAAAATCTGTTTCATTATGGTCCTCCCCTGTGTGATTATTCGTGATTTGCTAGTTGGATATGCCCTTACGAGACCCTTTTCGAGGCGAAATCGACGAGCTGGATGCCGGGTGGCAATTTCGCTGACGAATAATAACAAATCATGATTCGAATGTCAAGTATTGACAGGGCTAATAACTTGGAGATATTGGTAAAGTGTCGCCGGACACAACATCTGTAACATCTTGGCAAACCGATGGAATCCAAATATGAAACGCTTTCTGTCCGGCACTCGCGCGACAACGGAACGAGTCGTTCTTCCCCCCCCCCCGGGAACAATTAAAAATTGTTCCTGACTCCTCCCGTCAAAGCAAAAAACCCGGGGACGTCCTGATTAGCGTACTGGTAGGTCTGGGTCCCGCCTCCCTGCCCGTTGTTCTGCTGGAATGACTGGGTGAATTGCGTCTCGCTTCCAAACGGGATCATATGCTTAAACTGAATGTACGGCTGGAACACGTCGGAGACGCGGATGAGGACACCGTAGAACACGAGAAGCCCAATCTTCATCTCTCCGTTCCCTGTGAGGGTATTGTTTTGACCGTTTTGAGCGACCGTGATGTCTGAAGTGTTCATGATATTCAGTCCGAGCCCAAGCCCGACATAAGGAGAGAGCAGTTTGAATTTCGGGAATGTGAGGCGATGGATCGGCATGATGTCCAGTGAGATGATCGAGGTCGACCCGCCGCTCTGACCTGATGCCGCGAACTTACCGGCGCCGAATTGTCCATCGTATGCTGCCTGATAATAAGAAAGCGATGTAAATGATGCATCGAGGTTTATGTCCAGCTTATACCATCCGCTGGCGAAGCTTGAGGGGAAGACTTGATAGCCTCCGGCAACACCGAATGTGAACCCGGTCTTGCTGGCGTCTGCGACGTTTCCGGTCTGTGTCCCTCCTCCCTGCTGGGTGAGTTTGAAGACGCCTTTGAGTCCTGATGCTTTGAAGCCGAGATACGCTCCTGCATACGGCTGCGCCGCGACTGTCTCAAACGCGAAGAATGCGATTATTGCCAAGCCCAACAACTTCGTACGACAGTGCATAGCTCCTCCGATTGAATGTTGCAGCGAGAGATGGCGCCTAGATGGTAAGGTAGGAAAAGATTGTTGAATTTCACATATATTTTCCGAAAAGTCAAGAATGTCTCCCCCCCCCCATGTCCGGGATCACATTCCGCTGGATCACCTCAGCAAGGACCTCGCTATGACGATCTTCTGGATTTCGGACGTCCCTTCATAGATTTCCGTAATCTTCGCATCGCGGAGGTACCGTTCCACAAGGTATTCTCTGACGTATCCGTACCCGCCGTGTATCTGTATTGCTTCCAGGGCGCTTTGCACGGCGGTTTTCGACGCGAAGAGCTTCGCCATTGCCGCTTCGGCTCCGAACGGCTCCCCTGCGTCCTTAAGAGCCGCCGCTTTCAGCATCAACATCCGGGAGGCGTCGATATCCGTCGCCATGTCGGCGATCTTGAACTGAATCGCCTGGAGCTCTGCGATGGGCCGGTCGAAGGCCTTCCGTTCCCGGGCATAGTGCACGGAAGCGTTCAGGCAGGCCTGGGCGATGCCGACAGCCTGTGCGGAGATCCCGATCCTCCCCCCCTCCAGCGTTTTCATGGCGAACCGGAACCCATCCCCCTCCCCGCCGATCCGGTTTGCAGCGGGAACCCTGCATTCTGTAAATGCAAGGGAGACGGTATCGGAGCTCCGAATCCCGAGCTTCCGCTCCTTCTTCGCCACGGCAAATCCCGGGGTCCCCTTCTCAACGATGAACGTGCTTATTCCCTTCGCCCCCTTCGACCTGTCAGTCGCGGCCATAACAAGAACGACATCGGCGGTCGAGCCGTTCGTAATCCAGTTCTTGGATCCGTTCAGTATGTAGCAATCACCGTCCCGCACCGCTGTGGTCCGCTGGTTCGAAGCGTCACTTCCCGCCTCAGGCTCGGAGAGGGCGAACGCCCCGAGCTTTTTTCCCGACGCCAGATCCTTCAGAAACCTCTCTTTCTGCTCCTGCGTCCCGTCCTTGTTGATACCGTAGCAGACCAGCGAGTTGTTCACGGACATGATGACGCCGACAGAGGCGTCCACGCGGGATATTTCCTCCAGGGCAAAGACATAGCTTGTCGTATCGAGTCCGCTCCCTCCCCATTCCTCCGGCACCATCATCCCCATGAACCCCAGCTCGCCCAGCTCCCTGACGATCTCGCGCGGGAATTCCTCTTTCTCGTCCCGTTCGATCGTTCCCGGGGCGATCCGCTCATCCGCAAACTTCCGGGCAGTATCCCGGATCATTGTGTGCGTTTCGTTCAGTGAGAAATCCATTCAGTCGCCGTGACGTGTGCTCTCTGGGGGTTTCGGACTATTTCTGTGGGTATTCGTAAAAGCCCCGTCCCGACTTCCGGCCGAGTTGGCCGGCCGCAACCATCTTTTTCAGGAGCGGGGAGGGGCGGTATTTCGGGTCGCCCAGACCGTCGTACAGGACATTCATGATCGCGAGGCAGACATCGAGCCCGATGAAGTCCGCAAGCGCCAGGGGACCCATCGGATGGTTCATGCCGAGCTTCATCACCGTGTCGATGGCCTCCGGCGCGGCAACGCCCTCCATGACGCAGCAGATTGCCTCGTTGATCATCGGGAGGAGTATCCGGTTCGAGACGAACCCCGGATAGTCGTTGACTTCCACAGGGGTCTTTTCGAGCTTCTCGCAAAGCTCTTTCACAAGCGCGAACGTGGCGTCCGACGTCGACAGCCCGCGGATCACCTCCACGAGCTTCATCACCGGTACAGGGTTCATGAAATGCATCCCGATGACCCGATCCGGGCGTTTCGTCACCGCTCCGATTTCCGTTATCGAAATTGAGGAGGTATTGGAGGCGAGTATGACCCCCGGGCGGCAGGCGGCATCGAGGCGGCGGAAAATCTCTTTCTTCGTCTCTGCGTGCTCGGTGGCGGCTTCGATGACGATATCGGCTCCGGCCGCCCCGGCAGCAAGGTCCGTGCCCGGTGTGATGCGGGAGAGAACCTGTCTCTTCAGTTCTTCTGGGAGCGTCCCTTTCCTGACCTGGCGGTCAAGGTTCGCGGCGATCGTGCCCATCCCCCGATCGAGGAGGTCCTGCCTCACGTCGTTCAGCGTGACGGCGAAACCGTACTGCGCGAACACATGAGCTATGCCGTTTCCCATTGTGCCGGCGCCGACGACGCAGACCGTGCGTATGTCCATGGTGGGCCTCCGGCGGGTGGGATCAGCTGCTCATGGAGCGGAGGAACTCCTTGTTCGTTTTTGTCCCCCGCATCTTTTCGAGCATGAACTCCATCGCATCGACGGTGTTGAAATCGGAGAGGAGCTTCCGGAGTATCCAGATCCGGTTAAGGTCGTCTGCGTCGATGAGCAGTTCCTCTTTCCTGGTGCCGGAGCGGTTGACGTCCATCGCCGGGAATATGCGCTTGTCGCTCAGCTTCCGGTCGAGGATGATTTCCATGTTGCCGGTTCCCTTGAACTCCTCGAATATCACCTCGTCCATGCGGCTTCCCGTCTCGACGAGCGCCGTGGCGACGATCGTCAGAGATCCCCCCTCTTCGATATTTCGCGCCGCGCCGAAGAACCGCTTCGGCTTGTGAAGTGCATTCGCGTCGACGCCGCCGGAGAGGATCTTTCCCGAGTGCGGAACAACCGTGTTGTGGGCCCTTGCCAGGCGCGTGATGCTGTCGAGGAGGATGACCACGTCCTTCTTCGCTTCCACAAGGCGCTTCGCCTTCTCCAGGACCATGTCCGAGACCTGCACGTGCCGTTCGGGTGGCTCGTCGAACGTGGAGCTCACGACTTCCGCGTTCACGGAACGTTCCATGTCCGTCACTTCTTCGGGACGTTCGTCGATCAGCAGGACGATCAGTTTCACTTCCGGGTGGTTCCGCGAGATGCTGTTGGCGATCTTCTGCAGGAGAATCGTCTTGCCTGCCTTCGGTGGAGAAACGATCATCCCGCGCTGTCCCTTCCCGAT
>Ga0182017_10002004_pt1 | contig 15628 bp, 13 predicted proteins | sample 712E3DmetaG_FD_120492 | JGI IMG/M metagenome (GOLD analysis project Ga0182017, IMG submission 120492) | Permafrost microbial communities from Stordalen Mire, Sweden - 712E3D metaG | ecosystem: Environmental > Terrestrial > Soil > Wetlands > Permafrost | place: Sweden: Stordalen | collected... | reverse complement strand
TACCCTGTCCGCCCCGCCCTTCTCCTTCTGCGCTTTCACTAGCCCCCCATAAGCCTTTCCCGATTCCGTCAGCACAATATTCCCCTCATGCACCTCGACTAGGCCAGCCAGCTCCAATCGGTGCAGGTGGTAGTCCAGCATGCTCTCGCCAACGGCCTGTGCAATCTCCGCCACCGTGAGCTGGCCCTCGTTCATCAGGATTATCATCTTTCTACGAATGGGGTTCTCCAGGGCATGGTGCACCAGCGCCATCTCTTCCGGCGATTCCGGCTTGGCTTTGTGTTCGTTGTTCATTTCAGTTCTATTGTAGTGAGCTGATGGACTATCTCTGTTTCGGGTGCGGGTTGAATGGAAAGCTGAAATAAATAATTGATTTTGCCTGGCCGGACGCGGGGTTGTTCGTATCTCCGGATTGTCCGCTCAAGCTTGCTTCTCCTCATCGGATTTGCCTTTCTTCAACAGATAATACCCTGCCGAAAGGGCGATTATGACCGCAGCCGTCCCCAATAGATTCGCATTCCCTGGCGTGCTGTTCGGCTCCAGGATTACGACCTTCCTTGCCATGGCGGTCAACGCAACCAATAATACCATCTGGGTGTTGACGTTATGCTCGATTTTGTATGTCTTGAAGGTCTCCAGTAGCTCCACTCCCATAATCACCAGGAGAATATTTCCAAAAGTGTTCAACAGCTCGTCAGTCTCCAGGCGACCGAAAGGCGGGGAGATCACGTACAGAGCCAGGTTGTAGATCAGGTCGATGGTGGCTAAGATCACCGCCACTGCCATCGTCCATGTCAATACAACGACTATAATCTTCTGGATCTTGTCCAGGTATTCGCCCGTTAGTCCGCTCTTGGCATCGATCAATTCGAGTTCCTCAGGTTACAATTCTTTTCCAGAACCACTCAGCTCTACGCTTAATACGACTTTTCGGGAATTTCGGACAACTTAGGAGAGTCGAAGGGCGAGCCTCATCTTTCTATCTCGCCTTCCTATTTCCTTTTCCTCCGATTTTTACTTCCCTAGTGCCCGGTCTTGTTCACAGCATAGGCAGTATACCTAACTCCCCTTGTTCTTCGATGGGCAATATTTCTGGATTGCTAGGTCCTTTTGGCCTCTTTTGCGGCATCGGCTCGATTGGCTGAATTGCCACCTCGTTCACCTCAATGAACACCCTTCTTGCGGCGCAAACGCCACCATTACATGCCCTTCAGTTGTAAGCTCTTGAAGACCAGGGCGTTACAGACATGGAGCCCTCTGGACCGACGGAACCTATTCCGCTTATCTCTATGCCGGTAGCACCAGAAACACTCCAGGAAAGGGTAGTGCTGTCTCCAATGGAAAGATAGCTTTTATCGGCACTGAAGTAGTTAACTATCGGTTCCTTTGGTTTGGAAACTACTGCTACTCGAACGGTAGAAGAGACGCTGCCAGCATCGTTTGAGGCAGTTAAGGTGATGTAAGTAGTGGAGTAAGGTCTAACCGATATACTTCCTTCTGGGCGAACAGTGCCGACACCGTTATTTATCACCACATTGGAGGCACCCGAAACGCTCCAGCTCAGGGCAGAGCTCCCGCCCTCCTGAATCGTTCCTGGACTGGCACTGAAGTAATTTATCAAGGGCTTTATGAGCTTTGGCTTCTCAACGGAAATGTCAAGCTCCGCGACTGTTCTTCCAACTCCGTTCTCGGTAATGAGGACGAACCTGGTATTTTGTTTCGGCATAACCGCTGTCGATCCTTTGAGTGCCACATTTCCCAATCCAGAGATGGTTACACTTGCGGCATTCGAGACCGACCAGGATAGCACAGAGCCCTCTCCGGCCCTTATCGACGATGGATTAGCACTGAAGTAATTTATAACCGGGTTACTCGCCTCACTGGACGATGCATAGCTCCCTTTTATGATCAAGCTAGTGTTAGCTGTTGAGTTTCCAAAGGCATTCTCGGCTGTCAACGTATAATTGGTCGAATTATTGGGTCGAACGATCATTGAGCCGTTAAGCTCCGACCTTCCCGCAGCCTCTGTCTTGTTGACTTCTAGCCAGAAGTCCCCTGGATTTATTGTGATGTTCGTGGCGTCCGAGACATTCCAGCTCAAGGTGGCATTCTCAGCCGGATTTATTATGCCGGGTGCAGCCTCGAAAGAATGGATTACCGGTTTTCTGGGGCCACTATCACTTACAGCAAGGTTGAACAACACCAGTATAATAAGCCCAGCAAATAGAACTGCGAATAGTAATCTGCGCACAACTCTAGGAACATCCCCGAAAGAAGATATTGATGTCATATCAGAAGCACTTTTTCTAACTGTATATAAAACCTTCATCTTTGCCATTCATCTGCTTCACCTAGATGCTCTTGAATTTAGCGAAGTTCGAAGGCAATTGACCCTCAAGATGGCATGATCATCATTCCAGAATCATCTCTAATTCATCGCCATCCTTTAGGTTCAGAGCCTTCCTGAGATGCACGGGGGCGATAACCTCTATTAGATTGGGCGGATAGCTGGAGCGCTCGGGCCTAACGATGGCACCCTTGATGTCGCCTATCATCACTCTATAGCATTTACATCCCCCAAATGTTCCATTCTCGTCAACGAATCCCTCGATCTTTATGAAATCGGCTTCCGCTTGGGGGAACGGCTCTGCAAGTTTTAGGTTCAACGTTCCTGGCGACGGATCAAACCCCAGCTTAAGGTTGAACTGCTTTCTATACCCTTCCCTTGAAATGTAGTACTGGCCTTCGCCTAGTCCGGTGACGATCTTTCCCTTGAGTTCGTTCATGTACACGTTAATTATTCTCCTATCATATACCATCTTTCTACCGACTCGTGACTGTGGGAAGCAAGAAACACTTAATGTGCATCTATTATCCTCTGTTAAAGGTCTGAGAACTTCATATTACCCCACCGAGTTGATTCTCAAATAGTATAGATAGTTTCGAAATAAGCTCTGTCATTCAAAATTTATCTTTTGCCCCTGTAATTGCATTGTTGCTTTCCTCGTGATTACCCTACAACGGTCCATTTCAAACTAGAAGTATTGGCATTTAATTCCAAAAGGGATAAATAGCTTAATGGAAAAAAAGAAATATTACCAAAAATGCCTAGGAGGATGAAAATGGCAAAAAATGTATTCGCCTATTGGATAGGACTTTGGGTAGCGGCTATTGCTATTTCGATAATTTCTGCCCAAATGTGAGCCGGGGTTAGTCCGTGAGCCAGGCGTGAATGACGAGTCTCTGACGGTCTGAAGGCTCAAAGCTCTCCTGGCATCACGATATTTGTTCAATCCAAATAAGGGTCGGGTATATGGAGACGGTAATAGTCGATTGTCATAAGGAGGTTTTACCGTACTGGTTCAAGGAATACCTGAGACTGGAACTTCCACTAGTCGAAGTTAGAATTGATCAGCACCATGATATGAACCACGAATGCCCTGCGTTGCCTGCAAGAGAAGGAAGGCAAATTCTAAAATACTTTTCTGAAATAATGCCCTATATATTAGAATATACCAAAAGAGAAATAAATGAAGCGAATTTTACCTGCCCTGCATTTCATTATGGAATTATAGGGGCCGTGTATCATTTTAACCCAAGAGGCGAGGAAATAGAAGCCTATGGTAGGGTCTAAGGCTCTGAATTCATAGACGCGCCCAAAATAAAGAGAGAAGCTGTATCGATTGGAGGGAAAATAAGAAATCGGATACTATGGGACAAATCTCTGACTGAGTTGAGAATCCGGGGCGGAAAGTCGATTCCTGTTTCTCAGAAAATAACAATGGAAGAATTTAGGAGAGACATCGTGGAGAGCAGTTTTCCAGTAGTGATCGGTTTTGACCTAGACGGAATATATGGGATTGGAGAGAGCAAGGCAAACGAGGAAATGTTGGAAAAAAGACTCGGAAGAGTCGAACGTGTGTTGGAGTGTGTTTCATCGCCTGCCTTTGCCTGTATTGCTCGTTCCCAGACCCCAAGGAGATATGTGCCCAGGGAAATGGTAGATGTTCTGCAGGAAGCTGCAACTAATCTCATTCAAACGATATACGCTTGAGATTGATTGCTTTTAGCTTGCCGACTCAGCACCATGCCAAAGTCCCAATTATGCGTATACAGATATCGATGAAGGTTTGGCGAGAAAGATAGCAAAACCAAAGCTAATGCACCTTCAAACATTATCTTTCTCGCCTACCACCTCTTAATATCAGATCCAGGCTTTAATCCGGAACTACATTACACAGGAAATCCTTCATTTTCTTGTCGGCTGCTGTGTCATCATTTGCCCACTAATGTCTCTTCCCAAAACCACTAAACTATTGAACCAAGCTTCAATGGCTTTGGCATCAATTTGCCTTCTATTAGATTCCTGAAGGAAATGAACAACGGCTCTGGCAAATCATCCATTTTAAAAAAACCGCTTTCTGTAAACTCCGTATCTCGGGTCTTTAATTCGCCTGAAGCCCAATCTGACCGGACCCAGACGGTTACGTAGTGGTTATCCTTTGCTATGTCCTCGGTAAATCCCAGGACTTCCAGATTTTCTATCTCGGTCCCGATCTCTTCCATCGTTTCGCGGCGTGCGGTCTCGAAGGTGGATTCACCAAACTCGACATGCCCGCCTGGCGGAGACCATGTTCCAAAACCGTACGACCCTGAACGCTTGACCAGGGCGACTTTGTCTCCTTTCCGTACAAGTACTCCGACTCCTACTTTTACCGGCATTCGCTCCATTTGTACTCCCTTCAATTGACCGTGCATCAAAAGTGCTACTTATTATCTCACTCGCTTCAGATTATCGATCTCACGATCGATCCGTTTCTCCTCTTCGGACAGATCAGGTTCTTCAGAGCATCTACTGCCTTCCTAATTACTACTCCAACCATTATGCCCTTCAGGAAGGCATGGCGCTCCTCCTCATCGATTGTTTCTATGCTCCTGTTCATGTACCGCTTCAGAGTCGTCCCAGCAATAGATCTGAAGGCATTAAGTTCGTCAACGACGACTCTTTGCTCGTCCTGTGTGAAACCGAAGCCCTCCATAAAAGTTACTAGATCTTCATCATTCCCGCTCATGGACTGGAGACTTGTCTAGGAAGTAATTCTTCTTTTCGAATTCCTAAATCGACATGCGAAACATTAAGCGAATCGTACCAAGCGGTCTTGCGTGTGGCGGTAGAATGTGAAGCATAAGATAAAATTAGTTTGAACCTCGGTTTTGGGTCGTGACCAGAAATTGATTTGTATTTTGGTTTAAGTCTCTAACTTTGCGATATACGTGAATATTCCTCCTGAATTATTCACGGACAAATCCACATTAATAAACGCTTTGCACTTAGGCAAATCCTAATCCCAACCAAATAAGCGAATCTCTGTCGAGTTGATTCTATAGAATCCAAAATTGCGGTCAAGATTCACAGAAAATCTAAGAACAGTCTCCTAGTCGTAAGTGCCTGCGAAGGTTCGTCTTTGTACAAAGCAGATCCAGAACGGAATTTTGTATATTAATGGCTTTGATCTCAGCGCTGGTGGACTCATGGTTATCGTAAAAGATGAGTCCAACGATTTTTGCCATTCGCCAAGAGTATGAGCGCACGGTGTTACGGATTAAGATTATGGTCTGTTTAGGAAGTCTCACAGGATGGTCTAAATGCCTTCTGCGGCCTCAAGCTTGCTAACTGGAGCAACTCCATGATATCCATATTGTGCACCCCTTATAAATGGCAGATCTTTACAATCACCTAACAATTTACCTTCCGAAGCTGATAGATACATTTCGAAAGGGTTAACTGTAAATTCAAGAACCGGGCGAGCTCCCGCTCAACCCGTTCATGAACGTTCACGCCTCTTTTTCAATGGTTTCGATGCCTACTTTCTTTACGAAGGGTTTCCAAATCTTTGCAGGCATCCAAGCAGGCGCATTCGCTGGCTTCTTAACTTGTTTCCTCTCACCAGTGAATATGTGCACTTTCTTTGTCCCTCGTTCCCTTAGCCGGATGTCTTCATAGCCACGGTTGGCGGCTTTCAATGCAGCCTGCCTTGGCTGTTTTCCTGTGAAAACTCCAACCTCATTCCCTTTTGCATCCCTTAGAGCAAAATTTCTCTTTTCTCCCATGTGTTCACGCTCTCCTTATCCAAGTTATGCACTCGTTATCGTTACATGTCAAATACCTATTATATTAATTTTATCCAAATATTTCGACGAACTATCGGTCGCGGGTGACTGAAATTCTTCATCTACGCAAGAAATTCGCAATCTAGAGCTGTTATCATGTGTTCGCGGAAGATTTTTGTCGTATCGCATGCTCATTATTGTTAGAACCAAATCGCGAAGGATCGAGTTGACTGAAGTTAATGAACTCACCGAGCATTTTCAGCAAAAATTTTGTGGGTCGTCCGAACCCCGCTCGACTTCCGAATAGAAAAGGCTAACCGCCTTGCTCTTAATCTCCTTTTAGGTATGGATCGCTACGATGTTGCCGTCATCGGGGCCGGGCCCGCTGGCTCCATGGCAGCCAAGTATGCTGCCCTCTCAGGTGCGCACACTGTCCTGCTGGAAGAGCACTCCAGCATAGGCTGGCCTTTGAAATGCGCAGGACTTCTGGGAAACAAGGCGCTGGAAGAGTCTGAGCTGCCAATGGGAAAGTTCGTCCTCCGGGGACTGAAGGGAGCCAGGGTTTTCTCGCCAAACACCAACATCTCCTTCAAGGCCAAATCCTACAAGGCATGGGTGGTGGACAGGAAGCTCTTCGACAGGGCTTTGACTCTTGAGGCGGTGAAGAAAGGTGCAGAGCTCAGGCTCAACTCACCAGCAAGAGAATTCAGGAGAGAAAACGACGGCTGCGTTCTCACAGTGAGCGATGGCGAACAGATCAAGGCGGATGTGGTCATTTCAGCGGAAGGCGTCAGGGCCAGAATCGCTCGTAATGCAGGCATCGTCCCTGTAAAGAAAATACTGTCAGGAGCCCAGGTTGAAGCACCGTTCTCCCTGGAAGACCCAGAGAAGGTGGAGGTACACTTCGGCCCAGCACCGGGTCTCTTCGCATGGGTCGTACCAACCACGAATGACGCTGCTCGCATCGGTCTTTGCGCCTCGGACAATGGGTGCGGGTACCTGAGGGCCTTTCTACAAAAGGACATAATTAGGAAAAGGCTGCTGGGATCGCCTGTTGGCCTCGTAGTAGGCGGTCTGCCTATGGGTCCTCCCGTGGCAACGGTCACGGACCGTTTCTTGGCAGTAGGAGACGCGTGCGGCCAGGTCAAGCCAACATCAGGCGGAGGCATCTACCCTGGACTTGTCTGTGCCAAGATAGCAGGCAGCGTAGCCGCATCAGCATACAAGGAGGGCGACTGCTCCGCAGAACGGCTAAGAGAGTATGATAAGTTGTGGAGAGCCCGTCTCGGAAAGGAGCTTGAGATAGGCATGAGAGTGAACAGGCTCCTAAATAGGATGAACCAAACTGAGCTTGATGAAGCCTTCAGCTTTCTTGCCAGAAAGCCGGAGCTCTTAAAGGCGATTGAAGAGCACGGTGACATCGATAGACCAAGCATCCTAATGGCCCGTATGCTGCCGTATGTCGGGCTGGACGGCATCAAACTGGCCAAGCTGCTGAGACACGCCCTGGGTTAAACTACCTCGACCCGGCTGTTACCCATCTCGTCCTCGATTACATTTATTGTGTTGTCAAACTGCCCTTGGACATCGCTGAAATGGCTGATGGCGATTATCTGGGGGAAACGCTCCTCGAGGCTGCGGAGCATGTTGATCATCTTCTCTCTGTGCTCAAGATCCTGGCTTCCGAAGACTTCGTCCAGGATTATGAAGGAATAGTTTTCGCCTTCCGGCCCAAAGCGCATCAGATATTCGCTTATGGCAACGCGCACTGAGACAGCGATCATGTCCACCTCGCCCCCTGAGTAGCGAGAGATCGGGTAGTACTCGCCCTCGTCCTCTACCATGATATTGAAGTCGTCGTCGATCTTGAGAAGGCTGTACTTGCCGCTGACCTCCTCCAGAATCTCCCCTGCAGTGCGAACTATCTCACTCCTTATCCTGACCAGGATGTGATCCATGAACCTGTTGACTAGGCTTCTGGTGGTATCCACAACTTCTAGCCTGCGATTCAGTACAGCCAACTCCTGCTCGAACTCCTTCTTTCTCTTGGCGTCCTTTCGGAGCCTAGCCATCTCAGCCTCTAGAACTCCCAGATGGACCTGTCTGTTGGAAGCCTCCTTTCTGGCCGCCTCCAGGCCCCACTCGGCCTCCGTCAAACCTTGACGGGCAGCATTGTGCTGTGCTTCGTCGTATCCTAAGGCCTTTAGCTGCTCTTTCTCCAGGATAAGCTCTGACTGTAGTTCGGCCAGAGATATAGCCGTCTCTCTCAGCCTTTCCCTGATCTCGGCCTCGGCTGCAACCTTCAGGTTGATCTTGTATGCCACCTCTTCCATTTGGGACAGACTCCGGCTTTCTTCCAGCAGGCTTTCGTATTCTGCAGGATCAAATCCCAAGGCTTCAATAGACTTTCCTATGACTGTTACTGCGTGCTCTAGCTTCTCCAGATCGGCCCTTCTACTTCTTATTCTGTCTTCGAGCACCGGAATCTCCAGAACCCTTTGGGACAATAAGACAAAATCATCGTGGGACTGCCTTAGCTCTGCCAACACATTTTTCTTATCCAGGTACTCCGATTCGGCATACCCCAGTAACTCTACCTCCCGGCCGAGATCCATGAGCCTTTGGTCGGATCTCAGAATTTCGGCCTTCAAAGACTCAAGCTCTGCTTCTCTACTGGGAAGGTCTTCCAGTTTGAAAGCTAACAACTTGTGCTCCTCGATGCTTGGAAGAATCTCCTCGAGCCTCGCTTGGACTGCTGCAAGGCGCTCCGGGTCGTGCCTCACCTCACCCAGAGCGACAATGGCCTTGGATATCTCGGCAGACTCAAATGCCGCGTCTCCCTCTTGGCGTTCTAGGCTCCTCAAACCAGCCATAAGCTCAGCACGTCTGTTCTTATTGGAGTTCAGGTCGTCGAAGGACTTTTTGAGGTTGGAGCGAGAGGAGATAGCGCCGTTGATCTTATCTGTCAGCTCCTGGACCTTCCTCTTCAGGTCCTCTATAGCCTTCTCGGTACTGGAAACAGCCATTTCGTACTTTTCAACAAGCTGCAGATACTGATAGCCGAGAGGTCTCTCACATGTCGGACAACTCCCTTCTTCGCCCAAGCCCTTGACATTGGATAGGTTCCGCTTGGCATCGTCCCTCTTAGACTCCTGGACCTTGATATCGCCTCGTAGGCCCTCCCTCGTGTTGTCCAGATAGGTTCTGAGCTTGTCCAGTTCAGCGTCCTGCTTCCGAAGGTCGGACTCTTTTGCCTCCAAGTCTTCGAGAGCAGCAATGTCTACTCGTATGAAGGCTTTCTCATCTGCTAGCTTCTGAGAATGTACCCTCTGGGCGGTCCTTCTGGAAGTCAACCCATCCAGCTCCTTCTTCAGATCCTTCTGCCTAATGAGGCCTAACAGCTCTTCCTGGAGGGCTCTGTGCTCGCCCATTAACGGCTGAAGCTGCGCTATTCTGAGCTGAGCATCTAAAAGCTGCTTTTTGGCCGTCTCTGTCCTGGCCAGGTTTACCTCTGTGGAGTCGCGCCTGATCCTCTCGCCCTCGATACAGGTTCGGAGCTCCATGTGTCTGTCTCTCAAGGTTTCCAATTTTGCATAAGCAGCCTGTACTTCCTGGTACTCTGTCTCAAGAGGCTCGATTTCTTCAAGCTCTGACCGTTCCTTTGTCAGGGACGCCAGCCTTTGCTCGCTATCCTGAACGGTTTGCCCGAGTACCGACAGCTCCGTCCCGGTTCGGATAGACCTTTGTATTAGCTTGTCGTGCTCCCTTCGCCGGGGCTCCAATAGATCGATCCTGGCCTTAACGATCTTGAGCCTCTTTTGTTTCGGCTCAAGTTCAGCAAGAAGCTTCTTCAACTCATCGATCTCTATTAATCGAATCTCTTCAGCATCAATGATCCTTTTCTTGTCCGAAGCGGTAGTCTCAAACCTGGAAATCCGCTCGTCAAGAAGATCGTGCGACCGTCTTTTCTCAGCCTGGAGGTCAAGCTCTCTCCGTCTCATCGCCGCCTTTTCAGCAAGGCTTGTCTCCATCTCCCTGGATCGGATCAGCTCTTCCTTCGCAGAGGATACAGACCTGGCGAAATCTTCCATTCTCCTTTCGACTTCGCCTATCTCTGCCAAGGCCCCGGAGATCCTGTTCATCTGGCCGTCCAGATCTCGAAGGTCTGATTTGATCTGCTCGACAGATCTCTCCCTGATCTCGTCGAGGCCCAGGAGCTTCAACAGGTACTCCCTCTTGCCCGTTCCTCCCTCTCGAAGCAGGTTGTCGAGATCTTTCTGACGGGCGTAGAATGTCTTCATAAAGTCCTGAAAGCTGATCTTCAGCATCTCCTCCAGACGCCCGTCCACTTCCCTTGATCCCGAAGCTACCCTTCGTCCGTCTATGTCCAGCGCCGCCTCGGGGGACAGGCTTTTTCCTCTCATCCCCCTGGAGATGGACAGCTCTTGATTGCCCATCCGAAGGCTGAGCACAACTCCAACAGAATCGTTCTCGCCGGCCCTGGCGTTCTTTATGAAGTCGCGCTTTATGGTCGATGCCTTGCTGCCGTAAAGAGCCCAGGCCACGGCTTCGACGATGGTGCTCTTTCCGGCACCGTTCCCACCTACAATGCCTGTGAGCCCATCTAGGAACTCTATCTCTGCCCGGCGATATTTTTTGAAGTTGCGAAGGGAGAGCCTATTCAGGTGCATTCAGAGCCTCAGTGATGTGAACAGCGACTGCCTTCTTTAGGAGATCGCTTCCATAGACAGTGACTTCATCTTTTACTCCCCTGGAGATGCCCCCCCTGATTGCTTCATCCTCCAGGAACTTCACAAATTCCTCGTGAAGCCTCATAGAGTCTACGGGCGCATCGACCAGTTCTTTTTCATCTTCATATTCCACCTTGATCTTGAAGTAAAGGGCCGTTGAGCTAAGCCTGTTGAGCCTGACATGGTTCAAGTTCCTGAAAGAGGACCTCTGGACGTTCTTGAGGTTGATCCTGATTATCCGATCCCTTATCTCCTCCGGATCGCAGAGGTTAAGCAGCACTTCTGCCAACTCCGAGGACGACATTCCGCTGCAGTCGATGGAAGGACGATCTATCATGTACTTCGGCCTGATCTCGATCTGCTTGACCTCTCTGCGCTCAAGGTCTACGAGAAGGATGCCTTTTGTATCAGAGGCCTCACCGAAATTGAAGTACTCTATCGACCCGCTGTACCAAGCGTTCTCTGAGATCCGGGCCTGGCCGTGGTAATGACCTAGTGCAATGTAGTCGAAGTCGCTCTTGAGAAGGCTGTCCTTCAGCTCGTGTTCACCCAGAGTTCTGAGCTTCTTGTTGCTCAGAGATTCTACAAGCCCGTGCATGACTAGCACATCCTTATCTGAGCGCTTTATCTTGCCGAACTCGTCAAGATAATCTTCCTGTGCAAGGCAGGAGGGAATGCAGTGGAAATTATGGTCGCCAACCTCAAAATTCTCGTACTGGTTCTTATGAGCAATGTTTAGATCTCTTGAGCCTTCATAAATAAGAAAGGGGCTGGAAGAGGAGTAGCTCTTTGGAGCATCATGGTTTCCAGCGATTATTATTACTGGGATGCCCGCCTCACTCAGCCTGGCCAAGCCTTTCTTGAAGATATAGAGGGGCCTGATCCTTGGTCTCACGTGGTGGAAGACATCACCAGCATGTACAACGGCATCGGGCCTCAGCTGGACTATTCTATCTATGACCTGGTCGAAACCCTCATAGATTTTCTCCTCTATCAGGTTTCTTCCATTTTTGTCAACGCGGCTGAAGCTGGAGAAGCCAAGGTGCGAGTCCGCCATATGAACTATCTTCAAGTGCTCTCCTTCAATCTAAAGCCGGTCTGAATCCGCCTCTTTTTATAAGGCTATCGTCCGATCTATCCTCTTTCTCCAGCTTGCGCAAGTAGTCCTCGTACCGGTGTATTCTGGCAGGCACGGGGAATGGTATGTTGAGGGTGCTGATGATTGCCTCCCCAGGCTCAAGGGTCTGGATCTCTATATCAAGCGAAGACAGATCCTGCTTTGCCGACTCTTCGAGCTGGGATCTGTCGTTACGATCTCCCAAGCCCATAACTACGAGGGTGTTGAACTGCGAAAGGAGCTGTTTATCTATCAGCTTGGGCTGCTGAGTTATGGCGCACAGGCCTACTCCGAATTTGCGGCCCTCTCGCGCTATGGTTTCGAAGCGGCTTGTGTTGCTGCCTGAACCCATGACCCTCTGGGCCTCCTCAATTGTAATCAGGCAATTTTTCCTCTCTTTCTGGGTATCCTCCTTGTAGGCATCTAGAATATAGCGAGACAGAACGGAAAGTAGGAACAGCTCGCTACGGTCGCTCATCCTAGGGATGTCCACAAGGACAACCTTGCCCGCCTGGAGATTGGCGAGAATGTTTGGCAAGCTCGATCGGATTTTATCGATATACTTGTTCTTGTTAAGGATGTTCTTTATCCTTCTAGTGAGGACGCCAACGGTATTTTCTCCGATATTCTCTGAGATCAGCTTACCTATGCCTTCCGGCTCCTGGATTCCCTCAAGCCAATCTTGATCGAAAGTCCTAGAAACAGCCTCAAGCGCGTCTCTCTGGGCCGGCGTCCAGTCATACAGCAGTGCGATGTCCGATGGAGTAACCTCGCTCATGCCGATGGATAGGGCCTCGACTCCAGGATCGGACGAATTCGTCCTGTCCGTCGAGTAGCAGACTAGGCCGTCAGCGTATTTCTTGAGATGCACCAGACCTTTTACCAACCCCTTGCCCTTCAAATATTCGCCGTGAGGATCAACTATCAGAAGCCCGAATTTGGACTCGCCTTTTGCCGCCATCTTCATACAAGAAGCCGCAAAGACTTTCATGAAATTGGACTTGCCCATGCCCGTAGTAGCGAACACCCCCATGTGGTGATCCATAGCGTTGCTGTGCAGCGCGACAGGAATATCCTCAACGATCCTTGAACCGTTACGAAGGCTACCGATCTCAATGTCGCCCATGGCATGCTTAAGGAACCCGAACTCGGCCTTCTCTGCCCTGGCCACTGGCGAGAACTTTGTAGGGATTGTTCTGGGTTTCCGAAAGACGTCCCCGTAAACACAGCCAAGGGGCTCGGCTATGACCCGGTTAAAGATCTGATCCTGGTCGAAGAACTGGGTGCCTCTGAGGGTGGTATCCCAGTTGCCATCGTAGTTAGAGTCGTGGTGAATGTCCAAAACTCTGGCCAGGAAAGTTAATCCTCCGTCGTGTACGGAGAAGATCTGCCCGACCTCTACCCTTTCCGTATCGGGAAGGTTGTAAGGTATTGTGAATTGGTACTCCCTGACGCTTTTTGAGATAATTCGAAATGTAGTCTCTCCTCTCTCGATGACAGTCTTCTCCAGGGCAATCCTGCTCTCCATCAAACTCTTCTCCTGTTGCACTGATGATTCTTTTCTGTCTACCTCTCTGAACAGGTCCAACGATTCCTCCCTCATAACACTCTCCTTGGCCTCATCTCTATGACATCGTGATAATCCAGCAGAGCTCCTCTGACTTGGGATTCTCTCGAACCTTTTTCGCCCAGCAGATCTAGGAGCTGCAGCCTGATGAAGTCCCCCTCCTGCTCAGTTATTCTTATGTCCCTGTGAGCCCTGAAAAGAGCGTGAGGATAGCCCATAGACTCGGAAGAACAAGAATAGGCGGCCAGCTTTTCCAGGGCAGAGCCGACCCGGTCTGCTAGATAATGGGGTGCGTCGACTCTGAAGGCAAGATCAGATCTTCCATCGAACCTTGCCACATAAATTTCACCATCCCATCCATCGGGACCTGAGTCAACGTTTTTGCCCTTCAATCTAACGTACCATGGAAGCCCAGGCGCAAGCATGCTGCCAGCGTAGCTTGTGTGCTGCATAAGAGGCTTCTGAATTTCTTCACCCCAGGACAATGAGCTGGACTTGCTAATGCCTAGTAAGTCCACGTCTTTTTCTTCCGCTGCCAGAAAGATATTCTCCAGCACCTTTCCCAGTGGTCGCTCCTTCCACGTAAAGCCTCCATCGTAGAGCACAAGGTCAGCAGGTCGGGCTTCGTCGATGGCTTCTTTCAACGCGATGTACTCCTGTAGCTCCCGGAAATAAGTAGAGAGCCGATCTAGCTCCTCGTTTTTGAGGATGAAATCATGTATGTAGAAGATGCCCTCAAGGTAGCTCTCAAACTGTTGGGCATAGCTCTTTCTGTCAGCCATGAAGACGTCGTCGTACGTTATGACAGTCCTCTGCCAGTCCCGTCCTTTGTAAACGGCATATCCGGCGCGAATCAGGTTCAGATTTGCAACTGACCAGTCACAAACAAACACGTTGGAACCATCGACAGCAAAGATCTCGCCGTCGAAGTTCTGAGGAGACAATGGCGCAAAGTCATCTCCGGTTATCCCTGTCTTTGCACAGTACTCCTCTACGCCTCTAATCGATATGTGTTCGCTGATCAGATCGGCGATAGCGGCTAGCCTGTCCTTATCCAACATCTGGGTTGATGAGAAACGACAAAGTATATACCGATTTTGAGGGAGTAACGTGAAAATGAACTCGACTGTGAAAGGGGTTCCCAGCGCCGACCATCAGGATTTCTTTAGCTTTGTGCGTCTTCCGTTAAGTTAGAACACATACCTTGCTGAATTACCGGTCATGTAACGTGACTAGCACCCATCTCGGTCTTGGCAAGGATTTGTAATAGGGTTGGCAAAAGTCAAGGGTGCAGGAAGCGGGAACAAATGAGATTCGACTTTCACCAATATAAACTACGACAACGAATAAATCTTACGATTCGGCAGCGCTTGTAAGCTTGGCATTCATATACTAATCCACTTCGAAATGGCGCTGCAGCAAATCTAGAGAAGGCTGGTGGAGAGATCTGAAGCTACGAGTGTTGGAATGGGAAGATAGCTTGTGGCCGGAAGGTTCAGCCCGAGGGGTAACTATGGGCAGGAGCTTTGAAATGCAGCTTTGATACCATCTTTTGCATCTTCCGGCTGCTTTAGCCTAACATTACCTCGACGAAATGTTCCTTGCGATCATCAACTAGGAGAACTTCCTTTTCGCTCTGCACAAGGTCATCAACCGTCATGCTAACCACATCGCAGCCAGGGCCGCTTCGGATAACTGTGATGTGGTAGAAGGTCTCACGGTAGCGGTAATGCAGTAAAAACGACTTCCAATCTGCAGGAAGACAGGGTGTAAAGCGCAGCCTGTTAACGTTCAGCCTCAGTCCAAGCAGCGATTCTACTATTAGGCGGTACATCCAGCCAGCAGCTCCGGTGTACCAGGTCCATCCGCCTCGCCCGGTGTGCGGCTGGAGTGCATAGACATCTGCTGCGACAACGTATGGCTCCACCCTATAGGTAGCAACCTGCTCCGGGGTCGAGCCGTGGTTCAGAGGGTTGATAATATCCAATAGCTCCCAGGCCCGGGTGCTGTCCCCCATGGCAGCAAAAGCCATGGCCACCCAGATGGCCGCGTGGGTATACTGCCCGCCATTCTCTCTCACTC
>Ga0182017_10002002_pt1 | contig 15631 bp, 12 predicted proteins | sample 712E3DmetaG_FD_120492 | JGI IMG/M metagenome (GOLD analysis project Ga0182017, IMG submission 120492) | Permafrost microbial communities from Stordalen Mire, Sweden - 712E3D metaG | ecosystem: Environmental > Terrestrial > Soil > Wetlands > Permafrost | place: Sweden: Stordalen | collected... | reverse complement strand
TGCTACATGCACTTGTCGTCGTACCGGGTGCACATCAACGACCGAGTGAAGGCAGGCGACTGTCTGGGCGCTGTCGGCCGTTCGGGCGTCAAGTCCTCGGGCAGTCACCTTCACCTGGAGATTCACGTCAAGGACGAGGCCATCGATCCTGCCCCCATTCTGGGGCCTGAGCTGGTGATTCCGCCACAAGACACCGTGGCCCACGATCTGGCCATGCAAGCGAAGAAGCTGCGTCTCAAGCACGAGCGGCGCGCTCGCTGGCGCGCGCACCTGGCCGCGCGCCGAGATGCAAGCGCACGACGGGAGTAGCCCGGACAGCCGACTTTGGAGCATAATCCGCGCATGAGCGAAACAGGAGCGAGTCTCGGCGGCCAACCGCGACGGAAATTCGAAGGCGCAGGGGGAACGCCCGGTGGTGTCGGCGAATTCTTCATCGGGGTGGGCCTGGCCGCGGTCGGCTTCTATCTGTTGTTCAACCACGTGTATGTGCAGACCACCTTCGGCCACCCCAGCGGCTTCGGCGTGTTTGGCAGCAGCTTCGGCCTGACCCTGGTGCCGCTGCTTCTGGGCATCGGCACGCTTTTCGTCAACGGCAAGTCCATCTTGGGCTGGGGCTTGACCGTGGGTGGCCTGCTGTTCATCGCGGCGGGCATCCTGATGAACCTGCACATCTACTTCCGCACCACCACCCTGTTTGACGTGCTCGTCATGTTCGGCCTGATCGCCGCTGGCCTCGGCCTTGTGGTCAAGAGCCTGCGTCCGCATAAGCAGTAGCGGCGACCTGTGGTCGCCCCGCACAGCCGCCCCTTCACACCGCTTGGGTGGACTTCACGGCTCCGCGCACCAGCGTGAACACAATTCCGCTCAAGGCATAGAGAGCCACCACGGTGTATCCCGTGGGAAGGTCGAGAAAGTACGAGGCGGTGATAGCGATGAGGTTGAGCACGGTCCCGAGCCCCCAGGCGAGCAGCAGTTTCGCCCTGAACGAACGCTTCATTCCTGACACGATGAAAGCCGGAGCCACCAGGATGGCGAACACCACGAGAACCCCGGCGAGATTGACCGAGCTGGTGACGGTGAGTGAGAACGTGCCGAAGAACACCAGCTCTTTCAACGTGCCCCGCAGCCGCCCCATGGTGAACCACAGCACAGTCCCAATGGCCAGATACAGGCACGCTGTCTTGAGGACCGCGCTCATGGGCACGAAGAGGATGTCGGCAGCGACCAGGTGTTGCATTTCCTCGGCCCCGCGCGGCGCCCGCGACAGTGCAATCACCGCGGCGCTCATCCCGAAGGCGTAGAGCAGCCCGATGAAAGCCTCGTGGTTGCGCGTTCGCTTGGTTGACAGAGCGATGAGAAAGGCGCCCGCGAGCGAGAAGGAGAGCGACACCGGGTAAATATACTTTCCGTCGAAAGCCAGAATTGAGATAGCGGCGCCAAAGGCTGCCATCTGTCCAATTCCCAGGTCGGTAAAGATGATGCCGCGCTCGATGATGTGCAGTCCATAGTACGAATGGATGCCTAGCAGCACCACCGAGAGAAGGAAGGCACTGAGCAGAATGTCGATCATTTGACAACGCTCGCGAGAAGGGTGTCGTACAGACTGAAGATGTCCTTGGCTGCCGGAACCGCCGCAACATCCTGAGGCAGCACGGCCCACGGGACTGATAGTTTCTTGGCCAGACCCTCGGGGGACTTCCTTTCGTGATACGGGTCGGTCACTACCATGTAGACCGCGCGAGCCGCGTTTGCCTCAATTAGTTCTTCCAGGTGGCGGCTGGTGGGTGGAATGCCGGGCTTCGGCTCCAGCTCGCCGACGATTCTCATCCCGGTTCGCCCGGCGAAGTAGTCGAACAAGCGGTGGTACTGGATGATGGCCTTGCCTCTCAGCGGCGCGGCCTTCCTGTCCCACGCATCGGACTGCGCCTTCCACCGCGCCAGGAATGTGTCGAGGTTCTTCTGGTACGCGCTGGCACCGCCCCGGTCGGTGCGCGCCAGCGCATCGGCGATGGCCCGCGCCAGCCCCGGGACATTGTGCCAGTCGGTGATGAAGTGTGGGTTTCCTTCGGGATGGATGTCGCCCTCTGAGCGACTGACACTGTCGGGTTTCTCGATGAGCTCGACGGCCTGGGAGAGATCGATGAGGCCCTCGGCTCCTGGCATGATCTTTGGGTTGTTGGCCTGCCGGATGAGCGGCGGCACGAAGCCAATCTCCAGCGAGGCACCATTGATGATGAGCAGGTCCGCCTGGCGCAGCTTGCCGATGAACGACGGACGCGGCACCACGAAATGCGGATCCTCATCGCCCTTGGCCAGTGTGGTCACATCGACGCGGTCTTTGGCTATTTCCCCGACCAGCGCTGCAATGTACGGATAGGTGACCACGATTTTGGTCTTGGCCTGGGCGGGGATGGCGAAGCCGATCACCATTGCCAGCAGAGTCATCATGAACTTCATGGGGCTTCTCCTGATTCTTAGAATGAATGCGCCCCGTGCGGGCCGACCGCAATGTTCATCTGGAGCAGGACCTCGTGGATAGGTTTCTGCACGCCATCCAGAAAGCGGGAGCGGTCGTAGGCATACTGTAGCCGAAATCTGGAAAACTCGGTGGGGCTGTACTCGAGCATGGTTGTGTAGCGCTGGAGCATGTTGTCGAGCGGCTGCTTCACGCCATCCTTAGTGATGGAATTCTGGGCAAGCAGGTCGAAGCGCGCCCCCACCCGCAAGCGGCCCGGCTGGTCGAAGCGCCAGATGAGCTGACTGTAGAAGCCCCCCTGGTTCTTGGATTGGTGGTGAATGAGTCCGTCTGAGGCCAGGGCCAGATCCCCCGACGATACGCATCCAAGGTACTCGCTTTGCCAGGTCACGCTCCGGTACGAACTGATGAGGTATTTGTAGGTCAGCTCGCCGCCGTACAGGACCGTGCCAGGAGCACTGAAGGCCACGTCGGTCGGCAAGCCTTGGATGCGCATCTGGGTCGAGTGTCCATACATGGCCGACGCACCAACCAGGAAGACGTGATTCCCAGAATCAAAAGAAGTCTTCAATGAGCCGACATACAAGGCCGGGACGGGCGGCGCAGTGGACGAGATCGCCGTCAACCCATCTGCCGAGGTCAGTTTGTAGCCAACGGCGTTGAAAGTCCGCGATTGATCGGACACGCCTTGGAAAACCTCGAAATTGAGCTGCAAGAGGAAATCGACGGGCGCAGTCCAGGACACCCTCGCTCCTGGGTTCTTGAAGCCTTCCGTACCCATGAAGGTCTCGTAGACCAGAGGTTGATCGTAGAAGTCCCACACGTGCTGGTGCAGTCCATTGAGTCGTCCAAAGGCCGAAAGGAACTTGCCGATGCGTAGTTGAAAACCAAACGGGAGTTGGCGGGTGTCGACGTAGGCTTCTTCGACGTCAAAGCCGTCAGGTGCGAATGTGACAACGCCGAAGAAGTCAAAGTACGGGTCCACTGACGAGGCGAAGGCCAATTCGAGGTAGTTGAAGTTGATCCCGCGCGCCTTCCCGGTGCGGTCCGATTGGTCAATGAATCCCGGGACAGCCAGGCTCTGGGCGGTCTGGTCGCTGACGTTCGTGCTGACTGCGGCGAAGTCGGCAATGATGGAAAGATCGGGGTTGAACCGATTTTGGATAAATGTGCCTGCGGTTGACCGGGCTTCCGGCGAAGGTTTTCGTGCCGCCTCCGCCTTTTCCAGCGCCTCGATGCGCTGAAGGAGGTGATCGTAGGATGGTGCTGGCTTGGCTTCGGGTGCGGCTGCCGCCGCGTCGGGTTTGGGAATGTCGGTTGCGGCCGGTGCGGGAACTGTGCCCTCGACCGGCTGCACGAACAGCAAGGCTGTTGTCAGAGCAAGAGAATGCATGACTCGTCCTCCGGAAATTCGTCGAAGCGGGAACGTGGCGATGACGAAGCGGGAACGTGGCGATGACCTCGATGAAGCCGGGACGTTCCCGAACCCTGACTCCCCCGTGCCCCAGGGCGCTTGACCTGGGTTACGCCCAGGGAGGCGAGTTTTTTGGCGCGAGCAGGAGCACGGACACGGCTGGCGTGAGGGCGACGGCTGCCAGCGACGGCCGCAGTGGGGCCAGCAGCAGCGGGCCGATTGTCAAGTCGGCAGCCGGCAGCAATGCGAAGCGCTCGCGCGCGTTAGCTTGGGCCAGACAGTGGTCGTGCGCGTGCTCGGCAGGAGGCGCCCCACTGCCCGCCGAAGGATCGCTTGTCGCGTCCTGGTGGGTCGGAGGCAGGGCCTGAGTTTCGCTGCGCGCGCTCGAATGAATCGCCTCACCATGTTCGGGACAGATCGTGTGTCGCACGATCAGCAGATGGCCCAGAGTCAGAAGCTGGGCAGCCAACAGCAGGGTGCTGGTGGCGCGCAGGCTGGCGCGCCGTGCATTTCCGCTGTCCATAGCCCGAGCCATGGCTTCTACCTACGAGACGAAGCCGACAGAGTCAAGGCTAGCACTACTGATTGAATTTCTTCCGTCGCCGTCGCTGCTGCGGGGCCCGTCCGCTTTCTCGCTTCTCGGTCAGATACGTCGAGTATCTTCCCTCGGCGCTCGTCGAGGCCGGGCCTCCTCGCGACGCGCCGGCTCGGTCCGAATTTCAATCAGTAGTGCTAAGCCCGGCTATTCACGCAGCTTGAGTGACAGCGAGAACACAACGTCCACCGACCACGGGAATGTGGGAGGATCGCCGGACGCGGTGACGGTGACGTAGAGTGAAGTGTGTCCCCAGAGCGGGAGCATGTTGACCGGCGTGTCCAGGGGTAGCTGCAACTCAGCCCCGGTCTGCACGCCAGGGGACGCCTGGTAGTCAAGAATCTGGATCACGGGCCAGTCTGGGCTCGACTGCGTGGCATAGTAGTTGTTGGCGGCCACCACAATCAGGTGGTCCAGGAAGCCAAAGTCCTGGATGCCAGTGTGGGCTTTGAGGATGACTCGCGTGATCGATAGGCGCTCGATCTTCTTGAGCGACCCGGCATCAGGATTGTTGGCCGCACCCAGCTTGTTGGTGGTGAATCTGAATTGACCCTGGACCGATGTGCTGGCCGCGGCATGCGCGGGAGCAGCAGGAAATTGTAGGTTGGGCTGGGTGATCTCGATGTCAGGCGCATCGATCTCCACCGATGGGGTGCAACCCAACAGCAGCGTGCCAGCCAAAGCCAACCCCAGCCAGGAACCGTGTGAACGCATGGTCAGGGCCCCCCGAAGTACACGATGACTCCCGCCTTGGCCGAAAACGTGAGCACCGTGACTTTGGCGTCCTGGCCCAAGATGAACTGCGCCGGATCGGTTGAGGTGGTGCCCGCAGCCGGAGCGATGGTAACCGAGTGGGGCGTGCGCACGGTGCCGTCGATGTAGCTGCCACCAACGTGGATGAAGCCGGTTATGTTGCGGCGACCGAACTCAATCCCAAGATGGAAGTTGTAGTAGGTGTAGCCGGCCTGCTGGGCGTAGTCCTTCATCCAAGCAGGTACTTGGAAGAAGCTGCGCAGGATCCCATTAACGTTCCCCACGCGGAAGTACCCGGCCTCGAATGTGACCGAAGGCCCGACATGCCAGAACCACTGCGGGATGGCGGTGAACCCACCGCGGAAGCCCAAGCTGGCCGAATTGGTGCCGCCCGAGGCGTTCACGCGGATCCAAGGGGTTGGACGAAGGACCAGGCCGAGGTTGGCGCCGTCAGGCAGACCGACGTCGGTGGTGACCCCCAGCAGGCGCAGCGACGGGCGCATGGCCGCCGGCAGCGGTACGGTTTCCGCGATGGCAGCATCGTCATGTGCGTCGGGTGCCGCTGGCGGGCTGGGCGCGGCGTTCGCTACCGGCGGCGGTCGCTCGACTGGCGCAAAAGGTGTTGGCGTATTTACAGCCGGCGCAAGCAGTGGCTGCGCTAGCGCAGAAGGTGTTGGCGTCGTCACAGTCGGCGTCGAAAGTCGCTCCGCCGGCGCCTGCCGTCCCTGGGCTGGCGCAGGAAGCATCGGCTTGTACACAACCTGGGTGGTAGGTTGCGCCGGCGGGAAAAGAGTCGGGGCGGGCAGAACCTGCGGTGCTGGTTGCGCTGGCGTATGAAGCATCGGCTTGTACAGAACCTGCGGCGCTGGCTGGGCTGGCGCAGGAAGCATCGGCCTGTCCAGGACCTGGGTCGCAGGTTGCGCGGGCGGGGAAGGAGTCGGGGCGGGCAGAACCTGCGGCGCTGGTTGCGCTGGCGCAGCGGGAGTCGGCGTGTACACCGTGGGCGCAGGTCGCGGCGCTGGCGCAGTAGGAGTCGGGGCGGATAGGACCGGCGCCGGTCGCTTCGCTGATACAGGCCGGATCGGGGTGTACACCACGGGTCCCGGCGCAGGCTGCGGACTCGCCCCCTCTGACAGAGCCAGCCTCCCGAGTCCGAGCACGGCCAGGCTCAAGACAGCCTGGGCCGCTAGCAACCGGGTCCTTGCTCGGCTCCTCATCAGGGGAGCATACCCCGGACTAGGTGAGCCCGCATGCTTCGAACCAGGTCAAGTGTGATGGGGGTCACGACTCAAGAATTCAACGTTTCCGCCGTAGTTCTAGATAGGCAACGAGCGCCCAACCAGGCGCAGCTTCGTCGCCTGTCGTGGACAAGCTCGTCTTGGATGCCCCCGCCAGCCACCGTCAACGCGGCCGCAAGACCATTGCGGTTCTGATTGATTACATGGACTTCTTCGCAGGTGGGTACGGCACGCAGATCCAAAACGCCCTTTCCAGTCAGGCCGCCACCCTGGATCTGAACCTGCTCATGATCTTTGGGCGCGGACTCAACGAACCCGACCGCGGGTGTGCAGCGCATAACGCGATCTTCGATCTGGTTGGTCCCGAGCGCGCCGACGGGGTGATCGTTTTGTCCTCGCTGCTGACCGGTTTCTGCGGTCTCGAAGGACTCGTGCGGCTGGTTCGTCGCTATTCCCCACTGCCGGTCTGTAGCATCGGTACCGAGATCCCCGACATCCCAAGTCTGACGATCGACGACGGCGTGGGCATGCGTGCGGCGGTCGAGCACCTGGTACGCGACCACCACTGTCGGCGGGTGGCCTTTCTTGCGGGCCCCCCTGGCAAGGTCGAGGCCGAGACTCGATTGCGCGCCTATCAGGAGGTGCTGGCGTGCAACCAGATCGATTTCGACCCAGCGCTGGTCGTGCCCGGCGCTTTCATGCCTGGCGATGGATTCGATGGCGTCGAGGCGTTGCTGAAACAGGGCATCCAATTCGATGCCGTGGCCGGGGCCAACGACTTCATGGCCTTGGGCGCGGTCGCAGCCTTGCGCAAGCACGGGCGCGGCGTACCTCGCGACATTCGGGTCACGGGGTTTGACGACCTGCCGCTTTCCCGCATGAGCAATCCTGCCTTGACCAGTGTGGCCCAGCCCTTTGCTTTCATGGCCGAAACGGCCATCCAGATCGTTCTCGATCAGATGGTGGGTCGGCCTGTGGACCTACATACCCTGGTGGCGACCGAGTTCGTCATGCGCCGGTCCTGTGGGTGCCGTCCAGGTGAGCGTCGGATCAAGGTCGCGTCCACTCCGGTCCCGTCGCCCAGCCCACGCGACTACCTCCAGGCACACGGAGCCGAGCTGGAGAGAAGCCTCGCGCCTCTCCTGCGGGCCACCGGCATGGACAAGGAACGTGCCGCGAAGATTCTGGTCGAGGCCCTGCAGGCCGAGCTGAGCGGGCAGCCTTCCAGCTTTGCCGATGCCCTGGAAAACCTCCTGGGCCAGGTCGGTGATAACTATCCCCAGTACCGCGCGCTTCAGGATGCGGTTGAGTGGATGCGCGAGGAAATGCGTGATCTGGCCGATCTGACCCTGCAGGAGTTGTGGGCCGACGCGTTTGCCATGATCGCGACGGCTGGCACAGCCATTCAGGCCCAGCATCGTGTGACGCTCGACCAGAACTACCGCAAGCTTCTGGTCACGGGCGAGCAGATCGGAGTCGCGCTGGACTGGGAATCGCTCGAGCGAATGCTGCTCAAGGCACTCCCCCGTACCGGCGTGCAAACCGCATTCCTGTCGCGATTCACTGATGAAAGTGCGCGAGAATTGCAGCCATTCCTGTGTATGGTCGATGGACGGCCCCAGTCGCCTTTGCCACCGGTCTTTTCGTCACAACAGCTATTTCCGCCGGGCAGCCATCCGGAATTGCGCAGGAGCACGCTGCTGGCCCTTCCGCTGGTCTTCGAAACCCAGCGTCTCGGGATTGCCGTGTTTGAGCGCTTGCCCGAGACGCACGGCTACCAGGTTCTGCGCGACCAGCTCAATGTGGCCATGCGGAGCATCCAGATTCACCAGGAGTTGCTGGAGAGAACCCGTCTGCACGAGCGGGATGAGGTGGAACGCTTGGCCACCAGCAAGCGTCTGGAATCGCTCAGTGTGCTAGCCGGCGGCGTGGCTCACGACCTCAACAACGCGCTCGGGCCCATCGTGGCGCTTCCCGATCTTCTTCTCGCCGAGCTGGACGAGCTGGATCCAGATGGGCGAGTGACTGAGATGCGCAATGACCTGATCAGCATGAGGTCCGCCAGCCTGCGCGCTTCGCAAACCATCAAGGATCTGTTGACCCTGGGCCGGCAAGGCCGGATCAGCAAGGCACGTGTGGATCTGGTGGCAGTGGTTTCGAAATGCATCGCCGAAAACTCTGCCTGGGTCGCCTCGGACGCACGCCGAAACGTGAGAATCGTGGCTCACCTGCCGTCTAAGCCGCTGGCCGTGCACGCCTCCGAGGCTCATCTGGTGCGCGCGTTCTCCAATCTGATCCACAACGCCGTCGAGGCCATCGTGGGGGATGGACAGTTGACCGTGCGCGCAGGGGACCGACGGTTGAGTGAAGCCATGGTCGGATTCGAACGCATCGACCCCGGCCACTACGCGGCCATCTCCATCAACGATACCGGCCGCGGGATCCCCCAGGAGGAGATGGGGCGGGTTTTCGAGCCCTTCTACAGCACCAAACCTTTGGGCGAATCGAGCGGCACGGGTCTGGGCCTGGCCATCGTGCACGGTGTGGTGAAGGAGCACGGCGGCTTCATCGACGTCACCAGCCTGCGCGGGCAGGGCACGACCTTCACCTTGTATTTCCCCTTGCTTGCTTCGGAGGAACGGCCCGATGCTCCGTCGCCCCCGACCCCGGTGCCGCTGGGGCGGTCTTCGATTCTGCTGGTGGACGATTCTCCGATTCTCTTGCGGACCGGGCGGCGGGTGCTCGAACACCTGGGATACCAGGTCGAGACCCTGGAGAGCGGGGAAGAGGCCTACCGGCGCTTTGAACGGGCCGCAGCCACCGGCAATAGCCCGTGCGACCTGGTCATCCTGGACATGAGCTTGTTGGAAGAACGGGATGGGCTCGAGATCTTCGAGATGATCCGGAAGCTCCTCCCCAGTCAGCGCGCTCTGCTGGTGAGCGGACACGCGCCCAACGACCGCATGCAGGCTGCCATTGACCGGGGCTTGGGCTGGCTGGCCAAGCCCTATACCATTGAGTCATTGGCAGAGACGGTCGCCAAAGCGCTGGAAGCCACACCCGCATCTCGTCTTGGGTGAGGGCGACCGCAGGTCGTCCCTCGCGCGGTCGCCCTTCGGGCGTGCGCATGGTGCGACCACGGCCACGTTTAAGGCCACGACCTTCTGCGGCCATGGCATGATTCTGCAAGGACGAAGGGCTTTCCTTTCGCGGTGCTGCGTGTTTGGATCGAGAATAGCAAAAATGGCGCTGCACAAGCCCCATCCTGACCACGAGGAGCGATACGCTCTTTCTGGCGAATCGCCCTGGGCAACGCCGGCTTGTTTCCTGCTCATCATTCTTGCGGCATGCGCCGCCTATCACGACAGTTTTTCCGGTCCCTTCGTGTTCGACGACAATGCCGCGATCGTCGACAATCCATCCATCAGACACCTGTGGCCCATTACCCGGGCTATGGTGGCGCCGCTGACCGCGGCTGGGGCGACCGGAAGGCCACTTGTCAATCTGTCTCTGGCCGTCAACTACGCTTTGGGCGGAACCAACGTCGTGGGATATCACGTCGTCAACCTCCTGCTTCATGTCGCGGTGGCGCTGGTGCTTTTCAGCCTTGTGTTGCGAACGCTGCGGCTGCCATCACTGAAAGGACGGTTTGAAAACAAAGCGCGGCCGATTGCACTTTCGATAACCCTGCTTTGGACGGTTCACCCGCTCCTGAGCGAATCCGTCACGGCTGTGATCCTGCGCACCGAATCGATCGTGGGTCTTTTCTACTTGCTCACACTTTACGGCGTGGTTCGTTCGTGCGACTCAGCCAGAAGAGCCTTCTGGTACGGCTGGGCCATAGCAGCCTGTTTGCTGGGGATGGCCAGCAAGGAGGTCATGGCTACCGCGCCGGTCATGGTGTTGCTCTACGACCGGGCCTTCCTTTCGGGCTCCTTCAAGAAGTCGTTGCAGCAACGGGGACGGCTGTATCTAGGCCTGGCGGCAACCTGGTTGCTCTTGGCTTTCCTCGTCCAGTCGGACGGCGATCGGAACGCAACCGTTGGGTTTGGGTACGGAGTGGAGTGGTGGGCCTATGCTCTGACTCAGTGTCGAGCTATCGTTCGCTATCTCAGTCTGGCAGTCTGGCCGCACAGCCTGGTATTCGAATACGGTACGGATGTGGTCAGGACCTTGGCCGCCGTATGGCCTCAAGCGTGCATCCTTTTGTTGCTGCTGGGGGCGACCGTGTACGCAACTATTCGTCGCCCCAAGCTGGGATTTGCGGGTTGTTGGTTCTTCGGAATTCTCGCGCCAAGTTCAAGCATTGTTCCCATCGTCACGCAAACCATGGCGGAGCATCGAATGTATCTGCCATTGCTTTCCGTGGTGGCTCTTGCGGCGGTTGGACTCTTTTCCAGTGCGAGCAAGAATGCGGGGCTGACAGTCGTTGTTGTCGTTGCATCGCTGCTCGCTTGGAGCACCATCCAGCGCAATCGAGTCTACCGAAGTGCGGTTAGTCTCTGGAGCGATACCATTCGCAAGTGGCCTGGGAACACCCGCGCCTACAACGAGCTGGGTAATGCACTGGATGCAGCGGGACGAATCACGGAAGCGCTGGCCAACTACGACAAAGCATTGCAGCTGAAGCCCGACTACGCAAAGGCCTGCTACAACAAGGGCGAGTCGATGTTGCGCATGGGCCAGGTCGCTGCGGCCCTCGACTTGTTCGATCGAGCGTTGCGCATTACCCCGGTCTATTTCAAGGCGCTCAAAGCCAAGGGAGATGCGCTGGCGCAGGCGGGGCGGAGTGATGCGGCCATTGCTGCGTACGAAGAGGCACTCAAGTTGCAGCCGGACGATTCGGGCGCGGCCAACAACCTCGGGAACGCTCTGCTGGGCGCGGGAAGGGCAGCCGAGGCGATCGAGCTATTCCAGGCCGCCTTGCGGGTTGATCCTCGGGATGCCAAGGCCCACAACAACCTGGGCTATGCGTTTTCGAGAGTAGGACGGGTGGAAATGGCCGTCGAGCATTTTGCGGCGGCGGTGCGACTGGAGCCCGACTCCGCGGAAGCACATGCCAGCTATGCGGTGGCCCTGGCGCGAGTGGGACGGTTGACCGATGCGATTGGCGAGTACCGCAGAGTCATCACCCTGAAACCCGATGATGTCGTCGCGTATTACAGTCTGGGGAACACCTATGCGCGGACCGGGGAGTGGCTGCAGGCTGTGGCAGCCTACCAGGGAGCGTTGAAGTATCGGCCCGAGCATCCCGAGGTCCACAACAACCTCGGTACTGTGCTACGGCGCTTGGGCCGCCTTGATGAGGCTCGCGAGCACTATCGTCTGGCGCTTCAGCACCGCCCAGACTATCCCCAGGCGCAGCGCAACCTCGCGGCCTTGGGCGGGCCTGAGGATGCGTCCGCGACAGAGAACTAGAACAGCTGGTGCACGCGAACCCTGACTCGACGACGGCGCTGGCGTCAGGCGGCGAACCGCTTCCGCAGGCCAAGCATCTGAATAGCTGAGGCCCCAGCAAGAGAAGCAGGGCAGGAGGTGCTCAATGTTGGCTCAAGTCTTCCTGATAACGTTGGCCCAGGCCGAGGTGCCGTCGATGCTGGAATCCTGGGAGGTTCCCAGCTTTGATGTGTTGGACGAGACTCCCCAGGTCTTCTTGCTTACGCGCGAGCAGAAGCGTGAGTGCTCGCAACTCGGGTCGGTGTGCGTGGCCCCGGGCGGAAGTGCCACGATTGTTGGCGTGGAGATTTCCGAGAATCAGCCGGCGGTGACGGTCCTGGCGCGAGGCACCCAGGTGGCGGCCAAGCGAGGTCTGGGCACGGCTGGCATCAACCAACCCTGGCAAGTGGAGATGGTGGCCCGCTTCAAGGCGCGATCAAGTAGTGGTCCGATCATAGTCGCTGTCTTCGATCGCGACGATCCAGAGAGCATCGTGCACAAAGAGGCGAAGGTGTTGTGGAATGTGAGCATGAGTCCGGGCCGCGATCTGGGCATGCGCTTCTTGCTGTCGCCAGACGACGGATTCGAGCCGTCTCACACCTATCTTGTGCGCGTAGTTCAGACGCAAGACGTGCGCGATCGGGTTCTAGCTGAAGGAAACGTGCACCTGGAGTGATCGAAGAACGGAGGATTCCATGTACCTGATAGCCGGCGTATCTGGAAAGACAGGAGCTGCGGCTGCCACGGCGTTGCTGGAAAAGGGACATCCGGTACGTGTTCTGGTGCGCAGCGAAGAAAAGGGACGACCCTGGAGGGAGAAGGGCGTAGAGGTGGCAGTGGCTTCGCTTGACGATGTGGCAGGGCTGACCAGCGCCCTCACAGGGGTAAATGGCGCGTATCTGTTGGTCCCGCCCGACCTGGCTGCCGCCGACTTCATGGGGCGCGGGCGGCGTTTTCTGGGGGCCATGTCCGAGGCGCTGGGGACTGCCCGCGTCCCTCACGTGGTGTTCCTTTCTTCGATCGGCGCTCAACTCGCCAAGGGGACCGGGCCGGTGGTGATTCTTCACGAGGGCGAGAAACGGCTGTCTGGCCTGCGCGACACCCGCGCGACCTTCATCCGTGCGGCCTATTTCATGGAGAACATCGGATCTCTGGTTTCCGTGGCGCGCAGCCAGGGCGTGCTGCCTTGCCTGTTCGATCCGAACCATCGCATCGCGATGATTGCCACTGCCGATATTGGCCGAACCGCGGCACAGGCACTGCTGGAACCGCCCGTGCACAATCGGGTTATCGAGCTCGAGGCGTTGCGGGAATCGAGCTATGCCGATGCGGCACACATCCTGGCCAAGCTGCTGGGCCGGCCAGTCGAGGCGGTGCGCGTGCCCCATGAGGGTGTGATTCCAACCTTGGTCCAGTCCGGATTCTCCGAGCACGTGGCTGGCCTGTTTCAGGAGATGGCGCACGCCCTGGACACGGGAACCATGAAATTCCACAACGGGGACGCCAGGCACGTGCGCGGACCTACCACACTAGAGAGTGTGCTGGCCAAGCTGGTCTGACCGGCCGTCGACAGGTCCGCCCCGCGCCGTGCATCCACTGATGGCGCCTACGGAGGGTCGCGATGCGGTAGACTGCGGCCATGAATCTGTTTGTTCCTGGCCGCATCTGCCTGTTCGGCGAGCACAGTGACTGGGCCGGTGGCTACCGGCGCATCAACGCCGAAATCGAAAAAGGATACGCGCTCATTGTGGGGACCAATCAGGGCGTGTATGCCGAGGTCAAGCCGCACCCGAGCAAGCTGATCTTCCGCGCCAATCTCAACGACGGCACCGACATGCCGCCCTGGGAAGTTCCCATGGAACGAGATGCTCTGCTCGATCAAATCCAACAGGGCGGTTTCTTCAGCTACGTGGCCGGGGTCGCCTATCAGCTCATGACCCACTACCGGGTCAGAGGCCTGGAAATCCACAACACCCGCACCGACCTGCCCATCAAAAAAGGCCTCTCGTCCAGCGCGGCCGTCTGCGTGCTGGTGGCCCGGGCGTTCAACCGCACCTATGACCTCAAGATGACAGTACGGGGCGAGATGGAGCTCGCCTACAACGGCGAAATCAGCACCTCTTCCCGCTGTGGCCGGCTCGACCAGGGTTGCGCCTACGGCAACCGGCCCATCGAGATGACCTTCGACGGCGACCAGCTCGACGTGCGCGAGCTGTCCACGCCATCCCCGCTCCACTACATCATCGTCGATCTCAAGGCAGGCAAGGACACCCGCGAAATCCTGCAAGGGCTCAATCGCTGCTATCCCTTTGCCCAGACCGAGATGCAGCGTGCTGTGCAGACCTACCTCGGCCCGGTCAACCACAGAATCGTGACCCAAGCCGCTGAAGCGCTCAAACAAGGCGATGCGCAACGGCTGGGAGCGCTCATGAATGAGGCGCAGGAGCTGTTCGACAAGAATCTGCAGCCGGCTTGCCCGTCGCAGTTGACCGCCCCCGTGCTGCACAAACTGCTCGGTCATGCGCCGCTGAAACAGTATCTCTACGGCGGCAAAGGGGTTGGCTCGCAGGGCGACGGTACCGCCCAGCTTCTGGCGAAAGACGAGGATTGTCGGAAGAAAGCCATGGCCATCATCGAGCGCGATCTCGGCATGTCGTGCCTGGAACTGACCCTTCAGCCCGCCCGGCGTGTGCGCAAAGCCGTCATTCCGGCGGCTGGGTTCGGCACGCGCCTATTCCCTGCCACCAAAGCTGTGAAGAAAGAGCTGTTTCCCGTGATCGACTCCAGCGGACGGGCCAAGCCGGCCATCCTGGCCATTGTCGAGGAGGCGATCTCGGCCGGCATCGAGGAAGTGGCCATCTTGGTGCAAAGCCAGGACCGAGACCTGTTCGCGGAGATCTTCTGCACACCGCCGCGCGTGGAGAATTTCAACAAGCTTTCCAAAGAGAGCCAGAAATACTCCGAGTACCTGATGGACATCGGCCACCGCATCACGTTTCTGTCGCAGGACGTTCAGGATGGATTTGGTCACGCGGTCTTCTGTGCGCGAGACTGGGTCGGCGACGAGCCCTTCTTGCTGTTGCTGGGCGACCACCTTTGCGTGTCCGACAGCGACACTCCCTGCAGCCGGCAACTGCTGGACGCTTATGAGGTAACAGGGCAAAGCGTGGTCGGGCTCAAGGAAACGCCCCAAGACGAGGTGCACCGTTTCGGATGCGCCACTGGGGTGTGGGCCACCGGGGAAGGACTGCTCGCGCTCACGGAATTTGCCGAGAAGCCCGACCTTGAATACGCGCGAGAGCACCTTCGGGTTGAAGGCATAGCCGAGAACATGTTTCTGACTGTGTTCGGTCAGTACGTGCTGTCACCGAAAATCTTTGGCTATCTGGAAGAGAACATCAAGCGCAACATCCGGGAGCGGGGCGAGTTCCAACTCACCTCGTGCCTCGATCGTCAGCGCAAAGAAGACGGCCTATTCGGCTACGTTGTGAAGGGACGCCGTTTCGACATCGGCAGTCCCGATGCGTACTTGGAGTCACTCATCGAGTTCAGAAAACAGAGCGTCTAGAGCGCCGAACGGTTTGCCTCCCGTCGTGAAATCGCGGATTTGCGTCGCGTCCCTTCGTTGCTCCTCGGTCAAATACGTCGAGTATTATCCCTCGTCGCGCCTCGGGCCGCTCGCAACTGCGCAATTTCACTCGGTCCGGCAAACCGTTCGG
>Ga0182017_10002001_pt1 | contig 15637 bp, 12 predicted proteins | sample 712E3DmetaG_FD_120492 | JGI IMG/M metagenome (GOLD analysis project Ga0182017, IMG submission 120492) | Permafrost microbial communities from Stordalen Mire, Sweden - 712E3D metaG | ecosystem: Environmental > Terrestrial > Soil > Wetlands > Permafrost | place: Sweden: Stordalen | collected... | reverse complement strand
GGAGTCACTGGGGTACGGGAGCGTGTGGATGTCGGGAGGCTCGTGGCCCGATTCGCGCGTTCGGAATCAGCCTCAACAACCTTGAGCGGTGGAACGGCGTCGAGGCCGTCAGGTTGGGGCTCGTCGATGCCGTCCAGGTGATCGACAACGTATTCCACTGTCTGGTCGGGCAACATCGGCTGAGCCGGGGAAGTGAGCGTCAGCTCAACGCCGACCTTCACAGAATCGCCATCACGCAACTCCGCTGTCCGAGTCTCGGGCAGGCTTACGTTGCCAAACGCATTGCCTCAGGCGATAACAAGACCGAGGCGATCCGCGTGTGTTTGGAGGCCAGGCCACGCAGTGCGGCACGGCCGGATATGATCGACCAAAAGCGCGCCACTCGCGCACTGCCATGAGTTCCCATCCAGCCAGGTTGGGGAGCGTGAGGCACTCAAGTTCGTGCACCGTCGGGCGGAGCTGCCAGCCCTGAGGACCGCACGACCCAGGGAGGTTCTAAGAATGGGCCAGCGGTGGGAGTGCCTCGACGGCAACGAAGCGGCCGCGCGCGTCGCGTATGCGGTGAGCGAGGTGATCTCGATCTTCCCGATCACCCCCGCCTCGCCGATGGCGGAGCATGCCGACGACTGGGCGGCCGCGGAACGGCCGAACCTGTGGGGCAAGGTTCCCGACGTGGTCGAGATGCAATCCGAGGGCGGCGCGGCGGGTGCGATGCACGGCGCCCTCCAGAAGGGTGCCCTGGCGACGACCTTCACGGCGTCTCAGGGACTCCTCCTGATGATTCCGAACATGTTCAAGATCGCCGGCGAGCTGACACCCGCGGTCATCCACGTCGCTGCTCGCACTCTCGCTACTCACGCCCTCTCGATCTTCGGTGACCACAGCGACGTGATGCACGCCCGGGCGACGGGGTGGGCGATGCTCGCGGCCGGCTCCGTCCAGGAGGCGCACGACTTCGCCCTCGTGTCTCATGCCGCCACGCTCAGGTCTCGCGTGCCGTTCCTCCACTTCTTCGACGGCTTCCGAACCTCGCACGAGGTCAACAAGATCGCCCTTCTCGAAGACGACGATCTGCGGGCCCTGATCCGCGATGAGGATGTCCTCGCCTTCCGTGGCCGCGGCCTCACGCCGGAAGCCCCGGTCGTCCGCGGGACGGCGCAGAACCCCGATGTGTTCTTCCAGGCCCGTGAGGCTGCGAACCCGTACTACCTGGCTCTGCCCGGGATCGTCAAGGAGGTCATGGACGAGCTGGCCGAGCGGACAGGCCGGCGCTACGGGCTGGTGGACTACCACGGTGCCCCCGACGCGGAGCGTGTAGTCGTCGTGATGGGATCGGCAATCGGCGCCGTGGAGGAGACGGTCGACGGGCTTGCCGCGGCCGGCGAGAAGGTCGGAGTGCTGAAGATTCGGCTGTTCCAGCCGTTCCCGACCGAGGAACTCCTTGCCGCGCTGCCCGCGACGGTGCGCGCCATAGCCGTCCTCGACCGGACCAAGGAACCGGGCGCGGTAGGGGAGCCGCTCTACCTCGAAGTGGTCGCGGCCATCGCGGAGGGAATGGACAGCGACAAGCCGGCCTTCGCAACGGTGCCGCGGATCATCGGCGGGCGATACGGCCTATCGTCGAAGGAAGTCACGCCTTCGATGATCAAGCCGGTCTTCGATGAGCTCGCCGCCGAGCGACCAAAGCGGCACTTCACGGTCGGCATCTATGACGATGTCACGCACCTGAGCCTGCCGATCGACACGCAATTCCGCCACGCCCGCCCGGCCGGCGAGGTCCAGGCGATGTTCTTCGGGCTCGGCTCGGACGGAACCGTGGGCGCGAACAAGTCGTCGGTGAAGATCATCGGCGAAGGAACGGACCTGTTCGCCCAGGGCTACTTCGTCTACGACTCCAAGAAGTCGGGGTCGGTCACCGTTTCGCACCTGCGCTTCGGTCCCGAGCCCATCCGCTCCGCCTACCTCGTCGAGGGAGCGGACTTTGTCGCCTGCCATCAGTTCGGTTTGCTCGAGCGGACCAAGATCGTCGAGTACGCCAAGCCCGGGGCGACGTTGCTGCTGAACTCGCCGTATGGGCCGGACGAGGTCTGGGATCAGCTGCCCAAGAATGTCCAGCAGCAGCTCGTCGACAAGGCGATCGACCTGTGGGTGATCGATGCGTTCGCCGTTGCCGAGGAAGTGGGCATGGGCAACCGGATCAACACCGTGATGCAGCCCTGCTTCTTCCACCTTGCCGGCGTGCTGCCCGCGGCCGACGCGATCGCCCGCATCAAGGAGTTCGTGGAGAAGACATATGCCAGGCGAGGCCAGGCGGTCGTCGATCGCAACTTCGCCGCCATCGACCTGTCGATCGGGCGGCTGGCGCATGTGCCGCTCGGCAAGGTCACGAGCAACCGCTCGCTCATGTTCGCCGTGCCCGATGACGCGCCCGACTTCGTCAAGAAGGTGACCGCGGTGCTGATGGCCGGCGACGGCGACCAGCTGCCGGTGAGCGCCTTCCCGGTCGACGGGACATTTCCGACGGGAACCACGAAGTATGAGAAGCGGGCCATCGCCCAGATGATCCCGGTATGGGATCCCTCGATCTGCATCGACTGCGGCAAGTGCGCCATGGTCTGCCCGCACGCCACGATCAGGATGAAGGTCTTCCCGACCGCGGCCGCCGCGAGCGCCCCGGCCGGCTTCCTGACCAAGGAGTTCAAATCTAGGGAACTGACTGACCACCGGCTCACCGTCCAGGTGGCCCCCGACGACTGCACCGGATGCGGCGTCTGCGTCGACGTTTGCCCGGCCAAGAGCAAGACCGACTCGAGCCACAAGGCCATCAACATGGAGCCGGTCGAGGACCACGCCGACGTCGAGCGCCGGAGCTGGGACTTCTTCCTGTCGATCCCGCAACTGGACCGAAGCCTGCTGGCGCACGACACCGTCAAGGGGTCCCAGGTTCTGGAGCCGCTCTTCGAGTTCTCCGGCGCCTGCTCCGGCTGCGGCGAAACCCCGTACCTGAGGCTGGTCAGCCAGCTCTTCGGCGACCGCATGATCGTCGCCAACGCCACCGGCTGCACTTCGATCTACGGCGCCAACCTGCCGACCACACCGTGGACGGTGAACGCGGCGGGCCGTGGGCCGGCCTGGAACAACTCCCTGTTTGAGGACAATGCCGAATTCGGGCTGGGCATGCGCCTGGCGCTCGATGCACAGTCCGACCAGGCCCGAGCGCTGCTGACCCGCCTCGCTCCGGAAATCGGTGAGGAGCTCGTCCTCGGCCTGCTCGAAAGCACACAGGACACCGAACCTGAGATCGAGCTCCAGCGCGGTCGGGTGGCCCGGTTGCGCGAAAAGCTTGCAGGTGTTGACGGCGCAGCTCGCAACGACGCCCGGCATCTGCTGGCGCTCGCCGGCGATCTCGTCCGCCAGGGAATATGGATCGTCGGCGGCGACGGCTGGGCCTACGACATCGGCTTCGGCGGTCTGGACCAGGTCCTCAGCTCCGGCCGAAACGTCAACATCCTCGTTCTCGACACGGAGGTCTACTCGAACACCGGCGGCCAGGCGTCGAAGTCCACTCCACGGGGCGCGGTGGCGAAGTTCGCGGCCGCGGGAAAGGCCACTGGAAAGAAGGACCTCGGCGCGATCGCCCGCGCCTACGGCAACGTCTATGTCGCCCAGATCGCGATGGGCGCCAACGATGCGCACACGACCAAGGCGCTGCTGGAGGCGGACGCGTGGCCGGGGCCATCGCTCGTGATCGCTTACAGCACCTGCATCGCCCACGGCATCGACATGTCCAAGTCGATGTCCCACCAGAAGGATGCCGTGAAGAGCGGTTATTGGCCGCTATACCGATACCAGCCCAGCGAAATCGAAGGCGGCCAGCCGTTCAAGCTCGACTCGAGCGCACCGTCGATCCCGATCAAGGACTTTGTGGCGACCGAGACCCGCTTCGCGATCCTCCAGCGCACCAACCCCGAGCGGGCAGCCGAACTCGCGGTGCTCGCCCAGGCCGACGCCGACGAACGCTGGCGCTACTACGAACAGCTGGCGGGGATACACCGGAGCATTCCTCACATCGAGGCGCCCGGGCTGGATGCGACCGTCGCCGAAATCGCCGCCGTGCGGCGCGGCACCGAGGAGGACCAGGCGTGAGCATCGATCTGCGCACCAGCTATCTCGGCCTCGAGTTGCGCTCGCCGATCGTAGCTTCGGCCTCCCCATCGACGGGTGAGCCGGGCATCGCCCGCCTTCTCGACGAGGCAGGCGTTGGCGCCATCGTCCTGCCTTCGCTGTTCGAGGAAGAGATCCTCAACGACGAGATCCAGCTCAACGGTTCGCTCGAGGCCGGCTCGGGCCAGTTTGCGGAGGCCCTCGAGTATTTCCCCACGGTGGAGTCGTTCCCCGGCGTCGGCGAGTGCTACCTGGCCCTCCTGGCGCAGATCAAGGCGCACGCGACCGTGCCGGTGATCGCCAGCCTCAACGCCGCAAGCGCCGGTGGCTGGGTCCGCTACGCCAGGCTCATGCAGGACGCCGGCGCCGACGCGGTCGAGCTTAACCTCTATCGCGTTGCCGCGGACCCGCGGAGGACGGCCGCGGAGATGGATGCCGCCGACCTCGACCTGATCGCCGCAGTGCGCGCCTCCATCACCATCCCTCTCGCCATAAAGCTCAGCCCGTACTATTCGGCACTCGCCCACTTCGCCGGCCAGGCGATCGGCCGCGGTGCGGACGGCCTGGTCCTGTTCAATCGCTTCTACCAGCCGGACCTGGACCTCGAGACCCTCGAGGTGGTCAATCGAGTGGAGCTGAGCCACGCGGCGGACTTGCGGCTCCCGCTGCGCTGGATCGCGATCCTCCGGCCCCAGCTCGGCCCCAGGGTGTCGCTTGCGGCAAGCTCCGGGGTCCACTCGGGCACCGACGTCGTCAAGGAGCTCATCGTCGGCGCCGACGTGGCGATGATGACCTCGGCGTTGTTGCGCCACGGACCAGGACACGTACGGGTCGTGGAGGCTGAACTCCGGGCCTGGATGGCCGAGCATGAGTACGAGTCGGTCGCCCAGCTCCGAGGCAGCGCGAACCAGGCGACGGCGGAGGACCCCTCAGCGTTCGAGCGGGCCAATTACATGCAGACGCTCCACTCGTGGACGACGCCGCCGGCCCTGACGCCGACAGGTTCAAGGGGAGGACCCGGCCACTCGGATATGTGAGCCCCGGTCGCTGCGCCGTGAAAGCGGACTCGGTCGCGGGCGGCTCGTCAGACGTGCCGATGCAGGTCGGTTTCCGACGTTGCCTCCGGCGTGTCCGCGTCCCTTGGCGGCTGCTCCCAGCCCATCTCATCTGCCTCGCGTTTCGCGAGGTTGAGGTACACCGCCTCGTGTTCGACGTTGGCAACGTGGGACGCGGGAACGTAGAGATGGCCGCGAAGACCGGGTCTCAACGCGAGTATGTAGTTCTGGCCGACGCTCTGGACGGTGCCAAATCGGCGCCCGTCATTGCCGAAGATCGCCCAACCGGCCTTCAGGTCCGTCATGCGCATGCGCTCCCGACCTCCTCGCGTGTCTGCGTGCCTACCTTAGATGACCCGCCCGGCTCGTGCTGGGCCAAGCTGGGGCCAGCTCGTCCACTGCTCAAGCGTCGACGCGATGCTCGGGAAGCAGATCCTCTGCGGCTGAGTTGCGCCCGCTCCGGCGGCGAGAGCCGTAACACATCCCGGGCTGGCTAACTGTCGAGCTTCCGTCACGGTCCGAGCGGGTAACGGTCAGACCGCCGCCGCTGCGGCGCCCAGCCCGTTCGGGCACTCCGATGTGCCCGAACGTCTGTCTCCCGCGGTCTTGCGTGACGAATCCCCGAATGGCATTGTCCGGCTGCGCTCGCCGGTCGGCGGGCGCGCGGCGCTATGGCGCCGTGGCGAGAGAATGGAGGCGGCCATGGACGGCCACGCTGTTGATCGTCGTGTCGGGCGCGAAGCACCACACGCCGCTCGTCCGCGGCGCGCTCCCTCGGGTGAAGAGTCGCCGGGCCTGGTTCTCGACCTGCAAAGGCTGGCCGGCAACGCCGCCGTCGCACAGCTCCTTGCGCCGGAATCTGGCGACGAGGTCGTTCCCGCGGCCGCGACCCTCGTTCCGGGCGCCGGCGCGCCGCTCCAGGCCGAACTTCGGACACGAATGGAGTCGTCGTTCGGGACAGACTTCTCCGACGTTCGCATCCACCGCGGGCCCGAAGCGACCGCATCGGCGGCCGCTCTGGGTGCGCGCGCCTACACCATCGGCAGCGACGTCGTGGTCGCCGACGGCGCCGAAGACGAGCGCACATTGGCCCATGAGCTCACCCACGTGGCCCAGCAGCGGACCGGACCCGTCGACGGCACCGACCACGGCGATGGGCTGCGCGTGAGCGATCCGAGCGATCCGTTCGAGCGCGCCGCCGAAGCGGCTGCGACCTCCGCCGTGGAGACCAGTGCGCCCGTCGGTGGCGTCGGGGCCGGTTCGCGAACCGCGCCGGCGCGAAGCGTGCAGCTCGCCACCGAGGACCCCTCGGACCCCGCCCCGGCCTCAGCTGCAGCCCCGGCCGCGGCCCCAGATGCCGAGACTTCCGCGACGTCCGACATGGCTGAGCAATGGCAGGAGAACGTCGTCGATCGGCTGTCCGACGCGAACGCGGAATTCGGCGCTGAACCGGCCAACGCAGAGGGTGCCTTTGAATCGACGCGTCAGGCGACGAAAGCCGCGTACGACGCCAGCGACCGGCTGCCCAAGAATGACCCGAACAGAGACAAGGCAACCATCGTGGGCGACGACCTCGAAGTCGCCACGATCGTACTCGCACCACGGGCTGGACACGCCGTTGAGTCGCCCGACAAGGAGATCGCGGACCACTTGGGCACAGACTTCGAGGAGGCGGTGGACTTCAAGAAGTTGCTCGAAGGAAGCCCAGCGTCGGGCAACGCCCCCGGTGCCGCACAAGGGACGACCACGCCTGAGGCTTCCGGCAAACTACCCGGTTGCTAGTGGGAGCGCCTGCTGACGCGACGTGGAGCGCATAAAGTCCGAAGGGAGCTGGCTCCCGGAGAGAGGCGCGGCGGACCTGGGCCGCGCGTGTCCGGGCTGTGACGGCGGTCCGGGCTGTGACGGCGTCAGTGTCGGAACCAGAATGGCCGAGCGCCCCAGAGCTCACGGATGATGTCCGCGCTGGGCGGCCTGGCCGTGTGCGGCACGACCAGGAAAGTGGCCTGGGCGACGACCACGCTCTGGATTGCCGCCGCGCCGACGACGGGTACGGCCGCCAGGAGTTCGCGCGGCCCGAAAACGTCGTCCCCGGATACCACGAGGAACTGGGTCACGAAGGTGCCGTCGGCGTGGGCCACGACGGGCTTCGGCATCAAGAATGGGATACCCCTCGACCACTGCAATTGAACCGGCTGCAGCCTCGAGAAGCCCCCGCCGGTTACGGTCGTGACCGTCCCTGGCGGCCCCACTGCCAGTGATAGCACGAGCGTGGGCCCGAGCGGGGCATCGACCCTGACCTGACCCGCGCCCCCGGGGCGCACCGGCGCGACCGCGGCTTTGGCTCCGGTGGTCTGCGGGACCGACGGACCGACGGCGGAGGCGAGAACCAGGACGCCCGCCGCAGCCAGCCCGAGTCGGCCCGGGCGCCGACCTACGGAACGGTGAAGCCGGAGAAGTAAACGGAGGGGGTGCATGGGGAAGATGGCCCGCTTCCGCCGGTCGTGCAAGTGGCGGTGAAGGTGAGCTTCTGGCCGGCCTTGACCACGATCGGGGTCACGAAGTGGAAGTCCAGGTCACGATAGTTCTCGAGCCGAAGCGACGCGATTACCAAGCCTGGCCTGGCGAGTTGAGCGGGTCCGCTCAGGCCAATTGGGTTCTCGAAGACCAGGTCGGTCACGTAGAAGACGCTGCCGGCCGCCACCGCCTGCGTGGACGAGCTCGCGCTGTTGGCCGTCAGGCGGCCGTCGACAGGCGTACCAGCGAACGGTGAGAGCGGAGATGGGGTCGGGGTCGGGCCGGGAGGAGTGGCTGCCGGAGTTGCGACGGGGGTCGGCGTCGCGCCCGCGCCGGCCGTGACTGTCGGAACGGCCGGATGCGGTGTGATGCCCGCGTCGACAAGGGCTTGCTGGGCGGTGCTCTTCATGGCCGGCTGGAAGAGCCCGAACCACAGCAGCACGGCCAGGAGTGCCAGGACAAGGCAGGCCAGCAGCGCTTTCATGAGCCAGCCAGGCAGGATTGCCTGCTGAAGCAGCGTGCCGTCCAGCACCTGCGGAGCGGCGCCGGGCGCTTCGACCTGCACCTTGAACGGCCTGGTCTTGGGCTGGCCTCGCCAGAACTTCTTCCGCGGCGCCACCCTGACGCTGGCGAAGGCCGCGGTTCCAGGGTCCACGACAAGTCCCGGGGGCTTGATCCCGATCCGCAGCAGGTCGTCAGGATCTGTGCCCGACACCGTCGCGTTCACGGCGGCGTTGCCCCGGTTGTCGATCGCCAGGCTGTGCGTTGCTGCCAGACTGCCGGTGGAAGTGCGAGGCAGCAGCTCGGTAAACGTGTCGGCGAACGCCGCTACCGAAAGCGTGCCCTCCTCCACAGCGCTGCCGGCCGGGTCTTCGTGGGAAGTCGCTCGGATGCCGAACACGACCGGGCCGGCCGGCACAGACGCCAGGCGCGGAGGCGCGAATCGAACGACGGCCCGACCATCCGTGCCCGGGAAAAGCGACAGGGTCGGTGGGTCGACGGTAGCCCAGGCCGACGCGTCGCCCAGGACTTCGATCGCGAACTGGTCGACGACGGTGCCGGTGTTTCGGATCGTGACCGGGACGGTCGCCACGGCGCCCGGGACGACCTGGGCGACCTCGCTTGGAAGCTTGACGATGACTGCCATTGTGCTTCGAAGTGTCGCGTGCCGGCGGTTGCGAGGGAAGGAGCCGAGGGGTGGATCGAGTTGCCCGAAGGGGCAGACTTGGACCGTTCTACGTGCCCGATAACTGCACGTTAAGTCCTGGGAAATGGCCCGGTGGCAGACTTCGCCCGTTCCAGCCCGAAACGCTCGAGGAGCTTCGGAGGCTCGGGGCAGGAGGAGTTCAGATGGCGTCCCAGGAAAAGATCTTCGTGTCGCTCTCGGGTGCGGATCCTCTGACGCGGGCGGGTATCGAAGCCAGGCTCGGCCGCAAATCCGACATCGTCTTGACGACGGACCCGACGCCGGAGGGTGGCGTAACTCTGATCGCGGCCGATGAGGCGGATGGGGCGGCGATCCGCGCCATACGGACGGCCCCGGCGATGGGTCTGCGGCGGGTGGTGTTGCTCGTGGGTCGGATCGACGACGCCGGCCTGCTGGCGGCGGTCGAGGCCGGAGTGAGTGGCATCGTCCGCCGGAACAGCGACGCGGCCACTCTGGAACAGGCGATCCGCGGAGCGGCGGAAGGCGACGGTACGCTGCCGCCGGACCTTCTGGGCCGACTCCTCGCCCAGGTCGGACGGCTGCAGCGGCAGGTGCTCTCGCCGCGCGGCCTGACTCTCGGCGGGCTGACCGAGCGCGAGGTCGCGGTCCTTCGGTTGATCGCTGACGGCCACGACACTGCTGAAGTGGGCCGCGAGCTGTACTTCTCCGACCGGACGGTCAAGAACGTCATCCACGACGTGACGACCAGGTTCGAGCTTCGCAACCGCGCCCATGCCGTTGCCTACGTGATCCGCCAGGGGCTCATCTAGCGCGGCTCACGCCGGGGCGGCGCCGCGCCGCGACCAGTCGTCATTGGATCGCGCCCGTAGTGGTGTCTGCGCGCTCCGGGCCTTCTGAGCCCCGGCGCTACGACGCGACAAGACGGAAGTAGGGCCCGAACTCGGCCTCCGTGCTGAGGTGACCGAGCTTGCGGTACTCGCGTTCGGTGCCCTTGATGAGGTCGGCCATCGCGACGGGCCGCCCGGCCGCTGCCGCGGAGTAGGCGGCCGCGGCCACGATGTTGCGGATGTTGCCGCCGGAGATCCGGAAGCGGTGGGCCAGGAAGTCGAGGTCCAGATCCGCGGCGACGGGGAGGCTGGCGGGGAGATGGCGGACCCACAACCGGCGGCGCCCCACCTCATCCGGCATCGGAAAATCTACCAGCACGTCCAGGCGCCGAAGGAAGGCTTCGTCCAGGTTGGCCCGCAGGTTCGTCGTCAGGATCGCCATTCCATCAAAGTGCTCCATGCGTTGGAGCAGATACGCGATCTCGACGTTCGCGTAGCGGTCCCTTGCATCTCGGACCTCCGAGCGCTTGCCGAAGATTGCGTCTGCCTCGTCGAATAGAAGCACGCCGTTCACGCCGTCCGCCTGGCTGAAGACCCGGTCGAGGTTCTTCTCGGTCTCGCCGATGTACTTGTCGACGACCGACGACAGATCGATGACGTACAGGTCGAGGCCCAGGGTCCCGGCCACGACCTCCGCCGAAAAAGTCTTACCGGTACCGGAATCGCCGGTGAAGAGGGCGGTCAGGCCGCGCCCCCGATTCGGGTCTCCCAGGCCCCAGCCATCGAGGACCTCGTCCCGGTGCAGCGCCCGGTTCGCCAGATCGTGCAGGTGGTCGAGGATGTCCGGCGGCAGGACGAGGTCGGGCCAGGCGGCCAGCGGCTCGATCCGGCGGGCGAGCCGTTCCAGGCCGGTCGCGTTCTGGGCCCGGACTCCGGCGGCCAGGTCGGCGGCGGTAACCGGCCGGTCGGCGGCCCGAGCGGCCAGGCGGGCAGCGGCCGCGGCACGTGCGATGCCGGGGACGGCGACGCGGAACGGATAGCGCGACATGGCGGCACCGACGGCGTCCGCCTCCGGCAGCCCACGGAGGCCGGCCCGCCAGGCACGCGACCGCTCGTCCGCGACAGCCGGCTGGACGTCGACGACGAGGGGGACTGTCCTGGACCAGGTTGGATCCCAGGCGCGAGTGCCGTGGAGCACCACCGGGACCGGCAGATCGGCGAATTCACGGACGAGCCAGGCGCCGCGTTCCGCGAGGGCGTCGATCGGGCCGGCCACGACGCCACCGCCCTTGAGTCGGGCCTCACGTCCGGCGGCCACAGCTACCGCGACGAGATCCACATCGGGCGCCGCGAGCTCCAGGTCGAGGACGAGCGACGATCCCTGCACCCGATCGAAAGCCGCCGTCGCCGTCCCGCGGGCGTCCGATCCGACGTGGTCGCGGAAGTACGCGAGAGTCGCTCCGGCGCGCAGTCCGCGCTCGAGGATGGCCTGGGTGGCACCGCCCGAGGAGACCGCCGAGCCCGGTTCGGAAGTGGCGGCCAGGAGCCCCGTGAGGCGCGTGTCAGGGGTTGGGTCGCCGAGCAGGTAGCCGACGATTCGATCCGGGACCCGAAGCGCCCGAGTCAGGAAGGGTCGCTCTCCGTCTTCCACTTCGAGCAGGCCGCCCGCCACCAGGGCCCCGGTCGCCGCGAGCCGGCTTCGCCCGGCTCCCGACGTGGGCGGCACACCACACAGTTGCAGCGCCAGACCGGCGGATGCGCGGCGCCGGGAGACGTCGTCGTTCAGGTATCCATACAACCGCTCGAATCTGGGATCCAGATCTGGAGCCAGCGCGACCAGAAGAAGCTCCTCGTCGAACGGCCCCAGACCGAAGGCCCGGGCCATGGCCCGGAGGCGTATCTGGAGACCCTGAGACTCGGCTAAGTCGGCGTCCGCCTCGACCTCGGCGGCCGTGATCGGCGAGCCGTCGGCGGGCGATCCCGGCCGCCCGACCTCACCGGCCGTGCCGGCCGACCAGGCCCCCGGACCGTCGCCGGCCAGCAGCGCTCCGGCCTGGGCACCGGAGACGTACAGCCCTCGAAACCTGTCGTCGGGATTGGGGTCGACCTTGCGTCTCGCAGCCACGATGGCCCGCACCCGCGCCTCGACGATTGCCATCTTTCCGGCCAGGTGCCGGAGCGACGGATCGACCGCGGATCCGGCTCGCCCCTCCACCGCGGCAGGGCCTGGGGCCTCGGCCGCGCCCTGGCTGCCCGCGCCGGTCACGGTCTTCGGACCGATCGGACGCGTACGATCCGACCCGGTTGCTCCTCACTTCCGCCAGAAACGGTCTCTTCCGCCCACCCCGTCTCGGCATCGCCGGCGCCGTCGGCGCTTCCGGCACGGGCGGCCTTGTCGGGGGCCGTGCCGCCTTGGGCGCGACCGGCGCGCGGGGCCCGTTCCGGAGCGCCGCGCCGCGCCGCCAGCGTTAGCCGCGGTGTCTCGAGGACGGGCGGCCCGGCCTCCTGGTGGCGGTCGATGACGAATGGGACGATGGCCACCAGGTCTATCGAAGGCTTGAGCTCGCCCCCCAGGGCCGTCCAGACGTCGGCAATCGAGCGATCTTCGGTCGGCGGCAGCGCCACGTTGAGCTGGACCGGGTGGGGCTGGTCCGCCAGCACACCCGAGAGCTCTCGAGGGGCCAGGGTCTCGTGCCGGAGGAAGCTGGCCAGGCAGGCGGACAGCAGGCGATGCTCATCCTCGGGTCGCTGGGTCCAGGCGGTCACGATGTAAGACAGTCGGAAGAGGTGTACGGGTGGGCGCCTTTCCGTGACCCGACCGGTCGGGTCACGGACATCTTCGTATTGGACCTCCCGGCGGGTCAGGTCGTCGCGGATGTCATACAAGTAGATGTTCACGACCGGGGCGTTTCGGCGGGACGCCCAATCCCTGGTGGGCGCGTCGAAGGCGATCTCGACCTGGCTGCCGTTCACGACTTCGCGTCGCACGAGCTCACGGAGAGTCTCGTCGAAGACCTCGATCATGCGGCCATCCGGTCGGCCCGACCCATGAGCTCCTCCGTCTCGACCCTGGCGTCGACGGCAGGCGGCCGCGCGCCACCAATGGCAGCGCCCGCCGCCCCACAGGTTCGGGACCGCTCGCCGCCACGGCAAGCAGCTGCCGGGCAGCCGTTCGGGCAACGCCGCTGCCCTGATGGACAATCGTTTCTTCCCTCCGGACCGCCCGCTCGCCCATTGTCGTGAGGGCGGCCGGAGCGGACCCTCTCTATCGTCCTTCACCTCCGCAGTGTTGGAGACGAAACGCATGCCGCAATACCTGTCGCCCGGCGTCTACGTCGAGGAGGTCGAGGCCGGCTCCCGCCCGATCGAGGGCGTCGGGACGGCCGTCGCAGCCTTCGTCGGCCTGGCTCAGCGAGGTCCCGCGAACGCGCCCACCCTGGTCACGAACTGGACCCAGTTCACGTCCACGTTCGGTGACTTCATGGAGGGTTCGTACCTCGCTCATGCCGTTTACGGCTACTTCCTGAACGGCGGTGGAACCGCATACGTCGTTCGCATCGGAGCCGATGGCGCTGCCCCGGCAGCCCGGCTCGAGTTGCCCAGCTCCACCGACAAAGCGGTGCCCGCGTTCCGGGTCGTCGCCCTCGAGCCCGGCGTGTCCGGGGACCAGATCTCGGTCGAGGTGGCCGAGCCGTCTGAGCCCGGTGAAGGGGTCTTCAAGCTCATCGTTTCGGTGGGCGGCAAGGAAGATGAGGTCTACGACAACGTAACCCTCAAGAAGGGCCGTCAGAACGTCTTCACGCAAACCAGGACGTCCCACCGGATCCGGCTCGAAGAGGTCACCAAGTCAGAGCTGGCTCCCGCCGTGGGCAAGACGGCGCTCAGCGGTGGCAGCACCAAGGGCGCGATTCGGGTCACCCCGGACGAATACGCCGGCAACCCGGCGCAGCGCACGGGCTTCGGTGGACTCGAGGCGGTCGACGAGGTGACGATGGTCGCCGCCCCCGACCTGATGGCCCTGTACCAGAAGGGCGCCCTCGACATGGAGGGCGTGAAGGCCGTTCAGCTGGCGATGATCGCTCATTGCGAGCTGATGGGCGACCGCGTCGCGATCTTGGACGCACCACCCGACTTCGGGGCGCAGCAGGTCAACGAATGGCGGACCGACAGCGCCGGCTACGATTCCAAGTACGCGGCCCTCTACTGGCCGTGGATCAAGGTCTTCGACCCGCTTGCCGGCAGGGCCGTCTTCGTGCCCCCGTCCGGCCACATGGCCGGAATCTGGGCCCGCAGCGACGAACAGCGCGGCGTCCACAAGGCACCCGCCAACGAAGTCGTCCGCGGCGCCATCGCCCTGGAGGTGCAGCTCACCAAGGGCGAGCACGATCTCCTCAACCCGATCGGGATCAACTGCATCCGCGCCTTCCCCGGCCGCGGCATCCGCGTGTGGGGCGCGAGGACCCTCTCGTCCGACCCGGCATGGAGGTACCTCAACGTCCGGCGGCTCTTCAACTACGTGGAGGAGTCCATCTTCGAAGGTACCCAGTGGGTGGTCTTCGAGCCCAACGACATGGCGCTCTGGGAGCGCGCCAAGCGGACTATCAACTCGTTCCTGGTTCGCGTCTGGCGAGACGGCGCGCTCTTCGGTGCGACGCCCGGCGAAGCCTTCTTCGTCAAGTGCGATGGCGAGAACAACACCGCAGAGACCATCGACGCCGGCCAGCTGATCATCGACATCGGGATCGCGCCCGTGAAGCCGGCCGAGTTCGTGATCTTCAGGATCGCCCAGTTCTCCGGCGGCGCGTCGCTGACGGAATAGGCGCCAACCGTTAGGAACGCAAGGAGATTCCGAAATGCCAGCTGGTGTCCCAAATCTTCCCCAGGATGCCCTCAGCTCACAGCGCTTCTCGATCGAGATCGACAGCGTCAGCCTGGCCCAGTTCCAGGAGGTAAGCGGGGCCTCGTCTGAGGTCGACGTAATAGAGGTCAAGGAAGTCGACAAGACGGGTCGTCCAACTCTCAAGAAGCAGATCGGCGCACTCAAACCCCCCACGATCACCCTGAAGCGGGCCGCGAACCAGTCCATGGACCTGTGGAACTGGCACCAGGCGGCGCTCGACGGAAAGCTCAAGGACGCCCGCCGCAACGGCTCGATCGTCCAGTACGACTTCGAGCACCAGGAGGTCGCCCGCTACAACTTCACCAACGCCTGGGTCTCGAAGGTGACCGTCAGCGGCTTCAAGGCCGGGGACAACGCACCTTCTGTCGAGGAGATTACGATCGTCTGCGAGACGTTCGCGAGGGTCAAGTAAGCGATGGTCGCCGAGACGAAGGCGGCACCCTTGTCGGCCGCAGACCGGCCTGGGCCGCTGCGTACCGAGTTCTCGTTCGTCCTGCCGCGTGGGTACGTCGACGAGCAGGGCGTCGTCCATCGTGAAGGCCTCATGCGACTGGCGACCGCTCGGGACGAGATCAACCCTGTGCGCGATCCGCGAGTCCGGGAGAACGAGGCGTATCTCACGGTCATCCTGCTAAGTCGCGTCATCACCCGACTGGGAACCCTGCCTCAGATCAATCCGGGCGTCGTCGAAGGAATGTTCGCGTCCGACCTGGCCTTCCTTCAGGACCTCTACCGGCGCATAAACCAGGACGGAACCTCGCAGGCCGCCGTGACATGCCCCGCCTGCCGCCATGAGTTCACCGTCGAGATCGGCGGTGGTTCGTCGGGGGGATCGTGACGTACGCGACCGACCGCCTCTTCGAGGAGATCGCGTACGTCGGCTACCACCTCCACTGGTCGTTCGAGGAGATCCTGGATCTTGAGCACCCGGTCAGACGGCGGTTCGTCGACGAGATCGCCGGCATCAATCGACGACTGACCGGAGAGGAGTAGGTCGCCGTGCGCTGGC
>Ga0182017_10001999_pt1 | contig 15660 bp, 8 predicted proteins | sample 712E3DmetaG_FD_120492 | JGI IMG/M metagenome (GOLD analysis project Ga0182017, IMG submission 120492) | Permafrost microbial communities from Stordalen Mire, Sweden - 712E3D metaG | ecosystem: Environmental > Terrestrial > Soil > Wetlands > Permafrost | place: Sweden: Stordalen | collected... | reverse complement strand
TGTCGAATACATGCAAAGTGAATTTGTCGACTATGATATGCAGCAACTCCCTCCACACACCCCCGACCCGGCTTCCTACGAAAAGGGATTAGCGATTTTTAAGAAAAATAATTGCGCCGGATGTCATCAACTTCAAGCCGTTACCGGCTTTTCGGAACTGGGCCCCGACCTCACATATATCGGCAGCAAGAAAGCGTACGAGATCGATTTCGGAAACACTAAGATCGAACAAACTCTCCCTTCCTACCTGAAAGCTAAAGTACTCACTCCTCGAATCTTTTCAGCGACCGCAAAAATGCCGAAGTTTGGATTTTCGGATGAACAGGCAACAGCGGTAACCGTTGCACTGCTGAGCAACGCAAGCGAGATCATTCCAGAAGAATACATCGTGCGTCCCAAACCGTCAGCTCATTTTGTACCGCAAGGTCAGTTCGGAAAACTTGTGAAGGATCTTGAATGTCAGAGCTGCCATGTTATGAACGGGACCGGTCGATTGGTGGCTACCGATCTTTCCATGGAGGCAAGCCAGGCCCAGCCTCAATGGATTAAAGCATACTTTAAAATACCGTATTCCCTGAGGCCGACACTCACAGAACGGATGCCGAATTTCTTCCTCTCACAGACAGAAATCAACGTTCTCGGCGATTACATAGGGAACGTATTCGTTGTTGATAGTCTCAATCGGACAATCAGGACTGATGCCGCCTTAGTTTCCGAAGGACGGGGTCTCTATTATGAACGGTACGGATGCCAGAGTTGCCACATGATCGGTGGAAAAGGTGGATACGTTGGCCCCCCACTAGACAAAGTCGGATCTCGGCTCGAGCCTGGATGGATTTTCCATTGGTTGAAAGACCCGGAAGCCTTCAGGCCGCAGTCGATAGAGCCGGACAATAAACTGACAGATCACGAAGCTGATGCGTTAACGGCATTCCTCACGACATTGAGATAGCAAGAATTATGCAATCAACCATTTCAAAGGTAAGAACGATCATCTTCTGCTCGATAATGTTCAGCCGGTGCGCCGGTCCAAACTCGCATCCGACGGAGAGGACTGCTGCAAAAGACAGTGTGTCCATAAAAGATTCTGCAACATCGCAGTCGACTTCTACGCAAGCAGTGAATTTGACCTATGAACAACAACAGGGAAAAATTCTTTACACGAAATATTGCTCAGTATGCCACGGTGAGCAAGGGAAAGGCGACGGGTTTAATGCTTACAACCTTGATCCTAAGCCGCGAGATTTCACAGATCCGCGTGCAATGGCAGGCATAGATGATGCGACATTACTAGCGACGATAACGGAGGGGGGAAAGGGAGTCAACAAATCTCCGCTTATGCCGGCGTGGGGGGGGAGAATGAACAAGATGGAAATAGAATATGTCATTGAGTACGTCAAAGACGTCGAACGCCAACATTGACGCTGAAGGCCGGCCATGCCTTTTCTATTTTGTTAAGGGTTCTTTAGAGATACCAGATCTGACTTCTGATCCGGGGTGTTGATCGAGGCTGGGTGGGGCGATGGGCCGAAAAAATGTTGAGAAACCTCCGGATGGGTTTTGCTGAAGGAGGTCTTTGTGTTTTATAGGGAAGCGTTCATTTTTAAAGTGGTAAGAACATGCACGGTAGAATCTACTATTCAACCTTATCGGAGTTGTGAATTGTATTGATCTTTTTTCTAGCAAAGTTTCCGATAAATGCCCCACTAATACCCGCAACGGAACCGATCAAGCTAAACAGCAATGAGAAAATAGTAATAGTAATTATGCTTTTCATGTCGGTCTTGCCCCCATATCCTATTAATATATAGACGAGAAACAAAAAGTAGCCGAAGATTGCTCCATTAACCATTAAGTCACGACGTCCATCACTTATATAGCCTATGCATAAAGCAACAATTGACCATGGGATTATATTAAACCAGCCATTTAAAAAATAATGTGAGATAAGACCCAGCAATATGGATGCAATGAATATTAGAATTCTTCTTACACGTTTAGTCATTGTCATATTTGGACTGTTTTTAAGTTGATCACGATTTCAAATTACTGCTAATTATTGTCCGATATCATAAACGGTTTGTTGTTCTAACTACGATAAGGTTGCATATTCCAGATGATCTGCCCCCGGTTTATGTGCCGAAGCTAAGTTTGTTAATTCTTTCGGGCATTTGCAATTGAAATGAACAAAATGCTTCTGGTGCCGGTGGTTTGTAGCCTAACGAACTGTGCGGTCTGATTTTGTTGTAGTAGTTCCTCCGTTGTTCCGTCGCAACTTTTGCCCCTGTAATTGTTTCAAAGATTTCTCCGTTTAACAACTCGTCTCTGAATTTCCCGTTGAAAGATTCGATGTATCCATTCTCCCAAGTAACCCCGTTCAAATACGTCTCAATAAAAAAAGTACTTGACAGTGTTTACATATTCTTTTATCTTGCAAACGTTTGCGGTAACGATTGCAGGAAAATGACATGAAACACTCTACTATTGTTGATATTGCGAAGAAGCTGAAGCTTTCTCCCTCTACCGTTTCCCGAGCTCTCAGCGATCACCCGGACATCAAAAAGGAAACGAAAGAGCGTGTCAGAAAGGTTGCACGAAAACTGAATTACACTCCCAATACCATCGCCCAGAGCCTCAAGCGAAACCGTACGAATACCATCGGCGTTCTCGTTCCCGAGATTGAGCACGATTTCTTCTCCTCGGCTATCAGCGGAATTGAGGAGGTGGCTTACCAAGCCGGCTATGCGATCATTGTTTGCCAATCGAACGAAGACTATGAACGAGAAGTCATCAACACGAACGTGCTTGTGAATCAGCGGGTTGCAGGAATCATCGTGTCAATATCGCAAAGCACGAAATGCGGCGATCACTTTCAGGATGTCATCAAACGTAAAATTCCCTTAGTGTTCTTCGACCGCGTCTGCGAAGATGTCGTTGCGAGCAAAGTCATTATCGACGATTACGCGTGTTCGTTCAACGCAGTTACGTATCTCATCGGGAAGGGATACAAGAGAATCGCTCATTTCGCCGGACCCAAAGAGCTAGCAATCTGTGCCAAGAGATGGAGTGGTTATGTGGACGCACTCGATAAGGGGGGAGCCCCAACTATAAACGAATTCATACGGTACGGGGGATTGCATGAGCATGACGGCTACGATTCGATGGATGCGATGTTGAATGAAGGCAAGCTGCCTGACGCGATTTTCGCGGTCAACGATCCTGTTGCAATTGGAGCTTTTCAGAGAATTCGAGAAGCTAAGTTGAGGATCCCTGAGGATATCGCCATACTGGGGTTTTCAAACAACAACGTCACAAGCCTCGTCGACCCTCAAATGACGACGATTAGCCAGCCTTCGTTTGAAATGGGAAGGAAGTCGGCGGAAATTTTGCTCGACTTGATTAAAAACAAGGTGAGCAAGCCGAGAACCTTAGTTTTAGAAGCAGTTTTGACCGTGAGGGGCTCGACGTAAGTTCTTTCCCTCAATCTGCAAACGTTTGCAGAAAAATAATAACAATTTAGTTTTAGAAGCAGTTCTGACCATGAGAGGCTCGATCTAAATTTTTCCCTCAACCTGCAAACGTTTGCAGAAAAACAATAACAATCTAGTTTTAGAAGCAGTTCTGACCGTGAGAGGCTCGATCTAAATTTTTCCCTCAACCTGCAAACGTTTGCAGAAAAATAATAACAATCTAGTTTTAGAAGCAGTTCTGACCGTGAGAGGCTCGATCTAAATTTTTCCCTCAACCTGCAAACGTTTGCAGAAAAGATAGACAACGTTCTGTTGCAAAATAAAGCTCGACCCAATATAGCTTTTTGAGATTCAGATGATCCCATTGGATGCAGTTAGCAAAAAATTCCATGAAGTCTACGGGGAGCAACCCCTTATAGTCCGATCTCCGGGAAGAGTGAACCTCATCGGCGAGCACACCGACTATAACCTGGGCTATGTCCTTCCCGCGGCAATTGAAAAGTCGATCTATTTTGCTCTCTCTCCGCGCACCGACAGCAGTTGCAGCGTTTTTTCCCTCGACATGAACGACACACAGGATTTCACTCTTCAGGATCTGCATCCGTCGACCAATGCATGGACCAATTACCTGAAAGGCGTGGCGGATCAATTCCGCAAACGGGGGAACGCGATTCATGGTTTCAATTGCGTCTTTGGTGGAGACATCCCGATCGGAGCGGGATTGTCGTCATCGGCTGCGATCGAGGCGGGGCTGGCGTTCGGCCTGAACCGTTTGTTCGAACTGAACCTCGACAAACTTTCGATCGTGAAACTCGCCCACAGAGCCGAAAATGATTTCGTCGGTGTCCAATGCGGCATCATGGATATGTACATCAACGTCTTCGGCGAACGAGGAAAAGCCCTCCGCCTCGATTGCCGAACGCTCAGCCATAAGTCTTATCCCTTTGAAAATGATTACATCTCTATCGTTCTTTTTGACACCGGCATCTCTCATGCACTTGCTTCTACTGAGTACAATCAAAGAAGAAAGGAATGCAATACGGGAGTGGCATCAATTATGGAACGGTATCCCAATGTCATGAGTCTGCGAGACGTTTCGATTGACATGCTCGAGGAATTTGAAGGCAGGATGAATTCCACAATCTATCGCCGATGTAAATATGTCGTTGAGGAAAACAGCCGGGTGCTCCGTGCTTGCGCTACCCTGATGGAAAAGGACATGAGGGGTTTTGGTTCATTAATGTACGAAACCCACAACGGTTTGAGCAATGAATACGAAGTAAGTTGTGAAGAATTAGACTTCTTGGTAAAATTGGCGTGGGACGAAACCTCCGTCTATGGGTCACGGATGATGGGGGGGGGATTCGGGGGCTGCACGATATCTCTCGTAGAAAAAGGGAGCGTTGAGGGGGTTATTAAGAAGATGAGCGCTGAGTATCATCGCCGTTTTGAAAGAGATCTGAAAGCCTACGTTACCTTGATCGGCTCCGGGACAGAGATTGTTTCTGCCGGAGAATATGCTGCTGTCTCCGGCAGTCTATGATACCCATTTCCGGAGACGACGAATGAAAGAGGAATTTGTGTCGCATTGCCAATCGAAAGTAGAAGGAGATGCTCTTGGACCACAACAAAGTACTTTTTCGGTCCAGACGGGAAATTATGCTAAATGGCATTGGCACATAAAATGGTGGCAGGTCACTATATGAAAAGTTGTGAAAGATTGTTTGTTCTCTTGCTGCTGTCAGCCAAGCTCTCAGCGCAAAGCAGTCCGAATTGTTTCCTGGAAGACTTTGTGCCTAAGATGGCTACAATTCCTGCATTTGAAATGGCCGAGAAGCCCTCGGCCACCCCCACGGTGACGGTGACAATTGCCAATGACACGCTTGGGAAAATCTCGAAATATGTCTTCGGGAACGCTGTTGCCGTTTGGGTTGGAACAAACGTGAACAACCCGACCGTTGTGTCGCAACTTAAAAAGTTATCGCCTACTCTCATTCGTTTTCCGGGTGGAAGCTGGTCCGATATTTATTTCTGGAAAGGGGATCCGGGCGATCTACCGGCGAAAATTTGGTCATGGGTGACAGGGACAACATGGACATTTTCAGGTTTCAGTCCGCAAATGGGTCCCTGGTATGCATTGACCGTTGATCAATATTATAGTCTGCGTCAACAGATAGGTGCTCAAGGGTTGATCACCATTAACTATGCCTACGCGCGTTATGGCACGAGTGCGCATCCGGTAAACCAGGCGGCTCATTATGCAGCCGACTGGGTTCGTTATGATAAGGGCCGCACTAAATTCTGGGAAATAGGCAATGAAGACGGCGGACCCTGGGAAGCAGGCTGGCGGATTGATCCTGCTACAAATCATGATGGGCAGCCGGACACAATCTCCGGCACATTATACGGACAACATTTCAGAATTTTTGTCGACTCGATGAAAGCGGCTGCCGCGGAGGTAGGAGCCACGATCTACATTGGAGCACAGATTAACAGCTTTGACGGCACAAACGATTGGAATATTGTTAATCACACGTGGAATGCAGGAGTCTTCTCCGAAGTCGGCGACGCGGCAGATTTCTATCTCGAACATAATTATTTTGGCGACAGTTACACCTATCTTAAGCAACAAGTCGACGATACTCGTTCAGCGATCGACAACAATATGACGTTCATGACGGGAGATATCGCGGCAAAAGGGGCACCCTCAAAACCGATTGCCTTAACAGAGTGGAATTGCGGTGGACCCGATTCAATCTATACATCGACGATCAATGGAGTAGAAGCAGTGGTGGCGTATTGTGAAATGATGAAGAATAACTATGGAATGTCCTGCCGCTGGCTTCTTGCAAGTCAGGCGAAGGATGGAATGTTTTATTACCAGCTTCCGACAGATCCCGGTGTACCGTTGTGGAATCCCCGGCCTGATTTTTACTACATATCGTATTTACAGCGTTTCACGGGAGACCACACAGTGAGCACGACTGTCACTACTTCACCAACGTACGGCGACATGCTTGCTTATACCACCAGGTTCGCTTCGGGTGAGATGGGGGTCGTCATAGTGAACAAAAATAAAACTGACAAAGTCGTAAAATTGGAATTGGGAAACATTGGCGTCGGAGACCGATACTATGTCTACTCATTGACAGGCGCCAACAACGACAAGTATGGAAAGTCGCAGACGGTTGTTGTGAATGGAGTCGGTCCAACGAGCATCCCCTGGGGGCCGGGACCCCAAAATTTGGACAGCACTGAGGCGTGGGCATATCCTATTGGAAGCGAGATAATCGTTGCATCGCCTGCCTATTCAGTGCAATATGTAATGATTGAGTCCGGCAGCAACGTCGTGTCGGTCGGAAATGAAAAACATCCTGCTATTGTTGATCAATTTGCTCTGCATCAAAACTATCCCAATCCGTTTAATCCATCGACCACATTTTCATTCAGCCTTCCGTCAAAATCGTTCGTAACCTTGAAAGTGTTTGATTTGATAGGAAGAGAGGTGGCAACACTTCTCAATGAAGAGCTGCAGGCCGGCAATCATTCGAAACAATGGGCTGCCGATGGATTATCGAGCGGGGTCTATTTCTACCGGATGCGGGCCGGAAGGTACTGTGAAACAAAGAAGCTAATGTTGCTCAGGTAGTAAGATCGGGCGTGTGCGCGCCTCTATAGATAGATAGAGGGCGAAAAAGCCGGTTCGCACAATTGAGAAGAAACAACGATATGTCTGCAAGACCCGAAATGTATTCTCTTTTCTGTCGGCATAAAACAATAAACGCAACACGCGCTGTGAAACAAAACCCAAAGCCGGAAAGGCCAAGGCTAGAAAGAAGGAGGTGAGATCGGCATAATTCAGAGTCTTTTTTTGTAAGAAAGAAAAATGAAATGGAAAATTCACTAAACAAAACGCAAGGAGACAAGCAAATGAAGATTGCAAAAGTATCTCTCCTATTTATTTGTGCACTGACATTCGTATCAATTCAAGTGTATGCACAAAGGCATGTCACGGTTCTCAATAATAGCTTCGAGAAACCGGACTCTGGTAAGATCGAAGGCTTCAATGGAAAAACTACGCACACGGGAACCGGCTACAAAGTCCTCGTAGTACCGGGCTGGACCGTCGATTCTCCCGATTCGTCGTGTTTTGATTCGGGCATTGAAGCGAAGACTACTTCTGATGGAAAATATGATGCATTTTTAATGAGTGGCGATTCTGCAATATTTCAAAACCTGAACAGGCGGGCTTTTGATGACGATCAGCTCAAGCTGTCGGTAGACGCAAGAAATAGCTGGAATGTAACTGCATTCTTAATTGAGTTGTATTACTTGAATGGGGACTCAGCAAAGGCTCCAAGGGTTGTTCTTGCATCAGCGGTAAATGCACCCACGAGCAATATGGTAACATATTCGATCTCGCTTCCGTCTATGCCGCCAGAAGCTACCGGTCATAAACTGGGTATCCTCATTCACAATATTTCCCCCGCCCTTCCCCCCAACGCATCGTGGCTCGAAATTGACAACGTACAGTTGACAAACGAAGATCCGACGATCATAGAAGTACCCAATTACAGTTTTGAACAACCCGATTCGGGCAAGATTGGAGGCTTTAATGGTCCAGGGTCCGGTACTAAACCACAATCTGACTCGGCAGACGTTCCAGGCTGGGCGACCGATAGTACTGTTTATGATTCCGGCATAGAATTGAATCAGAATCCCCAGGACGGGCAATATACAGCGTACATGGAGGGAAGTGATACTTCTATATGGAACACGACCAACTATACGATCAAGACTGGTGATGTGCTCTCGCTGAGGGTCATGGGGAGAGTCACGTGGGCATCCACCGTGTTACATTCGGAATTGTACTACGTCGATGCTTCGGGCAAAAGAGTTACGCTCGCTTTTTCAGAAGACGCACTTAACACCGATTATAGCTGGGGCGAATACACGGTCGGAGTTGACGTCAGCACCGTTCCTGCCGCAGTCGGCAAGAAACTCGGAGTGTTGTTCAAGAACGCATCTCCTGTAGGTAGTTCATGGGTTGGATTGGATTTAGTACGGGTTAATGCCAACCATACCGTTACTGCTGTGTCCGGAAAGACAATACAACCGAGCGTCTTTTCGCTTGCACAAAACTATCCAAATCCCTTCAATCCGAGCACAAGAATTACCTATACGTTGAAAAACAATGGGTTGGTTCATCTCACCGTGTACGATCTGTTGGGCAAAGAAGTGGCTGTGCTCGTGAATAGTATACAGACGGCGGGTCCGCACCAAGCAGCATTTTCAGGCAGCGGCTTAAGCAGCGGTATCTATTTCTACAGATTGCAGACCTCCGAGGGGTCGTTGACACAAAAGATGATCCTGATGAAATAAGGCCATCGCTCTTCATACATCAATCAACAACGTTCATTCCTTGCAATCGGCGCTTAGGGGAAGAACCCTAGGCGCCGTTGCGAGAAAACGATGAGCGGAAAAAATGCGGTCATATCATGAAAAATCAATCAGAGCCTTTGAACCCGTTTGTGGCGAGGACAGGGGCTAGTTGTTCAAAAAATTCTGGAAATGGATTTAGAAGAGGCTTCTATGCCAAATAACCGACTCACAACGAATCGTCCGTTAAAGTGGTTGTGCGTTATCACAGTCATTCTCGTTTCACTATCGGTCGATAGTATTGCTCAAACCACCGGGAAAATTTCAGGCAGGGTGACCGACGCTCAGACAGGCGCGCCTATGGTGGGAGCGAATATTATCCTTGAAGGGACGAACACGGGAGCTGCCGCAGATATGAAGGGGGAGTATTTTATCATCAACGTACCTCCCGGAACCTACAGGCTGCGTACAAGCAGTGTAGGTTATGAATCGGTAGTCATGAAGGATATTGTCGTCTCGGTCAACAGAACCACTACGGCAGATTTCAAATTAAAAGAAAGTGTCGTCTCGGGACAAGAAGTTGTTATTGTTGCCGAGCCTATTCAACAGAAAAAAGACCAAACGAGTTCAATCCGGAATGTGACCTCCGAGCAAATCAGTGCGCTTCCGGTGGAGAATCTCGATCAGGTCGTTGCGTTGCAGGCCGGCGTGGTGCGCGGACATTTCAGAGGCGGCAGGGATAAAGAGGTGGCATATCTTATCAACGGGGTTCAGGTACAGGAGCCGTACAATCTTGATCGCGCAGTAACAGTAGAGAACGACGTCATTTCAGAAGTGGAAATTATTACAGGAACATTTAATGCCGAATATGGCAACGCCATGAGCGGTGTCGTCAACGCTATTACAAAAGACGGAAGCAACACTTTTCAGGGCTCCGCGTACGCAAGCGGGAGCAATTTTGGTACATCGCATACCGGTGTTTTCCCGGACATCAAGACCTCGGGTATTGCAAATCTGCCCGGGAGCCAAGACTATAGGCTTTTACTTCAGGGACCGATCGTTGAAAATCTTCTCACCTTTATCGTCAACGGACGTTATCAGAATAATATTGGTCCACGCAACGGCATCCGCCGCTTTATGCCGGACAACTATAGCGACTGGAGCTCTCAAGATTCAGCGCAGTGGCGTTCAGACCATACGGGGGACAACGCGGCCGTCGCGATGGAGACAAGCGAGTACACGACGGCGTTTGGGAAAATTTCGTTTAAACCTTTGCAAACGCTGAGGTCGTCTATTGAATATTCTTACAACGACAGCAGAGGAGATAACGGTTCCTCCGGGCTTGGAACGTATAACCACTTTTATAAATATAATCCTGACGGCCGAAAAAACGACTACGGGACATCACAATTGTTAACCGGAACACTGAATCACACTCTTACCCCGTCGGTCTTCTATGAGTTGAAAGCAACGTATCTGAAAGATTGGAACGCGAGTTACGTGTTCAAGAATCCTTTTGAGATCACGAAGAACTCCAGCGGTAAGGATAGCCTCAACATCATTGGTTTACCGGTCTATCGATATGTCAGCGATGAGTATGGTCTCCAGGGAAGCGCGAACCCCGGGTTTTCTACCGGAGGACAAGACAAAGGTTGGAGCGAAAACTGGAACGAGGATTACAAGGTAAAGTTTGATGCAACGGCTCAGTTGAACAAGCACCATACGTTCAAAGGGGGAGTCGATATTACCGATCATACCATTCACCGTTTCAATACTCAGATTCAAAATGCCTACCAGGGCACATCCATGGAAAATCTTTTCTATGACGATTCGGCTAGCGGAAAGAGAATATATCCTTTCTACAAGCCGGAAGTTGTCCTCGGAAGATCGCAATACACCGATATCTATAAGGTGAACCCTTGGGAGGGTTCGGCATATTTGCAGGACAAGATGGAGTTCGATCTCATGGTGGTCAATCTCGGTGTACGTTATGACTACTTCGATGCAAATACAACGTATCCCTCCGATCCGCGAAACCCCGGCAACGATGTGATAAACAGCCCATTGAGCACGTACCGTGAAGCTCCTGTCGTTTATCAATTCAGCCCCCGATTCGGCATTTCATACAAGCTGGGAGATGCAGCACTTCTCCGGTTCTCCTACGGACATTTTTTCCAGATGCCCCCATTGTATGCTCTGTACGTAAATTTTCAGCATGTTGTGCCCCCCGGCGATTATCAAACGCTTATGGGAAACCCGCTTGTCAAACCTCAACGCACGATTCAATATGAATCGGGTTTGTGGCAACAGCTGGGGCCGAACATGAGTGCCGAGGTAGCCGTTTTTTATCGCGACATTTATGACCTGCTCGGAACAAGGATCGTCGAAACATATAATGCCGTAAAATATGGCCTTTACACCAACCTCGATTATGGAAATGCTCGTGGGCTAGAGCTTAAGTATGACTATTATTCCGGCAACTACTCTGCAGGATTAAACTATACTTTGCAGTATACACGAGGCAATGCCAACAGTCCCCAGTATACGTTCAACCGCGCCGGGCAGCAACAGGACCCGGTGAATATCCTCATTCCAATGGATTGGGACCAGCGCCATACGCTCAACGCAACGGTTGCCTATAATTCGGAAAAATATGGCGGTTCACTCACCGGTCGGTTTGATTCCGGTCTGCCATATGGCTGGCAACCGCTTACCTCGAGTTTCCAGGCGCTAGCAACCCTCCAGCCAAACAACTCTGAGATGCCATCACTCTTCTCGGTTGATCTTGACGCATACGTAGAGCTTTGGTCGATTGGTTCGACTCGCGCAAGACTTACACTGCTTGTCTATAACCTGCTTGACAAGCTTAACGAAACGGCAGTGAACTCTACCACGGGGAGAGCCGACCAGCAGATTATTTTGCCGACGGACATTGCTTCCTATAGAAGTAACTTCAGCACGATTTATGACCGGATTGACGATCCTTCTTCATACAGCAATCCGCGGTCCATAAAACTTGGAATCGAATTCATATTTTAAGGAAAGAACTTAAGAAACTACATTCCTTAAGGAGAGAGTAAAAATGCTTTTTCGACATTATGTCCCAACGACATTGGTAAGCGGTATCGTCCTGTTCTTCACCGTGCAAGTGCATGCTCAAAACCCTTACCAAGGACCGACCGATGAAGCCGGCGATCCGAGCGCTCAACGGCTAGGGTTGATGAATGGCAACAGGGTATCACTCCAGATCAGCAACAGGGTATCATTTGGGGGGTGGCCAAGTCCGTTGGTCTCTCTTTGGCCCAATGATGCGACCGGATTAAATACTTTTGATAATTTTAATCTCATCATCGGGAATATGGAATTCATAAAGAAGTGCTCTACGTGTGCATTCGATTCAGTTCCGGTTACTGACGAAGGAGAAATTCAAACTCTCGGAGCCCAGGGACAATTGGATACACTGTGGAACGCACAAAGTTCTTCGATTCAACCCGGTTTCATGGACCTTGATCCCACGGGAACGATTGAGTGGGGTTTCGATCCTGTGTTCGGCTATTTTAACAAATCAAATGACTATCCCGCGATGAGCAATATTCCCGGCTCATGGCCGACTGAAGGGTGGCCCTCCACAGGGCTGCAGACCAAGTGGCCTGGTGAATGGGATGGGCGTTTCGGCAGAGGAGTGCGCTACGCCGACCTCGAGGCGTTTTGGGTTTGCAACGACGCGCAGGATTTGGAAAACATAGAATCGCGTAATGATGCGCCGTTAGCGGTCCGCTATTATCCCCGCCCCGGAGTCAAGATCGGCGATCTTCACCCCGATGAGATCAGCGTCCAAAAAGGTTGGGATTGGGGTGGATTGGGATTGCGGACTGAGGTGAGGGCGTACCAATGGAATAATCAACAGACTCGCGACGCCGTATTTTTCGAATACAATATCGCGAACACCTCCGACTACGACCTGACCCGGGCTGTATTCGGATTCTATCTTGATGCCGCGAATGGCAACAAGTCTCCTACGTCGGCGGCGGAAGATCAGATCGGCTATTGGGATAAGTCTCAAAATCTCACCTATACGTGGTCAATAAGTGGATCAGGTTTCGGCGGTGGTACGCCGGCTGTGAGCGGATGGGCATTCCTAGAAAGCCCGGGAGTCGCGACGGATGGGATTGATAATGATGGTGACGGCATGGTTGACGAACGACGCGACAATCAAGCCGAAGGTCCGTGGGGAGGTTTCTCCGGGGTGATTAAAGGCCATGACGCTGTCCTCAAGGCAATTATTGCTTCACGCGATACGGCGAAGTTTATGGCGTTCTTCGGTTATAAAAGTTTAGAAGATGTTCCCGCCGTGCGACAGGGAGAATGGTGGCCCGGCGATGAGGATGCGGATTGGAAAGACGGGGTGGATGCAAACGGTGACGGAATCTACGAAGTGAATGAAGATGCCGGGGACGATATCGGACTTGACGGTGTCCGTCCCGGAGATCTTAATTATTTTGGACCCGACGCTGACGGCACTGAGTGCAATCACAGACCCGACTACAAAGAGGGAATTGGTGCAGAGCCGGACTTTGCATCGACCGACGTCGCTGAATCCGATATGCTTGGCCTTACTTCTTTTGTTATGTTTCCGCATCCGCAGCAGGGATCCCCGCAGATCAAATATGACCAGGCGTGTTACGACACCCTTGCCGCTCAAAGACTCGTTCCTTTCTTCGGCACCCCATCGAATCTCTATTGCGCATTTGGTTCCGGCACATTTCGTTTGAAGAAAGGGCAAACCGAACGCCTCTCGATGTGTAATGTCAATTCGTACGATGACCTAAGCGGTCTGAATGATGCGTCGCGCAACCATCCCGCACCGTCTCTTTTTGCCAAGAAGAAGGTCGTCGATGCAGTGTACAATAACGACTACAGGTTTTCACAACCGCCGCTTCTCCCGACATTGAGCGCGGCAGCAGGCGACGGTGTTGTCTATCTTTCATGGGATGACAAATCCGACAAGCTCACGCGCCAGCCATTCCTCGGCGGCATCAACGACTTTGAAGGCTACAAGCTGTACAAATCTACCGATAAATACTTTCAGGACGCTGAGGTGATTCGCGACGCCTTCGGCAATCCGGCTGGTAGGAAACCGATCTTCCAGTGTGATCTCGTCGATTCCATCATGGGATTTCCTTCGTACTCGGCGACGAGCGGAGGTGTATTGTATTATCTCGGAAACGACAGCGGACTTAAACATTATTTTGTCGACAATAACGTGCAGAATGGACGCACCTATTACTACGCAATTGTAGCATATAATTATGGGATGCCGGAAACAGGAGGAGGGAAATTCAGTGTGAGCATTCCCCCCGCTGAGAATAATACGATAATCGATCTCGACGAGGCGGGGAACATTCGGTCAGTTGGTGCAAACGTCCAGATCGTGGTGCCGCATCAACCTTCGGCAGGGTACGTTCCGGCAAATATTAAACTCTCTGATCCGGCGAATGTTCAATCCAAAGGAACGGTTCGACCGGCGGTCTTCAATCAAAATGTGGTGAAGCCCGGTCATGTGTATAAGCTTAAGTTTACGACTGACACGGTTTCTGCGTATGTCCGATCTGCGGCTCTTCGTCAAAAACGGGAAGGCTACATCGCTACTTCTGGTTATTCAGTTTCTGATACCACGGCTGGCAATGTTGCTCTCTACCAGGATACTCCGGCATCCAACGCGGCAAATTGGGAAAAGACCTCATTCTCAGCCACGCTAAATTATTTTCGGCCTGCAAGCGCTGGCATGACGTCGGACGTGATTGATGGCGTACAACTTTTTATTCAGCCCTTCTTTTCCGTTCCGGGATTCGACACTCTTCACAGCGGCTGGCAAACCGGGAGCGCGCCAATCGTGGTCACTCCCAATCTTGTACGCTCTCCATACTTTGCATACAACTACAGTATTGTTTTCGACGACACAACTCTGGAGCATTCCTACAGGACGAAGACGACGAACAAAAGCAGCACTCCTATATTCAGTGCCGCCAATGCCCAGCTTGCTTCATCGCGTGTGCTGCTCAATCAATCGTTTCCATTCCACGTGATCAACAGGGACTGTCCCGATTCGTCGGGCTATCAGGGTTTTGAGGAACTTGACGTTGTAGTTCAGGATGTGAATCTCAACGGGGTTTACGATCCTGGTATTGACACTGTGCTTATAGGTTATCCGGTCAAATACCTCGCCCAGTTGGTCTTTCCGAACACCATATTTGGAATGATCCTTCCGGGAGCAATGCCGAAGCCGGGCGATGTCTATAATGTGAAGTTCAAGAGTGCTATGAGAGACTCGCTTTACTATACCGTGACTGAAAATGCCGTCGTTGCGTCAAAGCTGAACGAGGATATGGCAGAAATCAAGGTGGTTCCTAATCCTTACATCGTAACGAACACAATGGAGCCATATCTTAGCAACCGTGGTCTGAATCAGCAGAGGCAGCTCCTTTTCACGCACATCCCGGCAAAATGCACACTAAAGATCTTTACATCAAGCGGGGTTTTTATAAGGGAAATTGATGTCGATAACCCTGCGGCGGACGGGACAATCCATTGGGACATGCTTACAAAAGAAGGGTTGGAAATCGCAGCCGGTGTCTATATCTATTACATAAAGTCCGGCGTTACTGGCAAGGAAAAACTCGGGAAGTTTGCGGTGATCAAATAACTGTCGGCCATAAAGAGGGCATAGTATGAAACAACACTTAGTCATTAAGTCAATTTTATTTCTCAGCGCATTGTTGATTGTCTCAACCTCTGCTTTTGCTCAAAAGCC
>Ga0182017_10001997_pt1 | contig 15670 bp, 10 predicted proteins | sample 712E3DmetaG_FD_120492 | JGI IMG/M metagenome (GOLD analysis project Ga0182017, IMG submission 120492) | Permafrost microbial communities from Stordalen Mire, Sweden - 712E3D metaG | ecosystem: Environmental > Terrestrial > Soil > Wetlands > Permafrost | place: Sweden: Stordalen | collected... | reverse complement strand
GCCGCCGTGGACCCGTCGCCTGAGGACGCCGCCGTGGACCCGTCGCCTGAGGACGCCGCCGTGGACTCGTCGCCTGAGGACGCCGCCGTGGACCCGTAGCCTGAGGACGCCGCCGTGGACCCGTAGCCTGAGGACGCCGCCGTGGACCAGTTGCCTGAGGACGCCGCCGTGGACTGGTCGCCTGAGGACGCCGCCCTGGACTGGTCGCCTGAGGACGCCGCCGTGGACCCGTCGCCTGAGGACTTTTGCGCCTTCGCATCCCCGAACAACAAATCGAATCGCTCTTTGCTGCATAGCGTTTTGGACATGGCATCGGCCATATTGCCAACGGACACGACCACGCCCCGACTAAACTTGACCTTGGTATCGTCGATTTTCACCATGTCTGCCTCGTCCACTTCGACGACAAGCCACTTAGCATCCGGCGACAAATTGAGTAGCGACCAATCGCCGTCGCCCCACAGCAGACCGTGGAGTCCCCCTCCGCATTCGGGTTTCCCGTTCCAATCGGGAGCTTCTACTGGACCAGACATCGGCCACTTGAACCCATCGCGCGCTGTCATATCCGCATTGCAGGTTCTTAACACCAAGACTTTCATGCGATCTCCCTCCGCGCTTGAGCCAGGTGAGCTTTCCACGCGACCCCAGCTATTTTGACCGCAGCCGCCTCGCAATGCGCGTGGACGGTGTAGCACTCGTCGGGGAACTCGATAACCTCTCGGCGATTCCGCCAGTGGATTTTCTTGCCGCAGTAGGAACAGCGAAGGAAAAACATCGCTCACCCTCCAGAATAAGAACTCCGTCCGGTGATAGTGTCAGAGGCCGCGAGAGCTTGCGCCCTTGTGGTTGTGTGACCCGGACGGAGTTCACTTGTCATAGCGGTATGGGTTTGCATCACACAGCCTCCACACTATCTACGATGAGCTTATCGCACGAATGCGGGGCTGTCAAGGGGAAAATCGGAAATAAAAACCCCAGCGCACAATCCGCCTCTCGCCCGGAGGGTGAGTCCGTGAAGCAAGAAACCGACGTGCGCCGGGGAATTATGTAGAATCGCGGAGACGTGCGAGCGATTCAATAATGCCGCTAGCTCTGGTGCATGGCTGGAAATCGCCGCAGGTCTCGGTGTCGGAATGAAATTGACGTTTCACAACACAAGAGACTGTCGCCTCCAGTTCGGACTTGCGATAGCGGAGCGCATCCACGCGACCGCAGGATAAACATGAGTGTTTTGTCATATAGTATCTCCGCAGAAAAGCCGACCCGGTGGCCCTCGCAAGGCGCGAGATTTTTCATGGCCGGGGAGAGCCACGCGGCCACCGGGGATAACGCTACTTCGGCGCGTGTTCCGCCTGGTACGCCGTCCAGACACGGCCAAGCTCTTGCAGGTCCGCGTCCGAAATGGGGTGCATCCCAGCAAGGTCCACTTTGGACAGCGAGGATGTGCCATCCGGCAACTTCACCGTCACGTCCACCGGCGCATCCGTGGCGATGGTCGCCACGCCCTTTGCCAGCGGCGGCGGCGTACCAAGGCCGACGTAAATCACCCTATCCTTGACCTGAGCACACCCCAAGGCGGCCAGCAAGCCCAGGGTCAGGAGCAAGGGGCAAACCTTGTGTCTGAGCATCTTGAACCTCCACAATGGTATGCGGCGTGACTATCGCCTGCATGATTAGCTTCACGATAATGTCGGCCAGAGCCGACAGCAGAGCAGACAACATGGGGATCCCCTTTACGCCTTGGGCGCGACAGTGGGAGCCGCCGGCGCCGAGCCGAACCCGGCAATCTTCAACTTCGCCAGCACCGACTCCACCAGCCCGTTCAGGTGTTCGGAGCCGAGCGTCAGCAGCAGATCCTTGCCGGCGCCGAGCGCGACTTCCTTAGCCTTGGCAATGGCAAGGGCGTTAGCGGTCGAAATCTGAGCCGAAGTCAGTTTTCCATCGGGCGCAGCAGTCTTGAGCGCGTCCACGTAGGTTCTCTGCACATCAACGACACCGGCCTGCACCGCCTGAATCGCCTGAGTGTCAGCCGCCGATGCGTTGGTTTTCTGAATGACAATCTTCGTTAACCAGCCCAAGGCCGCAACAAACAGGGCGCTGAGTGCCGTCAGGATCGTCACCAGAAACGGCTGAATCCACGACGGGATGATGGTAGCCGCCGGAACGACCGTGACCGGCGTTGCCACTACAGGGGCCACCGTGGGCGCGACCGCCCCCGTGGACTGGCCAACCACCAGAGGAACCGCGACACAAAACGCGACGCAAAAGCACAGCACAACCAGTAAAAACCGTCTCATTGCAAACCTCCTTTACAATATGGTTAAGTGGTAATACACACGCGCTCCCCTCCGCGTCACCCCCCATTCCTCTAAGGTTTCCGTTTTCCAGTGAGCATCTCGACTCCGATGTCGAGACACTTGTTCACGATTCGCCGCGTTCTGCTCTCTTTCTTCTTCGGCTTACGCACGGGTTCTCCTTTCAGAAGCCTACGGCTCTGCCGCCGAGCAGTAGCAGTGTCGCGCCCGTCCCGCAACAGAACAGGACAAACCCAAACGTGTTGACCTTGTTCGGTGCCGGAATCAACCACAGCACAAGCCCGATTACCGCTACCAGCAACGCTATCCAGATGTGCATGTGCGCTCCTTTCTCTCTAAGGTTTCCCTTCCTTCATGTGTTGCTGAAGCATCACCTTCAACTCTCCGATGTCCACTTTCAGGTCTGCAATCTGTTTCTCTCTGGCAATCGTGACCTGGCTCTGCTCGGCTCGCAAGAGTGAAATCTGCTCGACCAACTTGATGGTCAGGTTGTTCAATTCCGCGCGCTGTGTGTTTTGCTCGATAACGAGAGTTGCCGCTGTCGCCTCATTCCACGCCACGCGGTTGCTCAACACGCCCCAGCCGACGCCAAGCCCGGCGACGATAACGCATACGCCAAACCAGAACTCCATGCGCTTGATGCTCTTGGCCTCGCCATTCTGACCCGAATGCCCCCGCTGGCCCGGTACGCCCTGAGTGCCCTGTATTCCCTGAACACCCTGAATCCCCTGTTCGCCCATGATGCACTCCTTTCCTATTCTGTCGTCGGTGTGTACATTTCCTTGACCTTCTTGGCGTATTCTTTCGCGTCACGCTCAGTTGCACGGTTTTTCATCGCCTCCACACCCATCAGCCGGGCTGAACCATAAGCGCGGTTTCGTTCCTTCTCATTTGTCGCGGTTGCGGCCTTGGCGTAGAGTTGCTTAGTGACCGCACTAGCAAGGTCGGCGATCATCCTGTCCCGGTCAGCGTCCTTCACGCCCGACTTCTCAAGCTGATCGTCGAGCGAGTGCATGATACGTGCCGGTTCCGCGCCCTGCTTGATAAGGGCCAGCACCCCGTTCAACATCTCCGGCTTGTCGCCATCAGACGCTGCCATGCGGAGTTCCGCATAGGCTCCGGTTCGTGTTTGCAAGGCCGCATCACGATAAAGGGTTGCACCTTTGGCAACCGGGGCCAGAGGCAGTCCAGCGTACTGTGCCGCTCGTGCCGTATGAATCGCCGAATTTACTATGTCACGTTGGAGCTTGAGTGTTTGCTTTTGAATCTCGGCTGCCCCCAAATCCTCCGTGGCATCCTTAACCGCGTCCTGCCCAATAGTGCCAATGCCGACGAAGGCTCCGATGATTTCCTTGGTCGCTCCCGCGCCCCACCCGCCCAAGCCCTCCGGTTCCCAGCGAGGTCCCGGCACTCCCTTGTCGAAGGCTTCCGTCCCAGCCAGAAGAAATTGAGCTACGTCACCGACAAACTGAATCTGTCCCACTCCTTCTTTGCCCATGCCCCACAACCATCGAGATAGGCTGCCCAGTTGCAGTCTCGGATGCTTCACGTCCTTGACGCCAAAGGCGGTCAGTAGCCCCGCTGCGGCCATGCCGATGCCCCACGTAGCCGTCTGCCCGCCAGCGAAGATAGCTGCTTGGTTGACCAGAATAGACATGTTGCGCAAAGACGCTTGGCGAACGTTCTCCGCCGTGGGATGCTTAATGGCCTCGCGGGTGTCGCGCCATGCGTTTGCCATAGCCTTGATGGGCGCGCTCTTGAGACCGTACGCTCCCATGTTGATACCGGTCGCATTATGGGGTTGCTGGGCCAGCGGACTATCCCAAATGTCGCGGCCTGTCTCAGACTCCCCGATGAACTTGGCGTAATTTTCGATACCACGCTGATATGCTTTTTCGGGACTCCACCCCTCGACCTTGGCCTGAACCAGAGCGTCCCGCGCAATTAAGGGCATAGCCACCCGCGTAATGGATTGGTGGTCTGTCCCGCGTAGCAACTGACTCGTTCCGGTCCAGTCCATCTTCTTATCTCCCGTCAGGTATTCGTGGAGTCCCGCCGGATCGTTTCCCCCGGTTCCCATAAGCCCGTGAACCCCGCTCTTGCGCCACCTGTCCTGCACAAAAGGCTCATTCTTCCACTGCTCGACCATCGCCTTGACATCGGCATGGGCCACCTTCACCGCTTCTTCCGGGTGCAGGAAAAGGTTCTGCACATAGGATGCTGTGCGTATCACCAACATGACGTGCTTGATAGGCGTCGTGATGACGCCCCGGATAAGACCCCCCATCGCCCGACGCACCAGTCCTGTCTGAAGGTCTTGCTTGACCCCAATCGCCTGTCCAGCGAAGTCTCGCAATGCCGCATGTGTCTGGTCTATGAGATAATCTGCTCGCCGGTCCCCAAGCGCATCCTTCGCGGCCCTCTGGAAATCCGGGTGCTGAAGAACCTTTGCCATTTCGCGGGCGTCAGCAAACTTGGCGTAGTTCTCAGCATCGTGGCCGTACTGTGTGGCCTTGACAAAGAGGTTACCAACCTCGAAGTCCTGCGTCCCTCCGGTACGGGGCTTGACAAAATCTGGTTTGCGAGGCCCAAGATACCGCCCCAACGTGCCGCTCGGCTGGTCGCCCTTGAGGTATCCTGGCACCGAAGCCTTGTCCGACTCGTCCACCGCACGACGCAACTGCGCGTAATCCGCTTTCTGGTCCAGGTGCTCACTCGTCAGTCGGTAATGCGTCTCGTCAATCGCGGTCCAGAAGTCTCGGATTGCCTGGGATAGAGCATTCAGATTTTCCTTCCCAAACTTCTGCTCGGCACTGTTGCGCAAGGCCCGGATGTCGTCGGGCGTTACCTTCACCACGGCCCCGCCCTTGGCGTGCAGTCCGGCACCGTTCTGTTTGGCAACAGCCGAAGTGAAGTCTTTGTCGCCAGACATATAGTGAACGTCGGCGAGTTCGGCGTCAGTCAGCCGGATACTCACCCCGGACGGTAACTGGTGCGTCGTGGTAATCGACCGGTCTTTGCCGCCACTGGCTCTGCCAGTAGCCTTGGCGTCAGGCAACATCTTCCCTATGATGTCAGCCACCTTCTGCTGAAGCGGGCCGAACTTGCGGCGAATGTCAATCTCAGCGCGTCTCATTCCGTCGATAATGCTTTGCGCACGGTCCCGCCCTAAGAGCGAGGCCAGGGTGTTATGTAGCGTGACGGATTCCTTGCCAACTTCCGCCAGCGTCCCGTACGGCGCCTGTACAGGCCGCTTGTCCTGGGCAGCGGAATACTTCTCGCCCTTGTTCTCCTTTATGCCAACAACCATGTCGTCCACTTTATCCTTGAGCGCCATGTCGCCTTCGGACGAGTGGAACAGGTTTCGTTCATTGGCCTGACGAGCAACTTGCGTTACAAGGTCCGTCATGGTGTTCAAGTCCTTGGTCGTAAACTCACGTCCGGGCTTGCGAAGAGGGTCCAAGGTGTCGCGCATCTTGTCCGTGTCGCGGGTACTCAGAACGTCAGGATCGCCCTTGGTCTCAACCTCAAGAAGCTGTAATGCCTGTTGCCGGGCCGAATAGACCGGCTTGCCCTGTTTGTCGAAATGCGTCTCTGCAAAGTCTGTAGGCTTAGATAGGCGCACAGTTGCCATGAACGCATCAAATCTCGCCTTCTGCTCTGCGGGCATGTGCTTGGTGTCGATGTCGCCAACAGCCTTCTTGAATGCGTTGAATGCGTCCCGATGCTCGACCTTCTGCGCGATAAAGTCGATAATACCCTTGGCTTCGGCGAGCGCTTGCCGGTCCATGTCCGCCGAACTCTTGATGGCCGTAATCGCCTTGCCAAGGTCGTTGCCCTTCAATTTCTCACGGGCGTAGTTTGTCGCCTCTTGGAGTCGCGCCTGAGCCGCTTCCGTGCCTTCCTGTCGCCCGACTTGCTGGCCGTGAACTTCGCCAATTAACTGGCCCTGTTGGACGCCAAGTCCGTACCCCACTGTCGCTGCCCTGCCCTGCGCCTTGGACGATGCTTCATCAGCGGCAAGCGTGTCCTTCAGGTGCTCTTGGGTCAACTTGGCAATCACCTTGTCATCCTGCCGTTCCTGTTCGGCTTCGGCCTGTCGAGCCGCTTGAACGCCTTGGGCCTCTGCCTCGGCAGTCTCTTTGCGTCCGACCTGTTGGCCCCGAACCTCTCCTGCCAGAAGCCCTTCTTTGCGTCCGAGCGAGTATCCGGCGGTGCTTGCACGGTCGATGTTCTTGGCGTACGTCTTGAGTTCGTTAAGGTTCTGCGGCTCAAGTCCCACCACGCCCTTGCGTAATCCCTCGTTGCGGATTGCCGCGAATGCCGCTTTCAGTGTCGCGTCAGCAAGGTTCGGAATCTCTTTCAGCACCGCCGCTGACCATTCGGCGAACTCGCGCACCCCGTTCTCGAAGTGGTACGCGCCGATGCCCAACAGGTCTTTCCAGTCCTGAGAGCCGACAGCGGTTCCCCCAAAGTCGCCACGGGCTTTCTGCAACCCGCTACGCTTCCCGGCCTGTGCACGACGTTGCACTATGGCTTGGTACTCTTCCTCGCTGGTGAGGACACGCTTGACCAGTGCTTGCCCCCCCTTCCCTTCCGGCGCGGGGGCGGTGGGTGCGCTCGCACCCGGTTCAGGTGCAGGAGAGGACTGAGCGACCGCCTCTTTCGCAGACACGGGAGCGGTCTGAACAGGTTCGGCAACCTTGGCAGGTTCACTCGTTGCCTTTTCTGTAACCACTGGCGCGGGTTCCTGGGGCTTCGGTACTGGTTTGGTTGTTGCAACCCCCAAGACATCGGCCTGTTTAGTCACCGCTCCGCTACGCTCAAGAACGCTCACGGCTTGTTCATGTTGTCGCTGAATCTCTTGTTTCTGTCGCGCCGATTCTTGGTCAATCGCATTTAACTTCTGCTCCAATTCAGCGTTCTTCGGCACGGTTTCGACCTTCGCGGCCTGTTGCTCAACCACATCCTGCACGATAGACTTGACAATCGGTTCGACCTTGGCCGCATCATTCCCAGCCCGTGCAATCTCGGCCACCTTGGGCGCTAACTGTGCATGGGGCAACGGTATCGCCGCGAACACCCACGGCACAGCGGCCATCATCACCGCTTGCTCGGTATCCCCGCCCTCAAGTTTGACCATCCCGGCCATCATCGCCGACTGCACGGCGGGCGACACGAAGTACTTGACTAACGCCTTGCTGATAGGCGCGAACAGTTGAGCGAGTTCCCCGCCCCCGCCAAACGCCGCCCCTGCCGCCGCTGACTTCAAGACGTTCTCGCCATGTCCCGCGCCCTGCAAGCCGAAGTCCACCGCACCCTTGAGAATCCGGGCGAATGACGACGCCTTGCTGAGAGCACCGACTTCATCCGTCATCCCGCCGATAGACACCAGTTCGGCTATCGTTTCAACCAAACCGCCCACCATATCCGCCGTGCGTTCCTTGAAGTTCTCCGGCGGTGCCATGCCATACTTCTCAGTCTGCGTCGGCTTCTGCGAAGTGGCGGAGAGGGCGAGTCCACCCGTCGCCATGTTCATAAGATTCTGCGGGATGTCCATTACCCCGCCGCCGATGGTCCTCACAATCCGTTCCAGAGTGCCCGGATGCTGCTGTCGGGCAAACTTGTACTCCATCGCCGATTGCCACGCCGCGTTACGATCCTGCGGAGTCATATCCCAGTACTGGCGGTTCGAGGCTTCGACAAACGCTTGCGCCTGTTCGGGCGACGGTGGGGTTTGGGCGTTTGTCAGCATCCGGTCGTACTGTTGCGCGGCATACCACCATCCCGCCTCATCAGACTCAGGCGGCACGGGGTATCCGGCCTGTTCTTTCGGCGGTTTGGCATTTGGCTCAGGTTGCGCCTTGACCGCCTCTTGCGCCGGCGCTGTGACAGGCTGTGACGTTTGTGGAGCCGGGGCAGTCTCAGTCTGACTCGGCTCAGGGGCTTTTGGGGGTTCGGGAGGTGCGTTCTCTTCGGCGCGGACCTGCGCGTAGTAGTCCTTGAATACCGGGTTCTTTCCAACAGGCAGTGTCGATAACGCCTGAACCAGTATGTCCTTCTCCGGGTCTTGTGCGGACGAATAGACCCCGAATACGTAGTGCCTCAAGAGTTCGGCACGTGTCACCTGTCCCCTGCCCGTGCCGATCTTGCCCTGCTTCTCGGCAAGGTCGGAATAGGTTCGCATGTCGGCAACGAGCTTTTCCTTGGCGTCCTTGAGCGCGGCGTTCAGATTCTCCGGGGGTATCAAGGTCGTATCACGCTGCTCGACAAGCGGTTTATGCCATTTCCGGTTCTCTGCCGCCCACTTCGCGTACATTTCTCGGTATGGTTGGTCATTATTGGCCTGAGTCTCCGGCGTGTCGCCCGGTTGAGGCGCGATACGGTGCGGTGGACCATTCTTTGGCGGCGTACCAAATCCGTTGACCCGCTTCACCACTTCCGCGACCCGCGTCTTATCCAGCGGCTTCGGTTGCGCGGCTTTCTCAGCAGCGGCCTTGGCCTTCTCTTCCGCAACTGCCTCTTTGTGTATCGCGGTTAGTTTCGCTTCGATTTGCCTCAATGCCTGACTACGCAAAGGTTCAAACGCGCCCTTCTCCTCAAGGCTTGCTATGGCCCTTGGATTGTAGTATTTGCCCTTACCGACCCGGATGTCATCAATGGCCTGCAACCGTTGGTCTGGCGGAAGGGCCAGAAGGTCGTTATGAATCTTCTGCACTTCAACGGTTAGATTTTTCGCTGCCCATTGAAATTGTTCATGTTCCCATTTGCTCTCTTTCGCAACCCGTTCCTTCTCTACTCGTTCCTGTGCTCGGTTGGAAATGTCGTCTAACTTTCCGAGGCGCGTTAGGCCGAGCAAATTGGGTCTTCCGATAGTTCCAGCCGGGTCCGCTTTATAGTGTTCTATCTCTCGTAATTGGGCTTCTGGTGACATGGTGCGCAACTGCGAGAGCACCCGCGCTTGGAAATCGGGGTCAAATCCGTGCTCAGGCGTCACTACGGGCGGGTGTGTTATCTCCGCCTTGGTTTTGAAACCAGTCTTGGCCGAAAGCGGCGTCCGTTTGCCCCCGACCATTGCAAAACTTGTCCCTTCCGGCTTCGCCGCCGCCGCCGGGGCCGACGGTCCTGCGGAGGATGCAGTCGAGGTAGGCTGAATCCCGCGCTCCGCCGGAGATTTCAACTTCGCCATGAACGGCATGTGGGCTTGGTCCAGCGAACCGGAGTTGTCGAAACTGCCGGACTCGGCCACGGCTTTTCGTGCCGCCAATGTGCGTTTAGGATCGCCCGACCGCTCGGCGTCGGCCAATTCCTGCGTCATCCCCAGGTCGGTATCAATCTGCTTATGCCCCTGATACCGCCCGATGTCCTGCGGGATGCTGATGGTGCTGTTCCCGTGAACTGCGCTGCCATACGCGGCGGGTGCCGGTGCCGCACCGCCCGTAGCCGTCAGTTGCGTAGTCTGCCCCTGATAGGTAGCCGTGCCGGTAGCCCCGCCCTTGGGAACGTCAGGCTCGGTCATTGCCGCCGTTGCCGCGCTGGAAGAATTGTCATCGTAAGCCATATTTCACCTGAAAATCGCCGTTCATGACCGATGTTTTGCAATAGACAGTTAACCACAACATATAGTATGCCAGCGATGCCCAACCACTTCAAGAGTCAAGAACTGGTCAAAAACACCGTACGGTTATGTGACACATACGTGACATAATTGACTAATCGGCCTTTCCGACCTCGCATTAGCATGGACACTTTGACTGTTCCTACTGCTCATAAAACCCCGCCGTTTGCCAAAAATCGCCACTTAATTGAAATCTCCGAATCCATGACATAAAATTAAGAGCCTTTCCGTTGTGGTGGGTCCGGGTGTTTCTTCTACAGAAGCTTCTTCTTTACCTCTGAAAGGAGCATTGAGATGAAAAAGGCCATTTTCGCCCAATCGACCGCCTGAAAGAGATTAAGAGACTGCCACCCCACTTGCAAAGAAGTTGAGAAGCCCATTCACCTATTTAAGAATCGCGTAGCACCGCGCTGCGCTTGGACTCGCATCGCCTGCGACAAACCCCTTCCAGTCGAACTTCTCCGGCCCTGCTGTCCCCGCCGGTATCCCCCCCGGCGCAGTGACATACGGGGCAACGGCGATCTCGAATCCGTAGATTGCATCAGCGGCGTTCCAGGCGTCGAGAATGCCTTCCGTGAGCAAATCTATCCGCTTCGCATAGAGCAAAAATGGGAACCGCTGCAAAACCGAGACAGTCCCTGAGACAACCGCATTTCCCGGCACCGCCGGGCCGCCCGGACCCGCCGAGACGAGCAAATCCAGATGCCCGTCAAGGTGCGGCAAAGTCGCCCCGCCGGTCTGAATGTCGAGATCCGGCAAAGGAAAACTGAACGGCGAACTGCCATGATAGGCGCTGTTCCACGTCACGGTTGCCGGATCGAAATCTTCGGTGATGGCCCGGATGGTGAAAGTAAACCCGACCTCAAACGGATGCGGGTTGGGATCGTTCGCCAAGTTATTGGCCGACACGCTCCACTCAAGCATCGAATCGAGGCCGCTGTCCTCGTTCCACGGGATGTCGAAGATGAACTGCTCGACCTGCCGATTCTTGCCGTAAATATGGTCGGCGTGAATCAGGACGCGCTTCTCGTTTCCTGGGTCTTGCGTGACGTTGTTTTCCTTGTGCAGCCAGAACACCTCCGGAGCCGGGGTATCGGCATACGCGGGATACTCGGACACCGTCGCGTAGTTCGCCCCTGCCATAGCAAACGGGTCATACTGATTGCGCCCAAAAGGGAATGAGTAGCACTTCCTCCCGGAAGTGCCGCGTTCGTCCGTCAGTTCCACGATAGCGTCTACCGGCGTCGCATAGTTATTCTTCTCGAACGCCGGATAAACAACGATGAAGGCCTTGGCGGAAAACTCCAACGCCGTATTCAACGTCACGTTCTTCGTGTCCGTCCATGCCGTGATTTCGGCAAAGAGGTTCGTCCCGCCGCCGTCGTAGTTTGGTACGTACACGCATTCGCCCCTCATCCCCTCCTCGAACACGTCGGCGGTCGCGGTCAATACTCCGCCCGACAAATCCCCCGTGCCCGTAGCCATTGTAGAGACTCGAAAGCCCGTCTGCGTCTCGAATGCCGCCTTGATAGCATCCTCGACCGGATGAACCTCTTCCCACTCATACCACAGATTGTCCGTATCGTCATCGTGAAGGACGGTAATCTGCGCGTCGAACCGCTCCGGCTGCTTGTCCTGCGGGTCAAGGAACGGCTCCGACGACTCCTCAGATGTCATTTGCGAAACCCTGTTTTCCATCTGGTTCAACTGTTCCTGAAGCCCTTGCAGTTCGTCACTCCATCCTCGCGGAACATCCACGGGCGATGCATCCAAGATGCTTTCCGTCACCGCATCCATCCACTCGTGAAGCTGGTCGCCCATGTCGCCCGGGCTGAGGCCCTCCAACGTCGGCACGGCGGGCGGCTCGAAACCCTGCGCTTTCGATAGTGCATCAAACGCTCGGCTAAACGCCGCCTGCAATCCGCTAAGATCAAACGTATCGGACAAGCTCACTTAACCGCCTCCCAAGCGAGTTTTGTGTTGAGGTCCGAGAAATCAAACGCGCCCTTGGCGGTGTTGCGATACCACCCGATAACCTTAATGGGCTGAGAAGTAAAGCTGGCCTCAAGCCCGTCCACCGTGCATATCGCCGTGGGTGGGCCTCCGGTATAACTTGCAATCCGGTAGGTATGCCCATTCCCCACTTGCAGGGCGAGTCCTGTTTCGGCAGTGTGCTTGGCGGTAAAGAGGTTGGAAGTCGCCGTGACTACCCCTGTGGACGCCACTCCGCTTGCCGTGCCACTGACCTGCAAAGCTTGCGCATCCGGGCGCACGAAGCGGCAGCGTATCCGCTCAGGTCGCCCTGTCCGCGTCAGCTTGAACGTCGTGCTGTCTCGGTCCCACCCATCGTCCTGAAACACCGCGTCAATTTTCTTAGTGCTCACGCAATAAAATCCGCCCGGCTCGAATAAGCAGTCATACTGGACATACCACAAACTATCCACGCCAAGGATTCGCCGTGCGTCAATGCCTTCCAATAATACCGTGTGCGCCGGGAAACCCAGGCTGGTCATCGCCGCCGCATTCACATAACCTACTTGGGATTCCATCGTGAGCATATTCAGCGTATCTGCGGCGGTGTGAATGGTGAACGCCGCTGTGTTCTGCCAGCCGGTATGGTTTCCGCTCACAACCGCCCAGTGAAAAGGCTGTCCCCTATAATCGGCATCTATGCCTGCGGCGATGTCCTCAAAATCGTCGCCCTCGATCATGCCCAAATTAACGGGGTCTTGCTTGAGGCGTACCGGCTTTCCCGCCACGCGAAGCGTGATAAAAGCCCGGTGGGTGTCCTGCTGAACAAGCTTTCGGATAGTGGGAGTTTCAAACTCGCACTCGACACGGGCGAATAATGGCATGGCCCCGGTGAGTCCCCGGACGTGCCTGGACTGTCGGTCGATGTGGAACCGGCTCATCTGCCGGGTGTACGTGCCCGTATCTCCGGGAAACACGATGTTCCCGGTCATAGTAAAGAGAAGCGCGGCACAGTTGCCGACAAGCGGGGATGTCGTCGTGACAATGGTTGTGCTGGTGACAGAGGCAATGGTGTATTGCCCATACCCCTGAATGACGATGGCCTTGCCCACATCCGTAGCCACGGTGAAAAACGGGGCCGAGGCGGTAAGGGTTGACGTTCCTCCCGTGCCGCTAATGGTGACGACCCCGCTATTGGTCCACGGTTGAACCATTAGGGCATTTCGGTAGGTATTGAAAACGTCTTGCGGGATTTCGTAGGTGAGTTTGCCCCAGCGCTTTTCGAGGGTGCCGCCCTCGTCGCCGTCAATGCTTACCAGGAAAGTGCTTAAAGCCGGTGTCGTGCTCATGGTCTCTCCCCGCCTCTATGGCCCGTAAGCGCTCATCGCCTTGTGCGCCACGAACTCCACATGAACCAGTACCCTGTTGTGCAGGTATTCAGGAATGACGTTAATGGTCCGCGCCACGTAATCGGTAATCGCCGCGCCCTGTGCCGCCGCTATCGTCTTCCCGTACACGGGGATCCCCACGTCGGTCACGGTCGAGCAGAAGCCGATCATCGTCATAATGTCCTCATGCACTTCCCGCGTAATCTTCCGGCTCTTCGTGGTCTCGCGCAGGACGCTGGGCGATGTGAACGTGGTTCCGGTCAGTTCGATTTCAAGCCATTCCGTCAGGATGCGCACCTGTGAACCCGTCTTGGATTCCTCAACACTGCACTCCTCAAGTCGTGCGGTGCCGATGTCGGTAGTCGCCGGTCCGCCCCATTCCTGCGGCAACACCTTTCCAAGCAACAGGTCGCCGGCGAGCGCGTTGGCTACCTGGTCCATGTCCACGTCGAACTCTCTGTGATACTCCCATCCATGGTACATTCCGGTGCTGATGTGCTTGCGCGGATGCCTGAACCCCTTCGCCTCAGTGATGTATGACGCAATGGCCATGCCCTATATCCCCGGCCAAGACACTGGATGAGGCTGAAAATTCGCATCCAAACTCTGCGGTCCGCCCGGAGTGATGAACCGATGGTCCGTGTTAATGCTCGTCTGCATGGACCCCACGGCGAGTTGCCACAATGGGCCGTTGAGCGTTGCCCCTTTCTCCAGGTCCCGCTTGGCGACGGCGCAGTTGATAATCGTCCTCGCGTGCGGCTGGCCGCCCAATGGGTACACTGATGCGCTATCCGTCGGCACAGGCGGCACCACCCGGTATCGGTAGCACACGGTTCGCGCCTGATACGGCAAGGGAGCAAAGGCCACGAAGTACCGCGTTCCCGTCGCCTCGACAAACGGTTTGACCCCGATGCCGTACCATCGGCTGATCAGCGGCGTCCAGTAGTCGCGCCAGTACGCCTTAATCCACTCGATAGACCGCGCTTCGATGGGCACGTTCAAGTCCACCGCGCTCCGGGGATAGTAGAATGCCTTGACCAGTCCGCCGAAGTCGGACGGCAGGTCCAGTTGCCCCGCCGTCTGAATGGTCATGGCGACGGGCGATCCTGAGCTTCCGGTGTCGGGCATGGAGGAGCACTTGACGCTGGTCGGGGAGATGTAGGAATCGACCGGGTAGCCTACGGTTGCCACGACAAGCGGCAGTCCGGTGCAAGACGAATCGACCTCCCCCGTGGTGAACGTCACGATGCCGCTCACCGAATATCCGGCAAGCGTAAGGGTTCCCCCGATGGACATCACCGCTTCCGGCTGCATGAAGCTCCACGCATGGGGAATCAGGTCGCGTGAGTCCTTGGCTAGCGGGTCGGCCACGCCGCTGATGAACCAGTCGTAGCCCTTCTTCGCCCATCCGAGCGCGTCGAGGGCCGTGGTGTTCCCTGTCACGGCCTCGATTTCCCGGCAGATGTCATACCAGGTCATGTTCAGCACACTAGCGTCGGTCGTGTACGAGACTGGTACGCCGACCACAGTGACGTTCGGCGTCACACTGGTCGCCGCAATCGTCAGCGTCGCGTGGTTCGTCTCCGCCGCTGTCAGGGTGAATGCGTAGATGCCCCCGCCGATTTCGGCAGGGTTCACGTCGTTGGAGGCCGTGCCGTTGATGGTCGCCGTGATGTTTGCCGCATCCCCGGCCTTAGCGGCATTGGCATTGGTGTCATAGGCGAACACGTTCCAGGTCTGCCCCGCCGCGTTCTGACGCATCGCTGTCACCTCAGAGAGAAACCACTGGCACAGGGAATATCCCCGTAGTCGTCCCCACGGTCACGCCTGAAACCACGTACTTCCTGTCCGGGTTATCGCTTGTCACGTCCAGCCCGCCTACTTGCGCCCCTGCCGCGCCGAAGTGGGTATTGAGCCGCACGTCGCCCACGGCGACCACAACGTATGTCCCGCCTGCCGCCACCAGCACGCTTCCGTCTGCGAGCGTCCCGTATGTCCCGTCGTGAATCTTCGAGGCTGCAAGCGTTCCCGGCGTAATCCCCGCCGCGCCGAAGTTGGGGGCAAGTGCAGAATACCCGGCGGCAACCGGAGCGACGTAGTTTCCAGCGAGTCCGGCGATTGAACTGCCATAGATGATGTTCCCAGCCGCCCACCCCGCGCCCATCGCGATTTTCGTCCCGCCTGCGTCAACGTAGGTGCTGGCCAGCGTCCCAGCCGTGCCGTCGTCAAACGTCACGCTTGCTCTCACGTCTGCCGCGCTGGGAACCATGCCGTATAAAATCCGTATCACAAACGGGCCGAGGCACTGTGCCGAACTGTGGCGCAGATATATGCGGCCACCCATCGTGCTGAATACCCAGAAATCCTGCGCGTAAGTT
>Ga0182017_10001992_pt1 | contig 15698 bp, 13 predicted proteins | sample 712E3DmetaG_FD_120492 | JGI IMG/M metagenome (GOLD analysis project Ga0182017, IMG submission 120492) | Permafrost microbial communities from Stordalen Mire, Sweden - 712E3D metaG | ecosystem: Environmental > Terrestrial > Soil > Wetlands > Permafrost | place: Sweden: Stordalen | collected... | reverse complement strand
TCTCCGAATCCGGGCCACAGGAATTTACCGTCGCTGTTCTTGCGGAACCAGTTCACGTAGAAAATTTTCGGGGCTTTGTTCTGCAGTTTATCGCCCATTTCGAACCAGTGCTGGAAATAATCGCCCATGTTGTAGCCGCAGAAAGGCAGCATCGCAAACGGGTCGTAACGTATCCCGAGGTTATCCAGGGCCGCCGCAGTCGGTTCCGAAGCCGCCGTTGCGCCCATAAAAACGCCGTGGTCCCAATCGAATGCCTCGGTTACCAGCGGCACTACGCCTGAACGCCGCCCGCCAAAGATAATGATGTCTATTGGCAGTCCCTCCGGTTTTTCCCAATCGGGAGAAATGATGGGACATTGGGAAGCCGGCGCCGTAAAGCGCGAGTTGCCGTGCGCGGCAAGTTCTTTACTGTCCGGTGTCCAGTTTTTGCCTTTCCAGTCGATGAGGTGCGTGGGGTGGCCTTCCATCCCTTCCCACCAGATATCGCCGTCGTCGGTTAAAGCGCAGTTGGTGAAAATCGTATTCTTCTTAATGGTTTCCATCGCCATGGGGTTTGATTTATAGGAAGTGCCGGGCGCCACGCCGAAGAAACCGGCCTCGGCATTAATCGCCCGCAGGCGGCCGTCCGGCCCGATTTTCATCCAGGCGATGTCGTCGCCGATGCATTCGGCTTTCCAGCCGGGAATCGTCGGCTGAATCATGGCCAGATTGGTTTTCCCGCAGGCTGACGGGAAAGCGGCGGTGATGTGATATTGCCGTCCTTCCGGGTTGGTCAAGCGCAAAATAATCATATGTTCGGCCATCCAGCCTTCGCGCCGGGCAATGGCGGAGCCGAGCCGCAGCGCCAGGCATTTTTTCCCGAGCAGGGCGTTGCCGCCGTAGCCCGAGCCGTAAGACCAGATGGTATTTTCGTCCGGGAAATGGCTGATGTATTTCTTTTCCATCGGGGCGCAGGGCCAGGAAACGTCCTTTTGCCCCTCCGCCAGCGGCGCGCCCAGCGAATGCAGGCATTGGATAAAATCCCCGTTTTCGTTCAGTAAATCGATTACTTTGCCGCCGACGCGGGTCATGATATGCATGTTGCAGACGACGTAGGCACTGTCCGTAATTTCCACGGCAATCTTCGACTCGGGCGATCCGACCGGGCCCATCGAGAAGGGGATAACGTACATCGTGCGGCCTTTCATGCAGCCTTTATACAGCGCCGTCATCGTCGGCTTCAATTCATCGATATTTACCCAGTTGTTGGTCGGGCCGGCTTCATCCCGGGTTTTCGTGCTGATATAGGTGCGCGCTTCGACGCGGGCGACGTCACTGGGGTCCGACCGGAACAGAAAACTGTTTGCGCGTTTTTTCAACGGCGTTGCCATGCCGGCAGCCACCATTTCAGCCATCATGGCGTCATATTCCTCTTTGCTGCCGTCGCACCAGTAGATTTTGTCCGGCTTGCATAGGGCGGAAATTTCTTTCACCCACTGATTGAGTTTTTTGTTCTTCATTTTGTAGGCCATTTATCTAATCTCCTGCTAAAAGTCAAGGATAACAACCATGTTTTATTAACTCATGGGAAACGGATATGCGGGTGGATTTTCTCAAGGGTTAATCGGTTTTTCGAGAGTAAAAACCTTATGGCTTATTATATCATAGGCTGAATTCAGCAGGCTATTGAAAATAATGCCGAAATAATCAAGGTATCCAAACACAAAACTAATTCGAAAAGGTCAATATCAACTATTCCATCCCGATGAAAGCTTTTCCCGCACTTTGATGCGGGATCGGGACCGGAAAAAATTTATCGTTTGTTTCTTCTTTATTGGTTCGTAATCGTAATTTTGAAAGTCTTCATAGTACTATTCTGACGATAGTTTCAGTTAAATGTTTCATCTAATTACCAACAGGATATTCGGTAATTTTACCGGTTGCCGGTGAGATTTTACCGATTTTGTTTATCAAGCCAGAAGATTCAGTGAACCACAGGTTGCCGTCAGGGCCGGCAGTAATTCCTGCAGGTCCATTATCGACAGAAACATTATATTCAGTTACAGCATACGTTGCCAATGAAATTTTTCCAATATTGGAGCCGTCAGTGAACCACAGGTTGCCATCTGGACCGGCGGTGATGCCAAAACAACCTGGAACATTATATTCGGTAATGATACCTGTCTTCGGAGATATTTTACCAATGCATTTTGGCCTTGACTCAGTGAACCACAGGTTGCCGTCAAAACCGGCAGTGATATCGTCGGCGTTAGCGGTTTGAGTAGGAATGGGGTACTCTATAATTTCTCCTGTTGCTGGAGATATTTTATCAACGCTGTTTTGATTCATATCGATGAACCACAAGTTGCCATCGGTACCTGCAACAATACTGATAGGTAATCCTCCTTTACCAGGAATATTGTACTCGGTAATTTTATCAGTTACCGGAGAAATCTCACCGATTTTACTCCCATAGGTCTCGGTGAACCATAGGTTGTCGTCAGGACCGACAACAATTCCACTCGGATGAGCTCCAATAGTCGGAACACTATACAGAGTAATGGCACCTGTCGTGGGAGAGATTTTGCCGATATTATTTGCTTGTGTTTCGGTAAACCACAGATTACCGTCAGGACCAGCGGCAATTCCATTCGGACCTGCTTGGGCAGTAGGCACTTCATATTCTGTCACTTTTCCTGTCACTGGAGATATTTTGCCGATTTTGTTTCCATTAGCTTCAGTGAACCATAAGTTACCATCCGGACCGGTTATTATAGGCCATGAATATTCACCTCCCGGCGAATCAAATGTGACCCAGGATGTAGGAGGAGACGATCCTGTTGATAGTGATGATGTAGTTGAAGATGTGGTAATGGATGTTTTAGTAATAGCAAGAGTACTACTGATAATCGTGGGGGTTGCAAAAGACGTTGTGGCCGTTCGCTGCTGGGATGTAGTAATGGAAATAGTAGCAAGAGTCGACGTGGTAGTCGTATCTCGAGTAGTGGAATTAACCGTATTACATCCTGAAAACGATATAATTATTATTATAAAAAAAATACAAACAATTAACACCCGTAAATTCTTACCTGTCAATATTTATCCTCCTGGTAAATAAAATATTTAATGGGACTAGGTTTCGGTTTAACCTAACCGATCATCAACATCTGTACTTATTTGGCCATCTAATTTATAGAAACAATTATTAAATTACTGCCGAGACAAGTGTTCATACAATATTTGTAAGGTGGCAATTAGCAACAATTTGAAATTTTTCTTGAATATTACTTTTCTAATAATCATACGCCTTTCTATATGATTATGCTATTTATATGAATGGTTCTTTGAGAATGTACTATTTTGATTGTAGACTAACACTCGAAGTGACGAATTCAATTGATTTTCTTTGTTAGAACAGCAATTTCCCCCGGAGACTTACAACACGTACAAATCTCCGGGAGAAATATCTAGGATATTTTATTTATTATTGATATGTTGGCACTGAAGGCAGATACCACGATGCAGTCTGATTTTGGGCAATAGTTCCACCCCGATGAAAGCTTGTCCCGTATTTTGATGGGGGTCAGGACCGGAAAAAATTTATCGTTTGTTTCTTCGTTAGTGGTTCGTAATTGTAATTTTGAAAGTCTTCATATATTCCAACGCCATTTATAAACCGGAAGATGTCGTTGCAGCTGTTTTGTAAGTGGAAACAGTGGTGCCGCAGCCTGCCAATTCTGCTAGAACCAAAAGGCAAGACAGACAAACATATAAATACTGCCGGTATTTTATAATCATTACTTAGTCCCAAGTTAATTTACTTAAATCCATTATCTGAAAAACTGGAGATAAATTATCACTGAAATACAAAAGATTGCCAGCTTCAATCATGTTTGCATATGATTCAAATCCGTTTGCAGTGTTCGCTGTCGGAAGTGAGATGGAATTCAGTTCTTTAAGATTACCGGGATCGGAAATATCAATAGCTGTCAGTAAATTTCTAATACCTTCAGAAAATGCTACCGCCCCATTGCAGGCAAGCATGTAGGCCGTTTCCCCGGAGACAATCATTTGGGTACCTTGCTCTCGTGTTTCAAACTCATTTACTATTTTTGGCACGGCAGGATTAGAAATATCGACGACTAAAAGCTGATTTATTCCTGCAGTAATATAAAGGTCTTTCCCGGATAGCGCCATATCGAAAAAATAATCCGGAATACCCTCAGGAGCGGAAATCGTTGGTGCAGGAAATGGATTTGCCAGAAACCCTATTTGTTTTAGTGAGCTTGGGATTGAAATATCATAAATATATAAACCGTTATGAGCAAGCGCAAAAAGTAAAGAACCTGATATATCCATCGCAACTATTGAAGTGCCAGGTATTGTTATTTGACCGACAATAATCGGATGAACCGGATCAGAGATATCAAATGTATTAATTATTAAACCATTTGTTGGATTGTAGGACAAAACATAGGCATTTTTTGCCGATATCTGCATATAACCCCCAACCAATGGAATTTGCCCTGTTTCTTTTGGCCGATTCGGATCGGAAACATTAATTATCCACAAATTATTATTGGTAATTATATATAATGTCGTATCATACAATTTTAAAGTCAATGCTAACGGGTGTGCTTCCTGCCCCGTTTGCAGCGAAGAAATTTCAATTGGATTATCGGGATTAGTGATATCCAAAATAACAATGGTAAGGTTATAGCTACCCTGTTTCGCGCTGGCGCCATTTATTGCATTGCAAAACAAATAATTTTTCTTATTAATTGTCCCTTCAATACTATTTTGAAAGAACATTTCAGGAGATACTGTCTTTGATTCCCAACGAGTGAATGGGCTTGCGGATGTGGCAGTAGAAGAAATAATTGAAGTGGAAGTCTCTGGAGGCGTTTTTAAATTAGAGGAATTACAGGCGCTTAATCCTAAAATACACACAGTGATTAATAATAAAAAGGAACAAATCCATTTTTTCATATTAACTCCGAAATCATTCGTTAACGATACGCATAATATTTATTCAATTATTGGTTATTTATCAGAATATTATCCATCACCAATGCATAGAACATAAATGACTATAACATTGTATATTTAACTTATCCTTCAATCCAGTTTATATTTTTCTTGAAAAAAAGATAGATAATAGTAAGGTACATAACATATTATACCTTACTATTATCTATAAGTAGAATACAACTTTGTGAATATTATTAATTTGGTGTATGCATAGTAACCGAAGTGTTGCCTGATGTTGTAACACTTAAATTGGTTAGATTAAACAAATCATTAATAAATAAATTCCGCACCATCGTGTACCAGTTGCCATTAACATTCTGCCCATTATTTGTAAGAGTAATATTTGTAAACGTAGTAGTGCCTGGTATCATATCATTAGTTAGATGGCCTGGCGATGGCCAATATGTTGCTGCAGCATCATCTGTTTCTAACTCCAATATTGCCAAGTTACCGCCTGGAGGGTTAAGAGGAATATAAGTTGCTTGTATCATTAACAATAGAATACCCCGTCATTCTGTGGCGGCGCTCAAATGCCATCGTATCATTTTGGTGCAGCTAATGGTCTTCAGGTTATTTCCCCAACTTCTTAAACAGGCTCGACGGCCACCAGCTCCAGCGCCCCGCCAGCGTCGCCAGGGAAGGCACCAAAAGCGCCCGGACAACGAAGGTATCTATCAGCACCCCGGAAGCAATCGCCACCCCGATTTGCAGCACCACCTGCAGCGGTGCGGTAATCAGCGTCGCGAAAGTGCCGGCCAGAATTATCCCGCAGGCGGTGATCACCCCACCGGTGTTGGCCACCGCGTGGCTGACCGCTTCTTTTATCGGCCTTTGATGTGCTTCTTCGCGGATACGGGACACCAGGAAGATATTATAATCCGCCCCCAGCGCCACCAGTATTACAAAAATGAACAGCGGTATCATGTAAATCAGGGCGCCCCGTTTGGCTAAATCGAGAAAAACCCAGGTAGTCAAACCCAGTGTCGTGCCGTAGTTGAGCAGCACCGTGGCGACCATGTACAGCGGCGCCAGTATGCTCCGCAGCAGAATAATAATCACAATCAGGATCCCGAGAATCGCCAATCCCACCACTTTCAGAAAATCGGAGTCGTTGACCGCCATGATATCTGCCTGTACCGCGCTCTGTCCGCCGAGATAGGTGGAACTTGCGCTCAGGATTGTTGCCGAGATGTTGGCCGCCACGGCCTTCCGGATACGGCCCACGTCAGTCACGGCCGTGGACGAATAAGGGTCGTCGCCGAGGACGATATTTATCCGCGCTGTTGTTTTGTCCGTAGAGAAATAAGTCGCTTCCAGAAAAGCGGTAAATGGAGTCAAGGTTTGCAGATTGAACTCGCTCACCAGTCCGGTAAAATTAACGGCAAGGTTATCGACGGCGGTTTGCAGCGGGGCTAACAGGGCCGGGATATCTGACGGAGCAGCCCCGGAAAGTTGCGCGCCGATAGTGCCGACCTGGGCCAGGTTGGCTTCCGCCAGTTGAAAATTCGGGCTTTGTAAGATCCCGGGATACTGCAGCGCCAGGCCCTGTAATACCTGCGCCGATGCCTCCACGGAACTGAGTTGGTCCAGGTTGCCCTGACTTATTGCGTCCCCGATACCTCGGATCTGCGCTGGCAGTGGCGTGAGCTGACTGACCGGCGCGTTATAATAGTCCACGCCGGCCACGCCTTTGACCGACTGTAGTGATTGGGCGAGCGTATCGACGGATTGCAGCACAGTTGTGCCGGTCATATTTCCCTGCGGCGATTCGACCAGAAGGTAGAGCGGGGATAATTCCCCCGCCGGAAAATGCGAATTTAAGATTTTGAAGCCTTTAACGGATTCCGAATTTTGCGGTAATTGGGTCATGATATCGGCAGTGCGGGCGAGGTTCGGCAGGGCCAGATACGGCACCAGTAAAATCACCACAATCGGCACGGCCACCCGGACCGGGTGCTGACTGACCCAATTGCCGATAACATGCCACCCGAAACGGCCCTCTTTTTTCGGGGCTGCGGGGTTGCCCGGCCAGAACAGGTATTTACCGAAAAGCGACATCAGCGCCGGCACCAGCGTCAGTCCAGCCAGTAAGGTGACCCCGACGCCGATTGCCAGAGCGTAGCCGGTCGTTCTGTCCATGCCGAACCGGGAGATGCCCATTGACATAAAAGCGACGATTACCGTGAGCGCGCTGGCGGCAATTACCGGCGTGATTTGGGTAATGGCGGAGGCGCGGGCTTCGGGGCGTTCTTTCCTCCTTAACTCTTCCCGGAACCGGGAGACCAGGAAAAGGCAATAATCAGTGCCGACCCCGAAGATGATCACCACCAGGTAGGCCTGCGTCAAGGTGGAAAACTTCACCCCTGCCTGGGCCAGATAACTGATGACCCCGGAGGCTACGCCGAAACTGGCGCCGATGGCAATCAGCGGCAGGAATATGGCAATCGGGGAACGGTAAATAATCAGCAGTAAAATCGCCACCAGAATGATGGTCACGATGGTTGTCCGGTCGATGGTTTGCTGCACAGAGGCTGCCATATCCTGATAAATGGCACTATCGCCGGTGAGATAGGCCTGTAAGCCGGGGTGATTTTGGGTAATATAATCCTGAATTTGCAGGATACCGGTCTTGGCCGCTTCATCCAGGCCGCTGACCGAGAAATCCACCACCATCATCATCGTGGTTTGGTCGGAACTGATCAGTGTGGCTTTCAAGGCATCATTTACAAAGACCGAGGTTACCCCTTGGATTATCTTCGGCCCGGCGCCGGAAGTCAACCAGGTATTGATGTCTTTGGCGGCCTGCATATCCCCATCGGACAGGCCTTTGGCATCGTAAATCAAGATGATAACATTGCCCGGTGAAGCCGGTGTGGGAGAAACGAACTTCTCTTTCAGCAGGTTGCTGGCGGTGGTCGATTCGGTATTCTGAGGCAGGAACTGGCTTTCGTCAGTGACCCCGACTTTAGACAGTTTCGGGGCGAAGAGAAATAATATTGCCGCCGCTGCCAGCCAGACAGCGGTGATAATAATACGGTATTTGCGGGTGAATTCGGATAATTTGGCGAACATGGTATTTCAAGCCTCTTCTTATGCTATTTCATTAACGGCGTCAGTTGAATTGGTGTGAGTTTTCGCATTGACCAGTAACATGTCGGCGACTTCCTTCGCCTTTTCCAGCTGCTCGGGGGACAAACCGTCCAGCAGATTTTTCATCTGTAATTGTCCGTATATCCAGATACTGTTAATTACTTCCTGCCCTTTTGGCGATAAGCCGCAAATTACCACGCGGCGGTCTTCGGCGTCCGCACTGCGGGTGACCAGTTCTTTTTTTACCAGGTTATCGATAATGCCGGTGGCTGTGGAAACCGCGATGCCGAGGGTGCCCGCGATGGAACTCATACGGCTTTTGCCTTCGGTATGCAGCAGCAGCAAAACGCGGAGCTGTGCGACCGTCATATCGGTCATCAGCCATTCCGGCGGAATGTTAATCCCGATTACATGGAAGATATTCTCCGATGCCTTCAGAATATGTTTGACCAGAGTTTTACTATCGTTCCCCCGGTTAATGTTTGGTTTTAACATATTATTAGCTCCAACAATATATTTCGGTCTAACCTAACTAATTTAACGATACATCTTGTTAAAAAATGTTGTCAAGCAGTTTATCAAAATTGTTATGATTTTGTTACCTTATTCGATGGGATTATATAACTTCTTAAGGTTTGCTCTACTAGAATGATTGAAACAGGGTAATTTCTGTCAATAATTGTGCAAAACCGGTAACACAATAAAAAGGAGATGATCATATGTTGTTCCAAATTGTTCATTCCCTTGCCCGGCAGATGTGCCCGGCTCAATCGCCGGAGGCGACCAAACAGGATGATTGGTGGCAGGCCATGAAAAAAGCTCCCGGTATAAAGGTGCTCTTCGGTACGGTGTCCCCGGTGGAGCATACTTTTTACATTACCGTTGAAGCCGATGACTATCAGGCTTTAACGCGGGCGCTGGGTCCGCTTGTGGGTATGGGCACCGGGCACGCCGTCCCCGTTCTGACGCTGGACCAGGCCTTTCCGATGGCGGAAAGCGGTGTTTTCCGGGCCAATATTTAGGGACGGTTTGGGGATTCGCTTTTGAGAATCTCAGCGGCGGAGTTGAAATCATTGCTTGATGCCGGAAAAGCCGTGATGTCGGATGTTGGCGCGCCTGAACTACGGGCTCCTATGCGCGATAAAACCTAAAGGCGAACGGCAGTAAAGGTAGAATCTCACCATTTTTAGGCGGAAAATGAAGAACGAACCGGAACCTGTTAAAAAACAAACCGAACTGCCGAATCCTGCGGCAACATTTTCTTATGAAGTCTCCCGAAAACCCAAAAACCGGCATAAAAAACTGTTTGCCCCGGTTGGGGTAAAGCTTACCACGCCGTCGGGCGCGAAAGTGCCTCCAGGATGGCGCGACGTCTGGATGACCACGGATTCGCGGAGCCCGGTTCAGGCCATCGCCAGGGATTCCAAAGGCCGGTGGGTTTACCTTTATTCCGCCGAACATATGGGGACGGCAGCGGCGGCTAAATTCGTCCGGTTAAGGACTTTCGTCAAAGCTTATCCATCTTTGCTCAAACGCATCAAACGGGATATGAAAATCTCCGAAGATGCGCTCGCGCTCTATCTTATTGCCCAAACCGGTTTCAGAATCGGCAGCGATTCGGAGACGCAGGCCGCGGCAAAAGCTTTCGGGGCTTCCACACTGAAATGCGCGCATGTCAATATTGACGGCGGCCGCATCTCATTCGATTTTACGGGCAAGAAAGGCGTCCGGGTTACGAAGACTATCAAAGATAAATATTTAGCAGACCGCCTCGCGGGGCGGTGCCGCATTGCCCCGGATCAAAGAATCTTCAACACCACCGATGACAGTATCCGGGCTTATTTAAATACGATTTCTTCGGGTCGCGGGTTTACGGTCAAAGATTTCAGGACTTACGTGGGCACGCTGGCCGCTTTCCGCAAAATTAATTCCATGCCGGTCCCTGAAAACAGCCGGGAAACACAGAGATACAAAAGAGAAGTGGGCAAGACAGTCGCCATGGAATTGGGGAATACGCCGGCTATCGCTTTAAACTCATATGTCTCACCGGAGGTGTTCTGCGCCTGGGAATCCGGTTGGACCGAGCGTAAAAAGAAAGCCGCCAATTCTCCTGTGAGCCTGACCAGAGAGTTTCTGGATTGCATCCATTACGACCGTTCAGTCCCGGCAGAAAACAGCGCCGATTCAAGCGGATCCGGTAATTTTAATGACGGCGACTGATTAACCACGTCTAGGTTAATTCCGGTATCCGGAGGGTCAGTTCTGTCCACCCATCCCCGGTTGCCTTCTTAATCAGGCCGGTTACTTTTGTAAATACCGGCGGCGGTAAGACCTGCTGCCAGATTCTGACCATGTTTTCCCGGTCGTTGATTCCGATCAAGGGGAAAAGCCAGGATACCACTTCCGGAAACCGTTCCTGGGGGATTTTCTGCGACATTTTCCCGATAATTACTGCCTGTTCCGGAACAGGGATCCTCTCGTTAAATATCCGGTATAAATGAGCCTCTTCCTTGTCGAGGTGAAAGTGCAGGTGAAAATTAAATCTGGCCGCGGCCCGGGCGATATCCAGTTTATCCATTTCATTGACCGCGAGATTCAGTTCCAGATACAGAATATCCAGGCCGCGGTGGTCCCTTTGGTAAGCTTCCGCGACCAGCGGCGCCGCTTTTTCTACGGCCGGGAATACGGCATCTTCCTCGCCGCTGGCATGCCACACCAGCACCTCATTAAATAATTTATAACGGTTCAGGAGCGGGTCCAAACTGCCGCCCTGACGCACTGCGGCATTAGCGGCGGCATCCATTGCCGCCAGGTCTTTGCGGAATGCGTTATGAATTGCCCGAACTGCATCCAGCGGAACAGCCATTTTATCCACCTTTCCTTTACGGCTAAATTTTCGTGAAGAAATGAGCGGTGAAAATGTGGCCGGCGTAGCCGATGGGGACAACTAACATGTTGGTTGCCACGGTTTTCCCCGTCTTGACGTTTTTAAATTTTACTTCCGCCCAGCCCGAGTTCATTTTCTCCGAGGCGCTCATGTAAACCTTAATCACTTCTTGTTGGTCTTCTTCCACCACGTCGGAAAGGGGAGCCTCGGTTTCCGCCCATTCTTTGGGCGATTTGTAACCGAGCATGTCGGCAAATTTCTTGTTGCAGACCTTATGAGTGTCATCCAGATAGAGGTAGATTGCCTGTCCGGATTTGTCCAGTACCTGTTTCATTTGTTGGGTAATTCCTTCTACCAGGTCTTCATGGTGCTGATGTTCATCCATCTGCAGCCTCCTCTTTTTATTTGAAGAACCTTATTTTATCTCCCTGAATATTGCAAAGGGATAAAATTAGAATAAAAAAAATTACAATGTTATGACGTTTTTGCGGAAAAACAAAGTTATTTCCCTCCCGGCGAAAGCCGGGATCCGGGCTTTTTCTGATGATATTCGAGTTATACTAAATCTTTGTTTTCAGCATCAAAAATGCCGGAACCTGTTCAAATCCCAGCTTATCCCAGTAACCCTTGCTGGCATCGGTGACGGTAACGCTGACGGTCGGGGCACCCCTAGCTTTCAACTCTGTTATCGCGGCCTTTACCAGTTTCGACCCGATGCCGTGATTTTGATATTCGGGATGGACCGAAAGTAAATGGATCATCGCCCGAGCGCCGTCGTACGTTGACCTGATGCAGCCAACGGCTCTTTCATTATCTGCGGCTGTCAGGAAAATCGCGGCGTCGCACTTCGCCACTCTTAACATCGCTTTTGGGCCGTCGACATTGGGATAGCTGTATTGTTTATTCGTTTTTAATATTTCTACCAGGTAATCGCTATCTTTGGGTTCAAACGGCCGGATTTTAACAGTCATGAAAAGCTCCTCTTGATATTCCTCTGTTAGAGGGAGAGTGCGTAGTCTCAGATTGCCCGAAAATAGACATTGGGAATTATTTTTATGGATTCCCGATCAGGTCGGGAATGACAAACTGGCGAAAACAGAATCAAGCTTTGCTTGATTCTGTTTTCTTTTCATTATCATTGTCGGGCTTGACCCGACAATCCAGAGATTTCGGAAAATCTCACTAAGGGAGAATTACCTGATTGTTATCCAAAATAAGACAAACAACAAACAGTCGTCAGATTTAAATCATATTCCGGCGGGAACGCCGTTTTTCGGCGACTTTAAGACGCGCAAGGGAGCGGCGCAGGGCTGCTTCGGCATTAGCAGCGTCAGTTTCCGCGGTGCGGTTGGTCAGTTTTTCCTCGGCGCGCTTTTTAGCGGCCTCGGCGCGGGCGATATCAATCTCATCGGCTCGTTCGGCGGCGTCAGCCAGGATGGTGATGTGGTCCGGAGTCACTTCCAGGAAACCGCCGGATACCGCCAGTGAAAATTCCTCCGTGCCTTTTCTCACCAGGACTTCGCCCGGTTTGATCATCGTCATGATGGGTTCATGGTGAGGCAGGATGCCCATTTCACCCTCAACTCCCGGCACCATGACGATATCGGCGTCTTCGGAAAAGACCAGCCGTTCGGCGGTGACGATATCAACCCGGACGCTCATTAAGCCTGTGCTCCCATTTTATTCGCTTCAGCTACTACATCATCGATCGTGCCCTGCATGAAGAATGCCTGTTCCGGCAGGGCATCGTGTTTCCCTTCCAGGATTTCTTTAAAACCGCGCACTGTCTCTTCGCGCGGCACATACCGGCCGGCGCGCCCGGTATAGGCTTCCGCCACGAACATCGGCTGTGACAGGAACCGCTGGATTTTGCGTGCCCGGGCCACGATGACTTTATCTTCTTCGCTGAGTTCTTCGATGCCGAGGATGGCAATGACGTCCTGTAATTCATTGTAGCGCTGCAAGACGCGCTGTACCTGCAGGGCGACGTTGTAGTGCTCCTGCCCGACAATCGCCGGATCCAGGACGCGCGAGGTGGAAGTCAGCGGGTTAACTGCCGGATACAGACCCTGCTCGGCGATAGAACGTTCCAGGGCGATGACGGCGTCGAGGTGGCCGAAGCTGGTGACCACGCCGGGGTCGGTATAATCGTCTGCCGGCACGTAAATTGCCTGGAAGGAAGTGATGGAACCTTTTTTGGTGGAGGTGATGCGTTCCTGCAGTTCACCCATTTCCGTGGCCAGCGTCGGCTGGTAGCCCACGGCCGAAGGCATACGTCCTAAAAGTGCAGATACTTCCATACCGGCCAGCGTGTAACGGTAAATATTATCGATGAACAGCAGCACGTCCTGCCCTTCTTCATCTCGGAAAAATTCGGCCATTGTCAGTCCGGTCAAACCGATACGGAAACGGACGGCCGGCGGTTCGTTCATCTGGCCGAAGACCATCACGGTTTTATCGATAACGCCGGAGGCTTTCATTTCGTTCCAGAGGTCGTTGCCTTCGCGGGAGCGCTCTCCCACACCGGCAAAGACCGAGAAGCCGCCATGTTCGGTGGCGATGTTGCGGATAAGTTCCTGGATGACGACGGTTTTGCCGACACCGGCGCCGCCGTACGCGCCCACTTTACCGCCTTTGGAGAACGGCGCCACCAGGTCGATAACTTTCAGCCCGGTTTCCAGCAGCTCCGGGGTGGTTTCCTGTTCGATAAACGAAGGCGGCGCGCGATGAATCGACCAGGTATCGGTCGCTTTGACCGGGCCCGCGTTATCAATGGCCGTGCCGGTCACATCGAACAGTCTGCCCAGGCAGCCGCGCCCTACCGGTACCCTGATCGGTAAGCCGGTATCGGTGACTTCTGTGCCGCGAGCCAAACCTTCGGTCGGCGCCAAAGAAAGGCAGCGGACCCAGTTATTACCGATATGGTCCTGCACTTCCAGGATTAATTTACCTTTGCCGGTATCGATTTCCAGCGCGTTAAACATCCTCGGTAATTCGTCGGGCGGAAACTCAACATCGATGACTGTACCGATGATTTGAACTATTTTTCCTTTAGCCATAAAAACCTCCGTCTACCCTCAAACCCCGTTAATTCCCGGATAGGGCCGCCGCGCCGGCGCTGATATCCAGCAGCTCCGTCGTAATTGCTTCCTGGCGTGCTTTGTTGTACATCAGGGTGAAATCCTGAATCAATTCGGCCGCATTATCCGTGGCGCTGCGCATTGCCACCATGCGGGCCGATTGTTCGCTGGCAATTGATTCCAGAATCGCGTGGTATATTTCCATTTCCACAAACCGCGGCAGCAATGCCCCGAGCACATCTTCCGGTGTCGGTTCGTAGTCAAAATCCGCGTTTTTCGGCTGGGTCGATACCGGCGGTTCGATGGGCAGTAATTTCTCGATTACCGGTGTCTGCACCATGGTGGAAACGAATTTGGTATAAGTGACGTAAACTTCATCCACCAGGCCGTTGGTGTAGTCATCGATAATGATGCGGGATATCGCCAGCGTGTCCAGCAGGGTAGGGCGGTCGCCCAGCCCAGTAAATTCCGCACGTGTTTCCCGTCCGTAGCGGCGCATGAAGTCGATACCTTTGCGCCCGACACTGACCATCGTCACCGGCACTTTTTGACTGACGATAAAACTGCCGGTTTTCCGGTTCAGATTGGTGATCAAGCCGCCGCACAAACCCCTGTCCGGGGAAACATGCACGACGGCGATTTTCTTGACCTCACGGCGACGCAGCAAAGGGTGCAGTTCGCCGGTTTGCGGTATCATCGCCAGGTCACGGATAACCTGCCGGATTTTCTGGTCGTAAGGCCTTCCCGCGGTACCGGCATCCTGGGCACGCCGCATTTTGGAGGTGGCAATCATCTCCATAGCCCGGGTGATTTTGGCGATGCTCTGTACACCGCGGATTCTTCGGCGAATTAAACGTATGTTTGGCATTATCCAACATCTTCAAAAGGAGCTTGATAAGAAGCCCCCGTATTCGTTATTTAAAACCCTGTTTGAATTCCTGAACGGCGCCTTTCAGCGCTTCCGAGGTCGCCGCGCTGAGGTCTTTTTCCCGGGCGATGGCATTTACGATTTCGGGGTGTCCGGCGTCCATGAATTTGTACAAACCGGTTTCGAATTCGCGCATTTTAGCCATTGGCACATCATCGAGCAGGCCGTTGATGGCGGCGTAAAGGATGATGACCTGTTTTTCCATCGCCACCGGCTGATAAAGCGGCTGCTTTAAAATTTCCGTGATGCGCTGCCCTCGTTCCAGTTGGGAGCGCGTGGCTTTGTCCAGTTCCGTGGTGCCGAACTGCGCGAAGGCTGCTAGTTCGCGGTACTGCGCCAGTTCCAGTTTCAGTCTGCCTGCCACTTTGCGCATCGCTTTGGTCTGGGCTGTACTGCCGACGCGGGATACGGAGAGCCCGACGTTCAAGGCAGGGCGTACGCCGGAATTAAACAAATCGGACTCCATATACATCTGCCCGTCGGTGATGGAGATGACATTAGTCGGGATATAGGCGGAAAGGTCGCCGGCCTGCGTTTCGATGACCGGTAAAGCAGTCAAAGAACCGCCCCCTTCGGCATCACTTAATCTGGCTGCTCTTTCCAGCAGACGGCTGTGCAGGTAAAAAACATCGCCCGGATAGGCTTCGCGGCCCGGCGGGCGGCGTAATAACAGGGAAATCTGGCGGTAGGCCCAGGCGTGTTT
>Ga0182017_10001990_pt1 | contig 15701 bp, 6 predicted proteins | sample 712E3DmetaG_FD_120492 | JGI IMG/M metagenome (GOLD analysis project Ga0182017, IMG submission 120492) | Permafrost microbial communities from Stordalen Mire, Sweden - 712E3D metaG | ecosystem: Environmental > Terrestrial > Soil > Wetlands > Permafrost | place: Sweden: Stordalen | collected... | reverse complement strand
CAGTTCCGGTTGGCCAATCCTGCGCGAAGCACAGCTCCAGACGACCCAGGCTCTTCCCAATACCGGTCTGGCTGTTCTCATCGACATCGGCGTCCCCACCTACGTGCATCCCCCGGACAAGCAGGACGTGGGCCTGCGTCTAGGCCTCTTGGCGGAAGCGATCACCTACGGGCAAGACGTTGCCGACTACGGGCCACTCTACGATCACATGGCGATCGAAGGCAGTTCCATACGTCTCTACTTCACCCATACCGACGCCGGCATGGCCTTCAAGGGAGGCACCGCCACCGAGTTCGAGATTGCGGGCGCCAACGGCACCTACTCGACTGCAACAGCGGTGATTCAGCCCGATTCGACCATTCTGGTGTCCAGCCCCTCGGTCACGGCGCCGAAAAACGCACGCTATTGCTGGTCTGGCAATCCGACTGCCAGCCTCTTCAGCCAGGGCACGCCTGCGCTTCCCGCATCGCCATTCCGCACCGATCCCCCTGCCTTGCCGGCCGGTACCGTCATTCCTGACGCTGGCGTCGTCGTCAGGACGGATAGCGCCGTAGTCGCTACTGGGGGCGTGGGGGGGAACGCCGGCTCAGGCGGCAGCACCAGCTCGGGAGGCAACACCGGCTCCGGTGGGAACACCCGCTCGGGGGGCAACACCGGCTTAGGGGGGAATACCGGCTCGGGTGGCAACGCCGCCTCGGGTGGCAACACCAGCTCGGGCGGCAACACCCGCTCCGGGGGGGATACCAGCTCGGGCGGGAATACCCGCTCGGGCGGCAACACCGCCTCGGGTGGAAACCCCCGCTCGGGCGGCACCACCGCCTCGGGTGGCAGCGTCGCCTCGGGCGGCAACATCGCCTCGGGCGGCAGCATCGCCTCGGGCGGCAGCATCGCCTCGGGCGGCACCACCGCTTCGGGCGGCAGCACCGCCTCGGGCGGCAGCATCGCCTCGGGCGGCAGCATCGCCTCGGGCGGCACCACCGCCTCGGGCGGCACCACCGCTGCAAGTACTGCAACCGGAGCTACAGACACAGGTGGTTGCTCCTGCCGACTGGGAGGCCGTGCCAGCGGCTTGTCGTACACCTCGGCTCTCGCCCTCGGCGTGCTCCTGGTGCTGGGCGCTCGCCGCAACCGTCGAAAACAAAGAAGCTAGTAAAGGGGGCACAACAATGCCCATAGATCCACACCCCAAACGCCGCGATTTCCTCAAGACCGCCGCGGCGGGCGCGGCGGGCGCGATGGGGATCAGTGCCCTTAGGTTCGACAAGCTTTTCGCCCAGTCGACCGGGGGGTGGGTTAGCGGCATGCAGGTCAATCCGGCCATCGACAATAAGCGGGTCATCTGCTGCCACGACCCAAAGATGCTGGGGAACTACCCCTCCTCCGGGGCTGTGAGCACGGTCTGGGCGAGCCAGAACTCCTACGTCGACCCGGCCACGGTCTCCCAAAACCTGGAGCAAATGGCCATGCAGCTAGCCCAGAAAAACACGGCGGCCGATGCTTGGAGCACGATCTTCCAGAAGCCGACGGGTAAGGCGTGGGCAAGCACGAAGGTGGCCATCAAGGTCAATGCGATACAAAGCACCACCGGAAACCATCCCCGCGTAGCGATCGTCAAGAAGATCTGCGATGTGTTGATAGATCAGTTGGGGGTTTCAGCGGCGAACATCATCGTATGCGACGCCCACGAGGACCCCTCGTTGTTGTACAACACCACCTATGTCAGCTTGACGGACGCAACCAAAATACGCGCGACTGTCAGCAAATATGCGCAATCACTTGGCGGCATGGTGCCGGTCACCATTGCCGCCAGTACGAAAAGCATATCGGCCGTCGGCGACCTGGTCAATGGCGTCATCGACATCCTCGTGAATATTGCAGTACTCAAGGTCCACAGCGGTCCGGGAACATCGTACCAGTTCGGCAGTTGTTCCCTGTGCATGAAGAACCATCTCGGGACCTTCATCAACCAGGGGACCTACGCGTCACCGAGTTCGACGGGGTTGCACTCGCTGGACGCCATCTGCAACATCAACAAACATGCCGCCATTCTCGGTGGCAATCCTGTCCGCCAGCAACTGTGCATTGTGGATGGGCTCATGGCAAACGGCGGCAACAGCGCCACTGCGAACGTCAGAGCAGATCGGATCGTCATGGGGACCTTTGCCCCCATCGTGGACTACCTCACGGCGACCAGCATTCTTCTCAACTCAACCATCATGGCCACCGGCCCCATGCCAGCGCTGGGAGTGACCAACGCCGCCGTCTACCTTCCGCAGTTTCTCACCAGCTTCGGTTATTCCGCGACGGACACTCTGCAGTGGGTTGAATGCACCCCCCCCAATTGGCCCGCCATCACCGGCGGCAGCGGGGGATCTAGCGGGTCCGGAGGGGCGGGCAGCGGCGGGACTAGCGCAACCGGAGGCGCCGGCAGCGGCGGGACCAGCGGAGCCGGGGGCGCGCGCAACGGCGGGACAAACGCGGCCGGAGGCACGGCTAGCGGTGGAACCAGCTCGGCGGGAGGCACGACCAGCGGTGGCACCAGCGGTTCCGGAGGCGCGGCCGGAGGCGGGACAAGGGCAGCCGGAGGCGCGCGCAGTGGTGGAACTAGCGCGGCCGGAGGCGCCGGCAACGGCGGGACTAGTGCGGCCGGAGGTGTTGGCAGCGGCGGTGCGGCCGCTACTGGCGGTACGCCCGGCAGCGGTGGCACTACCACCTCGGGTGGCGCCGGGGGAACCGGCGGTGCAGCGACTGCGTCGGCATCGGGGGGCTCGGCGACTACGGGCGGAACCAGCGCCGGCACCAGGACGGGCGCGAGCGCGACGGGTGGCAGCAGCGGAACCGCGACAGCTACCAGCGCGAACTCAGGGGGTGGTTGTGATGTCGTCGGGGGCGACCGCAGGGTTACCCGCTGGGGCGCCATGCTGGCGTTCGGCGCCGTGGTCGCCGAGAGGCTTCGGCGCCTGGTCAGCAGCGGCGATCGGTCGTAGTGATCCGGTGCCTGGGACAGCCCGACCTTCCTTACGGGAGATATGGAAAGGCCGTGGTTCCGGGCTGGGACGTGCCAACCGCAACCACGGCCTGCTCACGCAACTCGCAACGAGTCTATTTCACATAGATGTTGGGCACGGGCGGATTGTTCATGCCAGCGCCGATGTGGAACCCCGTGTGGGGCGGCTGGTTGTAGCTGGCATTCTCAAATGCGCACTGCGCTCGGTACGTCGGATCGTGCATGAGCGTGTAGATGCGGCGCTTGGTTACCTCGGTCGTTGTGTACACACGCAGGGCCGTGTTGCTCGTCTCGCGCAGCACGAGTTCCTCGCGCCAGTCACCCAGCAGATCCGCGGTGAGCGTCGGAGTGCTCTTGGTGCCATTGCACGACGAGCAGCCGCTCGCGTTCAGCAGGGTGCTGCCGCCGGGCTTGGTGATCGACGTGCCATTCTCCAGTTCACGCGCCTCATCGGCATCCCAGTAAATGAGAAAGTTGCTGCCGGCACTGCTGCTGACTGCGGCACCGGTGCCGCAGTCGACGTTCCCCATTCCACTGCAGGTTGCGGCGGTTAGGTCGTTCATGGTGACATACTCGGCCACACCGCGACCGGTGTCAGTGCCCGGGCTCGTGATGTTGAAGTAGAACTTGCAGGTGGCACCGTCATGGCAATCCATGCCCCCAACACTCTCGTGAACCGAAAACACCGAGATTCCCTTGCCCTTGACCAACTCCCCCACGTGCATGGCATCGCCATGGCCTATTCCGTCCCCGCACTTGAAGGTTCCGTCGCTGCCGATGGTCAATGGACCGGTGATGATCTCCTGGGCCAAGTCGCCGTCCACATCCGCTGCCATGCATGAGTGGTCGCCCTGGCCTTTGGCGGACGAGTTCCCAGCCCCGTTGCTGTCGAAGGTCCAGACCTTGGTCAGCTTCGCATCCCGCCAGTTGTACGCAGACACGGTCAGACGCGTGTAGTACCCACGCTGCTGGATGATGCTCGGCCGCCCGGTCGCGGTCTTGCCCGTGCCCGTGTCGCTGACCCACGCCATTCCACCGTTGTAGCGGTCCAGTCGGTTGCCGTAGGTATCACCCCAGTCTCCCACGTTTCCGCGGGGCACTGGATAGTCCACCGTTGCCAGTTCCTTGCCGGTGTCCCCGGCGAATACGGTCAGGTACTCGGGTCCGGTCAGAATGTAGCCGGATCCATTGCGAAAGTCAGCGCTGTCATCGTCGCTCGCAGCGGGTCCCGTGCTCAGATACGCGCCGGTTCCGTCCTTGGTCCCGGGTGCTGTCTTGCAAGCAAACTCCGCCTTACCGTCGCCGTCGAAGTCGCCCACCGACATCTGCGTGTAGTGCGCCCCGGAGCGAATGTTTGGACCCAGGTTGAGGATCCAGAGCTGCTTGCCAGCCAACGTGTATCCAGCAATATAGACGGGGTCGGTAACGCCTGATTGGGAATTGTCTTTCGTGCTCCCCTCCCACTTCAGCACGATGTCGAGTTTGCCGTCGCCATCGAGATCCCCTGGGGCTGCGTCGTTCGCGTTGTACTGTGAGGCCGGCTTTGTCAGCGGGATGCTCAAATATTGCTGCGCCCACGGCGTGACCGCATCAGACTGCTTTCCCTCGGTCCCTTTGAGCACTGCGCTCACCGAGTACTTCGAGCTGGCCGTGCCGGCCGCATCCAGGTAGTTGGTGCTATCAGTTACGGTTGCCAGCTTGGCGCCGTCCTTGTAGAGGATGTACGAGGTGTCGGCGTCGGTTCCGGTGTACTCATAGCCAAACATGCGCCAGCCGACATAGACGCCGCCCGAAACCTTCACCGCCACCACGCCGCGATCCAGGTTCTCCATCTGGTAGTGGCCGGTGCCTCCCCCAGTGACTGGGTTGGTTGCTCCACCCACACCCGTGACCCCACCTGCGCTCGTCACACCGCCGTTGGTGGTGACACCACCCGTGGTTTGGACGCCGCCGGTCCTCTGGGCGCCGCCTGTCCTGACGACGCCGCCGGTGACTCCGACACCACCGCTGGTAACCACCCCGCCCGACGGCGGGGGCGGAGCGCCGCCGGTTGTGGGCGTGCCACCCGTCGTAGCCACGCCTCCACTGGTAACCGCACCGCCGCTAGTGGTCACGCCGCCAGATGTGACAGTTCCGCCTGAGGTCACTACGCCACCACTGCGCGTGGCGCCCCCACTTCCCTCCGACACGCCGCCGGACGTGGCAATCGAGCCACCGCTGGCAGCCCCGCCGGTTTGCACGGCTCCGCCCGAGCCTGACCCTCCGGCGGTCGCTTGGGAGCCCGTACCGGTCGAGTCGCAGCCCTGAAGCAGGGTGACGGCGCCGGCAAGGAGCAGAGACAGGGAGCCTCGTGCTAGAGCCTCAGTCATTCTTCGAGTTCTGGTTCGCATCGCATCCCCCATTATTGTGAGCATTTTCGCATCCACGCGAATGCGTGATTCCTATGTGAAACAGTGCCCGAGCAAATACCTCGATGAACGGGTCTGGTCGGTGGTCTGGTTTTGATTCGCCATCGTTGTCCACTGAGTGCCCTCAGGGGAGACGTCAAGGGCCGTTGTAGCGCGTGTAGGGTCGCGGTGCAGTGGGCGGGGTGACGCCCTCAACCCACGCCGGGCTGCCCTGCGATGTGATGGTGACTGTCGCCGCAGTCAGACCGGGCGAGGTCGCTTTGATGACAGTCGTGCCGGCGTAATAGCTGCGGAACTCGATGGAGGCCTTGCCCTCGAGGATGGCAATGTCCGACTGATCGCTGCTTCCAGGCGGAGTGAATGTCATGCTGGTTCCGGTCGGAAATTCGCCGGGGCCTGACGTGATGGACAGGGTGACCGCGACATTGTTGCTGATAGGGGCTCCCTTGCTGTCGAGGACCGTCACGACTAGCTGCACATCGTCTGTGCCATCCACGGCCGCGAGACTGGTCTTGTCGGCTTCGAGTTGTAGCGCTGCCGGCGTGCCGCTGGCAGGCCAGGTTGGCGGGGGAACGTTGGCGTACGCGTTGCGATACCAGTACCAGCGCCGCTTGGGCAGACGGAAGTAGTCCACCATTCCCGACACCTCATTCCTGGAACCGGCGACGCTGCCGTGATCAAACATTCCCCAGCGCGCCTGGCCACTGCGCCACGGGTATTGGGAAATCCATTGGTCAGCGTGGTTTCCAGGCTGCCCCAGCCTGCATCGTAGTTGCCCGGCCGACTGGTGAAGTCGACGCCGCCATACTCGGTGACCAGGTTTGCGACGCCTGGATTCTGAAAGTCAGAAATGGTCGCGCCGTCACCGTTGTAGCCAGCGATGTCACCGATCTTGTCAATGCGCCCGGTTCCCTTTGGACGTTGCGCCCCGCCGATCCCCGCCGGGCGGGTTGGGTCCAGTTGATGGCTGAGCGCCACCGTTTTCGCCAACAATGCTTTCATCTGGACCATGGTGGCATCAGATGTGTCGAAAACTTCGTTGCACATGCTCCACGCGATGATGCTGGGATGATTGCGATGCACGCGGATCATGGCGGTCAGGCTGTCGGTCACGCTGGTCTCAAACGGGGCCTGGTCGGCGGCATTGTTGGGATAGGAGCCAGCCGTCTTCCAGTCGCCTTCGCCGGTGGCGCCGCCAAAGCCCCAGAAGTTGTTTTCCGACCACAGCAGAACCCCAAGCTGGTCGCAGGCATCGGCAAAGGCCGGATCCTTCGGGTAGTGCGAGCCGCGGATGAAGTTGAATCCAGCGTCTTTGACCATCTTCACATCGCGAAAGAGCGCGGCATTGGTCACGCCGTCGCACCAGCCCGCGTGGTCCTGATGGACATTCACGCCGTGAAAATAGTAATGCGAGCCGTTGATGGAAAAGCCGGTGGTAGCGCTCCAACTGATCCATCGGAAGCCAAACGTTGTGGAAAAGCTGTCCTGGTTGGTCGCGCCCTCGGAAATCGTACTGACCGCGCGGTACAGCGTCGGGTGATCCGGATGCCAGAGGGAAGGATTGGCGATGGCCGGCGTGGTTTGGTCAATCGTCACCGTGCTGTTCGCAGCCACGACCTGTGTCGAAGACACAGTGGCCACAGTCACGCCCTTTGCGTCCACAATATCGGTTTTCAGGGTGCAGTTCTTGTCCGTCGCATAGTCGTTGCGTAGTTCTGTCTTGATGTTCACCGTGGCTGACGTGGCCGAAATGGTCGGCGTGGTCACAAACGTGCCGTACCAGGTGACGTGCAGAGGATCGGTGACGACTAGGTACACATCACGATAGATGCCCCCCGAGAACTGGTGGTCGCCGCCACGCGGTGCCAGTTGCGCGTTCCAGCTGTTGTTCAACTGCACCGCCACTACGTTGTCGCCGGTCGCCACCGCACTAGTCACGTCAAGAGAGAATCCGGTGTAGCCCCCCAGGTGTCTGCTGATCGACTTCCCGTTCACGTAGATCTGGGCGTCTTGAAACGCCCCTTCGAATTCCAGAAACACCCGTTTGCCTGACCATTCCGCAGGCACGTTGAGGTGCTTCCGATACCAGCCGTAGCCCGTGTAGAACTGGAGCGATGAGAAGTACGGCAGGCTGAACGAGTGCGGCAGCCCCACGGCGGGCCACGACGAATCATCGTAGCTGCTCGCCTGTGCACCGGTGGAGTCGCCCAGCTTGAATTTCCAGGACTGATTGAAGTTGAGCGTCTGGCGATTGCCGGGCACGCTGGTTCCGCCGGTCGCCGTGGAACCGCCTGCTGCCGTAGAAGCGCCCGAGCTTGTCGTTCCACCCGCTGCGACTGTTCCTCCGGAGCCCGCAGTCCCACCGCTCGACTTGGTCCCCGAGGATCCGCCCGAGCCCCCGCTGCTCGTGGAACCACCGCGTCCTGTGCTGCCGCCCGACAAGGTGCCAATGCCGCCCGCCCCGCCGCCGGTCGTAGAACCGCCCCGCGATGTGCTGCCACCGGAGACAATGGCAGTACCACCCGCCCCGCCATTTGTGGCCGATGCGCCTCCGGTTGCGGCAGAGCCAGCCACGCTTGTTACTCCCCCTGCTGTGAGCGTTCCGCCCGAGCCCACAGCGCCGCCACCTGATGAACCGCCCTTGTCCGCACCGCCTCCCGCACCAGCCGAGCTACCGGTCTTTCCACCATCGCCCGGGTTCCCAGCCGCGGCATCGGCTGCGGGCTGGGAGCCGCCGGAGCTACAGCTAGCTATCCCCAACGAGAGCAGGGCCAAGCCGATTGTGCCGACTTCCGCCAGCGACACCCGGCGACCAGCGATCGAAGACCGGGTGTGTCGATGGACGGGCATGTCGTCTTTTCCCCAGATCCGCTCTGGAGATTCATTCTGCGCCGCAGTACAGGGGCGGGACGACAAGAAGATGGGTTTAGAAATCGCACCACCTGACGGGTACAGTTGGCCGCCACTCCGATATGGGCAGTGGGCCTCACCCCTCTGCGCACAGCACCTGTTCTTCACGCCGCTGCACTACGCCATCCCCAACACACGCAGCACTATCTTCGCTTGCGTCGACGGGCGCTCACTGTCAACGCAACCAGGCCGAAGAGCAGCCATCCCGAGGCTGATACCGGCGTGAATGATGACCCATTGCCTAGCGTGCAGCTACAACCTGACGTATTCGTGGTGACGAGGGCACCCGCATCGGGCGCGCCTCCCTCTCCGGCAGTTCCACCAGTCGCGCTGGCGCTGCCCCCGGTTGCCCCGGGCATGCCGCCCGCGCCCCCGGTCCCGAAAGATCCAGCGCCACCGGTTGCGGAAGCGCCGCCCGTTGTAACTCTCGCGTCCGGCGCCGCGCCGCCGCCCCCACTGGTCGTGCCCCCAGCGCCGATGGATCCCCCGGCACCGACGCCCGCGTCTGTACGTTCTGTGCCGCCGCTGCCCGTCGAACCGCCCGCCCCTGATCCTCCGCGTCCGTTCGTGCTGGATGCGCTTCCACCAACTCCGCCCGCGGCACTACCGCCATCAGCGCCACCCGTACTTGTCGCGCCTCCGGTCGCGGTCGAGCCACCCGAAATGGCAGCGTCAGCAGTGGCGGTCGTGCCCCCGCTGCTGGTAGAGCCGCCCCTAGCGGTCGCGCCCCCGCTGCTGGTAGAGCCACCCCTCGCGGTCGCGCCCCCGCTCGCGCTAGCGCCACCCTTGGCGGTCGCGCCGCCCATGCCCGTCGAACCGCCGGCGCCGCTCGCCCCCCCCGCGCCGGAAGCGCCCCCGGTTCCAGTCGCCCCGCCCGCGGCCGTGAAGTATCCATTGGACCCGAGACCCGCCTCGTCGCGTATGACAGTGCCATGCCGAATGACCGATCCCGCCGCTCCCGGTATGCTCGCCCTCGCGGTCCAGGTGTTCAGATCGGAGCTTGTCATGGTCTGGCAAGGCACTCCCCCTGACTGCGGGTCCACGTACATTCTGTAGGTGCCGTCATCTAACTGGACAATGGCGGGTCCCTCCATTCCTGACCCCCACCCGGCCCAGTCGTTCTTGCCCACGAACGTCCACGGTCCGCTAAGGCTCGGGGCGGTCGCATGTTCTAGATATCGTGTCGTATCGCTCTTGATGAAGGCGTGATAGGTGGCACCCAGCTTGGCGACGAAGGTGTCGATGTAGTCCGTGACGATGCCAAGGGCGGTCGGCCCACTCCAGGAGGTCAAGGTGCTGTCCTGTGCGGTGAAGGCATACGGCTGAAAATCGGGAAGCTCATTGCCCGTGTCGATATTGGCGATGATTCTCACCACCCCTCCTTCGACGTACCATTCCGGCGCCCAGACGCGCGAGACACTGGGCACGCCCGCCTTCACCGTCGTCAGGTCGGTCCAGTGAATCAAGTCCGAGCTGACCGCGATACCGAAATGGTCCTCGGGATTGCAGCAACTTGCGGTCGTCGGATCGGTATAGGCGATGTAGTACTTCCCGTCGGTGTACTTCATAATGCTGGGGTCGCGAATGTAGTTGGTATTGCCGCCGAAACCGGTGTCCGATAGGAGCGTGAAGTTGGTCGAGTCGGTCGACGTGTAGATGGACAGCTTCATGCCAGCAGCATCGTCGCCCTTGAAAGTCGCGAAGATGTATCTGGTGGCCGCCGCACGCTGGCTGCCCCCAAGCAACACGGCGGTCAAGGTGGCGAGTCCAACAAGCCATCGCAATTGCCTCGCGCGTGCCCTTCGCATGGTTGTCGCCTGGTTGGGACTCATGGTGCAGCAAAGACATACTGTCCGGAGCCCACGACCAGCACCAGAGCATTGGCCTGCGTCGTGTTCGAAACAACGCCCGGGGCAGTCGCCGCGGCAACACCGCTTTCAGTGACAGCGGCCGGGTTGCTCGTCGGGATGGTGATGGTCGCGGTGGTATTCACCGGGACGGTCACCGAAAGTGTGAGACCGGTGCCGCCTTGCTGCCAGTTGCTGACGATCAGCCCTCGGATGGAATGGTACTCGGCGTCGACCGAGGTGAGGCCGGTTTGCAGCTGCGGGTGAATGAAGAACTTCCTCCAACCGGGGCCACTGGGGTCGGGATTGATGCCGCCCAGGCCATTGTAGAGCCATTCGTCGGCATGCCCCAGCATGGCGTGGTTCTGTGAATCGGCTGGATTGGCGTCCCAGGCTTCGGTCAACGAAGTGGCGCCGTGACTGATTTGATAAAGATAGCCAGGCCCGGTGGATTGCTTGAGCATGGAGTAGATCACGTCGCCGCGGCCAGCTTGGGAAAGCGCGCGGATTACGTACGCAAAGCCAATGTCGCCAGCCGTGACTTGGTTCTTGGCGGCGGTCACGGCTCCCACCAGGCTGGACAGGACCGCGGCCTGCTGATTGGCCGGGACCAAGCCGAGTGCCAGCGGCATCGCGTTCGCGGTCTGGCTGTTCCGATCATAGGAGCCGCCACTGGTCAGGAACTTCGTGTTGTAGGCGTTGGTGGTTGTGGTGATGCTTGACTGGAATTGCGTTGCATCGGTTTGGTTGCCCAGCAGCTGGGCCGCCTTCTGCATAACCTGGAGATCCTGAAGGTAGATCGCGGTCGCGGTGACACCGGCACTGGTGAGCTGCGAGTTTCCCGGAGCGGCCGGGCCGACATCGTACCAGTCACCCAGACCATAGCTCACGATGTTCCCGATGGCCTTGCCACCGACGTAGCTCACGTAGCGTTTCATGTTGGCGTAGTGCTCGTCGAGCGGGCCCCGGTCGCCGTAGGTTTGGTAGAGGTACCAGGGATTGATGACAAAGGCGCTCCCCCATTCCGGTGAATCGCGAAAGTTGCCGCTGAAGACAGTGAACTCGGGCGCGATATCCGGTACAAGGCTAGTGCTGGTCTGGGCGTCGCGGGCGTCGCGAATGAATTTCTCGTAGAAGGCAGCCACGTCGTAGTTGAACATGATGCTCGGGAAGAGAAGGTGTGAGGTCTCAAGCCAGCCCAGCTTCTCCCGGTGCGGGCAGTCGGTGATGATGTTCTGCAGGTTGCTGCGTATCGCCGCCAGGATGAGGGCGTGGATCTTGTTCAGGTCCTGATCCGACGATGTGAACTTGCCGACATTCTCCGCCGAGGCGTAGATAAACTTTCCGGTGAGACTGGTTATCTGGGGTTTGTTCGGGAAGCTCGCGGCCTGGGCAGCCGGAACCGCGCCCTCGACCTGGACATAGCGGAAGCCAGTGTACACAAAGCGCGGGTGCCAGATCTCGGTGCCGCTTCCTTTGAGCGTGTAGGAGAACCAGACCGGGCTGCCTGAACTGGCCTGGCTGACCGTGCCACCGCTTAGCAACTCTCCGGGGGTCATCTTGACCGTCGCGCCGGCGGTCCCCTGCACGGCAAGCTCGGGCCAGCCGGCGAAATTCTGGCCCAGATCATAGACGAAAACCCCTGATTGCGGCTGGGTGATCTTGGGTGAAGCAAACTCCTGCATGACCTTCACCGGCGGCGCGGATCGGGCAATCAGCGAGGGCGCAGTTCCGCTGGCGACCGTGGCTGCTGTGAAAGACGCGCCACTGAAACCCGGCTTGTCCCAGCCCGCTGGTTCTTGCCGGGCGTCGAAGTCTTCTCCACCGTAGATGTTGGTGAAGGTGATCGGGCCGGCCGCGGTCGTCCAAGAGGTGTCGCTGACCACTGCGTCCTTGGTACCGTCGGTGAATTCCATCTGCAGGCGCAGGATCAGCTTGGGCGATCCGAACGACCCGGTGAACTTGGCGTAGCGGCTGCTGGCCGGCACGTTGTACATGCCGTTGCCCAGCAGCACACCCATGGCGTTGTTCCCCTGCACCACGGCCTTGGTCACGTCGTACGTGACGTAGTGGCAGTTCTTCGTGTAGTTGGTCCAGCTCGGTTCCATGACGGCGTCACTGACGTTGCTGCCGTTGAGCCGCAGTTCGAACTGCCCCAGCCCACAGATGGAAACCAGCGCGCGTGCAAGCGGCTTGCTCACCGAGAACTCCTTGCGAAAAATGGGTAGCGCTGCTGCCGAAGCGCCGGTAATCCACTGGGCGCCCCAGTCACTGGCGGCGAGCAGCCCGACGGTGAATTCCGAGGGTGCGCTCCAGGCCGACAGCCGCGCAGCTTGATCGCGCACCCGCACCTTCCAGTAGGCATGCGCCAAAGAGGCGAGCGCCTGCCCGGAGTACGCGAGTTGCGACTCGGTCGAGGTCACCGCCCCGGTGCTGAGAAGATCGCCTTGGCCTGCCGCAAGCTTGTCCGGCGACGAGGCCACCAGGACCTCATAGGTCGACTGGCTGAGGCCGCGCGCCTTGCTGTCCGACGATTCCAGTTCCCAGGACAGGCGCGGAGTGGCGGTCTGAATGCCCAGCGGCGCATCTTGCAGCTCGCAACGCAGGCGAACTGGGACAGCCGGACTATCCCCTGTACCTCCCTGCCCACCTGTGCCCCCACTCCCGCTACTGCTACCTCCCGCTCCTGAGGCTCCACCGGTGATGCCCCCAGACCCGCCTGCTCCCCCACCCAGGCTCGCGGCATCGACCCCTGCATCGCGCGTGTTGCCGCCACCACCCCAGGTGGTGCCAGCCCCACCGGCCCCGCCGGTCACGACAATCCCGCCGGTCTTCACGGCTCCGCCGGTCGTGACAGCTCCCCCGGTCGTCACGGCTCCGCCGGTCGTGACGACCCCACGACTGGCACCAGTCCCAGACGTGCCCCCCGAGTTTCCACCAGTGCCACCAGTCGTGACCGCCCCGCCCGTGCCCCCGGCATTACTGGCCCCGCCAGTTCCGCCGGCCCTCTCGCCGCCGGAGCTGCCGCCTTGATTCCCGGCATCGCTCGACGCCGGGCCGCCGGTTGATGAGTTGCACCCCACTCCCAAGCCGGCCGCCCACGCAAGACCGACAATCAAGAGCACGCGCAAGTTCTTGAGTTCAGCCGCTGCAATCTGCTGCATCGCGTTCATCTTCGCCATTCTCGGGGCGATTCTTTGCCCCTGCGGAAAAGAGTATAGCGAACGGGGTCATCAGGGACTGGTGAAAGCGGAGGGGCCGGACAGGGCAAGAACGGGTTGAGGAACTTCCGGAGATCGAAAACCGGCTTGGCGCCGCGACGTACGCCGCCCGCCACTGCTTGCGAAAAGCGCCCCAAGGCGCGAAGCTGCGTCCGAGTACAAAGTTGGACAATCGGGGCCGTGACTTGGGGCGGAGGGAGTTCTGGCGGCGAAGGCCATCTCCTCTCGGGTGCAATTGAGTTGTCGCCCGTCGGCGATCTTCGCGGTTTGTGGCGGCGGCCGTCTTGCTTCTGCACCGAGGGCGGCAGGCATCGATCGCCGGAATTGCCGAGAAGGAGCAACGACTCCGCCGCGTCGACTTCGGTGGGGCAGGCCGTGCGTTGGCCGCGAGCAGCTTGGTCTTGAATTCGCGATGATCTCTCTGGCGGCTGATCTCGCGGTCGCGTTCCGCGTAAACGCGCTGGCCGTCACTTCGGCGCCAGACCTCCGGTGGCTGGTTCTGCGAAGCTGATTCCCGTCGCGGTTCTGCTGGACCTCAGCGTCTACCACCTCGCCATGCTGGTCCTCCGAATCGCCGCAGGCCGAGGGGCAAAGCCGGAATGAATCCGACCGATGGTGCTGTCGCGGTCGAACAAGCCGTTGCAGCTCAATCCCGCCGCGGGGACATGGTGTAGAATCGAGGCGCCGGCTTGGCGGCGCCCGTCCACAGCTACACGGCAAGCCGTTCACCCGACTTGCCGTGTAGCTACGAAGTAGGTACACTCGTGGGTACGTGAAACAACTTCGCTTCGAATGGGACGACCGGAAATCGACGGTGAACCGTCGAAAGCACGGCGTGTCCTTCGAGGAAGCCCGGACGGTGTTCTTCGACGAAAACGCCTTGATGCGTCCGGATGAGGACCATTCGGAGGACGAGGACAGGTTTGTTCTGCTCGGGCTCAGCGCGCGGTTGCGGACGCTGGTCGTGTGCCACTGCTACCGACAGTCATTCGGCTAATCTCCGCACGCAGAGCGAATGCCTTCGAGCGGCAGCAGTATGAAGACCGGAGGATGAAATGAGAAAGAACTACGACTTTTCAAACGCGGTCCGGAATCCATACGCCAAGCGCCTCAAGCGGCAGCTGACGATCCGGCTGGACGAGGAAACCATCGGCTACTTCCAAGGCCTATCTCGCGAGATGTCCTTGCCTTACCAGACACTCATGAACATGTACCTCCGAGACTGTGCGGCAAGCCGGATGCGGCCACATTGGGCAGTGCCTTCGACGATGAAGCGGGCGAACCATGCCGTTGCAGCACTGCCCGGGCCGCCGCAGGGACATCGTGAGAATCGGGCGGCCGATCTACCTACGGGTACAGCCCGTCAACGATTCCGTTGATGTACTTTTCGATGTTCGTATATCCGGTCTTGTCGAAGTCGCCGGTGGCATCAGCGGGGTCGTTGGGGTTCAGGCCGTACTTGGTTTCCCATGCGTCGGGCATGCCGTCCTTGTCGGCGTCAACCGGCGCGGTCCCGCCTGCAAGCGTCCCGTAGCCGCTGTTGCCCAGGCCGGTGGCGGTTTGGTTCGTCCATAGCTGGCCCGATTTCCCCAGCGATTTCACGTCGGCGACCACCAGCGCGTCGACCTGATCGCGATGCAGGGAGCAGCCAGCGTTGGCCAGGACGGTGGTGTACGTGTCCGCCGCGCTCTTGGTGGGCAGGCTCGCGGTGTCTGTGGAGTTCGCCTTGCTCGCCTTGGTCGTGCCGCCCGGAGAGCCAGGGTCCGTGCCGTTGAGCGTGCCGTCCTTGTTGGTGTCCGCGAGATTGCCGCTCACGTAGAAAGTCTGGCCGGCATTGAGCTGGTAGAAGTAGTTGCCTACGCTGTTGGTCGACGGGCCTGCGATGAAGTAGTTGTTGATGAGGTCGTGCCAGAACACCCCGCTGGTGTCCCCGGCACAGTAGGCGTACTGGTAGTTGTAGACCACGTTATTGACGAACTGGGTGTTGCACTTGGCCAGGGGCATGCGACCGTGAGCGTTGGCCCAGAGGTTGCCGTACCAGGTGAAGAATCCCCCGGTCTGCTCGGTGTGTGCCCCGAACTGCTGCCCAGTTGGGTTCGCGTTGATGGAATTCTGCACGGTGATGTTGGTCATGGTTGAATTCTTGTTCGACGCATCGATGTTGTTCCACTGCGCGAACTCGATGGAGATGTGATCGAAGATCAGGTTGCTGGCATCGAGCAGGTTGATCCCGCTCTTCGAACTGTCGGAGTCGAGCAGGCCCTGGCGGAAGCGGAAGTAGCGCGTGATCACGTTTGTCGAGGCGTTG
>Ga0182017_10001989_pt1 | contig 15706 bp, 16 predicted proteins | sample 712E3DmetaG_FD_120492 | JGI IMG/M metagenome (GOLD analysis project Ga0182017, IMG submission 120492) | Permafrost microbial communities from Stordalen Mire, Sweden - 712E3D metaG | ecosystem: Environmental > Terrestrial > Soil > Wetlands > Permafrost | place: Sweden: Stordalen | collected... | reverse complement strand
TCGTAGCCGCCATGCGCAAACTCCTTGGAATCCTCAACGCCATGGTCCGCGACCAAACCCCTTGGCGCTCCGACAACGTGGAGATTTCCTCTTGACCACCAAGACAGATGCTCCCGCGATGGTCCGCCGCCGGCAAAGCCGGCGGGCTCCCCACGCGACTGGGCGCTTGGACAAAAAAAGGGGGCCTCTGGGCCCCCAAACTACGACCTATTTGGAACGAGTAGCGCGCTAGACGAGCTGCGCATCCTCCTTGATGTCGGACGTGACCAAGCTGATCAGCTCAGATGCCACAGCAACGATCTGCTTTGGCTCATAGCCGTTCTGGCGCAAGTCCCGGTACAAGGACTTGGACAGGATCTTCAGGGCACGTTCCCTGCTAATGACTGGCGCTGCGGTGTTTACGGTTGCCAGAGCTTGAGACATGGACCCTCCTCCCAAGAAGGTTGCCGCCACACCAAGCACGGCCCGTGCCATGAGGTATGACACGCCAACAGGTTGATTCTGCTATTGTCTCGTAGCGGCGGCGCGGGTCTAGCGCGTAGCTGCTTTCGCACCAGAAGCGCGGGCATGATGGGAAACTGTGTGGGAATCGCAACGACAGGTGCGCACGCTGATTCGCAGTAGCGTGGCTCGTGGGATCAGTCTGCCTGCTCCATGCGCCGTACGGAGATCTTGGTGCGATAATGTAGCAAGTTGTAGGTGCAGCACTGTGGTGAGTCTACCTTCCGAGGACGACGTCGATTCCCTGCGGGACTTGGGCGATCACTTGTCGCCGGACTGCGCCGGGCTGGCTGACGGCTTCGCGCTTTCGGACGGCCGGGCTGGCACCTGCACGGCGGTGTCGACGGCGTAGGCACGAATCAGCCGGGTGAGGTCTCGCTCGACCTTCTGCAGTCTCGACAGAATTCGAAACACGAGCAGCAGTAGGGTGGTCACGGCAATGAAGGTGAGGGCGTTGAACCCGCTGGAGACGCCCAACCAAAAGGCAAAGCGATCGGTCGCTTTGGGCACGAATACCACGAGCCCGATTCCGGAGAAGACCACGAGCCAGGCCATCAACTCGATGGTAAAGCGCCGCGTCCGACGAAAGCGCTGCACGACCCAGGCGAGCGACACGACCGCAAGAATGGTTGCGAAGATCCTGATGCCCACGTCAATCCTCCAGCAAACGGTAGAGCAGAAGCCGGAGCACGATATTGATTCCGTTCCGGTTCTTCTGCCCTTTCGCGAGCGAGTACTCGCTGTAGATTGCCCGAATCGGCACTTCGAGAAAGCGCAGGCGGGTCCTGCGGATCTCCTTGATGAACTCGGAGGAGACTTCCATCCGGTCCATGCGTAGCTCGATGGAATCGATGGCCTTGCGGTTGAACCCACGCAGCCCACTCTGCGAGTCGGTCGTCCAGAGTCCGAAGAGCAGGTAGGTGAAGAGGTTCAGACCCCAGTTTCCGACGATCCGGTGGCCGGGCATGCCTTCTGGTGACAGCAGCCGGCTGCCGATGACCGCGTCGGCTTGTCCGCTTTGCAGAGGCCCAAGCACGACCACGATGTCCCCGGGTGCGTGCTGCCCGTCGGCATCGTAGGTTATCGCGAAGTCCGCTCCGATCTTTCGAGCGTAGGCAAGACCGGTGCCCAGGGCTCCACCTAGGCCACGATTGATCGCGTGTCGCAACAGAAGGATTCGGTCGTCGCCGCAGGCGCGCACCACATCGGCCGTCCCGTCGCTGGACCCATCATCGACCACCACCACTCGGATCGACACGCCCTCGATGGTACGCGGCAGGCGGGCCAGCGTGTCCCCGATGACGCGCGCCTCGTTGTATGCCGGGATGACTATGACAAGCTGTGACACGCTAGCCAATCTACAACAGGATAGGCGCGCGTGCTGCGGGATCAGCTAGCCTGCCACATGCAGGACGCGGAAACCGCGGCGCGATACTGCAGAAGGCTTTGGGCGCGGCGCTCGACTGACCAACCCCGCTCGCGCGCCAGCAGGTTTGCGGTTTCCTCCGCCACATCCAGGCCGTGCGTCCTGCTGAACAGCGCGAGGGGAACGCGCCGCCGGAGCACGTCCTCTACTTCGCAGGCCAGGTCGGATCGAATGGCGAACACAAGCTCGGCGGCCAGGTAGGGCAACTCGGGGTCAAGCCTGCGGCCCAGCGAGGCGTCGGAGGCGATGAGTGAGAGGACTTGGTCGACGCGTACACCGTAGGTTTCACAGAGGTGCGCCCCAATGTCGGGCGCCAGATCGAGGGAAGCACTAACGGCCTTGCCAGCCCCAGGCAGGGGCCGCACCCGGGTTTGGCAGGGTCGCACAGCGCCTTGCCGGCCGCGGTCGCGCAGAATCTCGATCGCGCGGTTGACCACTTCTTCGGCCATAGACCGCATGGTGGTCAGCTTGCCACCGGCCACATGGAGCCAGCCCCGCGCGTCCGACCAGATCGCGTGCTCGCGTGAAGTGGCGGCATGGGTCGCAAGCCCACGGTCGATGAGAGGCCTTAGGCCGGCGAAGGTCGAGATCACATCGCTGGGTTGCAGGTCAGCGGGCGGGAAGGCGTGGTTGACGGTTTCCAGTAGGTAGTCCACGTCGTGGCGATGGGCACGAATCTCATCCTCGGGCCGCGGTGGTCGCGCAGGACCACTCGGGCCAGGCCAGTCGGTCTCGGTGGTCCCGATGATGGTGCGGCGGCCAGTGGGCAGGACGAACACGAGGCGGCCGTCGCGCGGGGAATGCAACACCACGGCCCGGCCGAGCGTGGGTAGGCGATCGCCATCCACCACCAGGTGGGCGCCCAGGGTTGGGCGCAGTTTGGGCGGCCCGCCCGAGAAACTGTCGCAGAACGGTCCAGTGGCGTTCACCAGCAGATGGGTGCGAATCTCGAACCGGTCGCCGCCTTCACGGTCCACCGCCTGCGCCACGCGGAAGTTCCCAGAGCGTCGGTGGTCGGGCTGGATCTCAACCTGGGAAACCGCGACAGCCCCGGCGGCCACTGCGTCGAGCAAGTTTTCCAGCACCAGGCGCGCATCGTCGGTCTGGCAATCGACGTATTGTTGCGCACCCAGCAGACCTGCGCTGCGTAGCCAGGGCGCCAGCCGGTGGACCTCGCGGCTGTCGAGGCGGCGGCTGCGCACCGGCGGCTGCCAAAGCGCGAGGGCGTCGTACAGGCCCACGCCCAGGGCGAGCAGCGTGGGTGAGGGAAAGCGGCCGGCGTAGGTAGGATAGAGAAACTCCTTTGGCCGGCACAGGTGCGGGGCGGTTTCGAGTAAGCGGCGGCGTTCGGCCAGGGACTCGATCACCAGGTGGAACTCGCCGTGCTGCAGGTAGCGCAATCCCCCGTGGATGAGTTTTGATGACTGGCTGGAGGTTTGGCTGGCAAAGTCGCCGCGTTCACCCAGGGCCACCTGCAGGCCGCGCGTGGCCGCGTCGCGGGCGATGGCAGCCCCGGTGGCTCCCCCGCCCACCACGAGGAGATCGAACTCCTCGCTCTCGAGACGACGTCGCGCAGCCTCGCGCCAGCCCACCCCGGTCATGGCACTACACCTCTACGTGGGTGAGCGCGATGTGCAACTCTTCCAGTTGCTTGCTAGTGACCGGGGCCGGTGCCTCGGTACAAAGGTCGGTCCCCTTTTGCGTCTTGGGGAAGGCGATCACATCGCGCAATGAATCGGCGCCGCACAGAAGCATCGCCAGCCGGTCGAGCCCGGCCGCGATCCCCCCATGGGGCGGGGGCCCGTGGCGGAAGGCGTCCAGCAAGAAGCCGAACTTGGCGCGCGCATCCTCATCACTGAGGCCGATGGCTTTGAACACGCGCGACTGAACGTCGGCGCGATGGATGCGGATGCTGCCGCCAGCGATCTCGTTGCCGTTGAGCACGAGATCGTAGGCCCGCGCGCGCACTTCGCTGGGCGCGCTCTCCAGCTTGTCCAGATCCTCGGCCATGGGCGAAGTGAACGGATGGTGGGATGCCACCAACTTGCCGTCGTCGCCGCGTTCGAGGAGCGGGAACTCAGTGACCCAAGCGAACTTCCACTGGTCCTTGGGGATCAGGTTGAGCTTGTTGGCGACATGCAGGCGCAGGCCGCCCAGCACGGTGTTGACCAGCTTGCGCGTCCCGAACTGCAGGAAGAAGAGATCGCCCTCCTGCAGGCCCGCCGCCGCATTCAGGTCCTGGCGCATGGCCTCGCTCATGGTCTTCATTGGCGAACGGGTCCACGCTCCGCCCGCGCCGATGCGCGCGCGGGCCAAGCCGCGGGCACCCAGCCCTTTCACATATTCCTCCAACTTGTCCACTTCCGCATTCGACATCTTGGACGCCTGCGCCGCAGGCAAACGCCAGGCCTTGACCACTCCGGGCTCAGGTCCGGTGGCCACGACCGCCTTCTGCAGCATGTCCACGTTGCCGCCGTTGTGCTTGCGAACCACGTCGGTGACGTCGCACAGGGGCAGGCCAAAGCGCAGGTCAGGTTTGTCCGAGCCGTACAGCGCCATGGCTTCGGCAAAGGACACGCGCGGAAAGGGCGTGGGAACATCGAGACCCAGAACGTCCTTCCACAGCGCGGCCATCAGACTTTCCACCACGGTCTGCACGTCTTCCTCGACGACGAAGCTCATCTCCAGGTCGATCTGGGTGAACTCGGGCTGCCGGTCTTGGCGCAGATCCTCGTCGCGGAAGCAGCGGACGATCTGGAAGTAGCGATCGAACCCCGCCACCATGAAGAGCTGTTTGAAAAGCTGGGGCGACTCGGCCAGGGCATAGAAGGTCCCCGGCGTGAGGCGCGAGGGCACCAGGAAATTGCGGGCGCCGCCCGGGGTGTACTTGACCAGGAACGGCGTCTCGATTTCCAGGAAGCGCTGGCCGGAAAGCACCCGGCGGGCGGTCTGGTAGATCTGCGAGCGAAGCAGGAAGTTGCGCTGCAAGGACGGACGGCGCAGGTCGAGCGCCCGGTACTTGAGCCGTACCATTTCGTTGGCCGTGCTGTTGTCGACGATCTCGAAGGGGGGGGTGTCAGAGCGCGAAAAAATGGTGAGCTGGTCACCGTGCAGTTCCACGTCGCCAGTGGGCATGTTGGGATTGCGCCGCTCGGCGCGGTCGTGAACCATGCCCGACACGCCGATGCAGAATTCGGAACGCAGCTCGCCGGCCAGGGTATGGGCCTCCGTGCTGACTCCGGGCTCAAACACTACCTGGGTGACGCCGCCGCGGTCACGCAGGTCGATGAACACGCAGCCACCGTGGTCGCGGCGAGAGGCGACCCAGCCAAAAAGAACAGCCCTGCTGCCCACGTCGCTGGCGCGCAGGGCGCCGCAGTCATGGGTGCGCTTCATGTCCTTGAGAAACTCAGGCATAGCCTGATTTCTACTGGAGAGCTGCCCCGGCGTCGAGGAGGAAGCGTATCTGTGGCATCGCACCTTGCCGAGAGGCGGTGGGCGCCCTAAGTTCTGCAGATGCGTCTGCGCATCCTTCATCACGGCAGTTGTTTCGACGGCGCGAGCTCAGCCGGCGTGTTCGCTCGATTCTTTCGTGAGTGCGTGGCGCAGGGACCCGCCGAAGTGGCGTTTACGCCCATGGATCACAAGGAGGCGGGGCCTGCCATTCCGCCGAATTTCCTCGACGGCGAGGTGAACGCCTGCGTGGACTTTCGCTACACCTCTGACCCGCGTTTGCACTGGTGGTTCGACCACCACGCCTCCACCTTCCAGAGCGCTGCGGACGAGGCGCATTTTCGCGCCGACCGAAGCGGGCAAAAATTTTACGACCCCAGCGCCAAGAGTTGTACGCGCTTCTTAGCCCGCACCCTGGCCGAGAAGTTCAGCTTCGACATTTCGTCGTTGCAGGAACTTCTCGATTGGGCCGAGATCATCGACGGCGCGCTCTTTGAATCAGCAGCCCAGGCGGTGGAGTTGCGCGAGCCGGCCTTGCGCCTGATGACCTGGGTGGAAGCCAACCGTGACCGAGCCCTGTCCGAGCGATTCATTGCCGATGTGGTGTCCAAGCCGCTCCCCGAAATTGTCGCCAGTCCCTATGTGGCTGGGCCGCTGGCCGGATTACTCAACCGACATCAGAAGAACATCGAAGCGATCCGCCGCCTGGCCCGTTTGGACAGGGAAGTGGTGTTCACCGATCTTTCAGCCGAGCCCATCACCTCGGTGAACAAGTTTATCGTCTACTACCTTCATCCGCAGGCGCGCTATGCAGTCACGGTCTTGTCACCTGGTAAGCGCATGAAGGTCTCGGTCGGCTCCAATCCCTGGCCTCCGGTGCCCCGCACCCACGACATCGCCGAGCTGTGCGAACGCTACGGCGGTGGCGGGCACCCGGCAGTGGGTGCCATTTCGCTTGCCAAGGGCGAGGTCGAACGGGCGCGCCAGATCGCGGCCGAACTGGTTGCGATTCTGCAAGCCTGAAGCCGCGGCCCGAAGCTACACGCTGTCCATCTCGACCGTCCGGCGTAGCGAACGGTGCGCGTGCCTGCGGATGACCTTCTCGGCCCGACGGCGCATCCTTCTGGGCGACAGCGTGCGGCCGGGCAAGGGATCCTTCTCGCGATCCGGCTCCTCGAATTCACCGGGGCGGCGACCAAACTCGAAGATGGCAATTTCGCGCTTGCCGCGCTCGCCGATGCGAAACGGGATGACCGAGGCGCCAATGCCGGCCCCCACGTAGACCGCACCGGTCACCACCGCGCCTCGGTGCGACTGACGGGTGCCATACAGGCCGTGCACGTACTTGTGGCCGCCGATCTTGCCCACAGCAATATCGTTAAGGCGCGCCACGGTTATCTGGCCGCCATGGGTGTGTCCGGCCAGCACCAGCGGGATGCCGTAGGGCCAAAGATGGTCGGCCTCCTCGGCGATGTGGGACAGGCCCAGCGCAGGAAGATCCCGGCGCAGGCCGGCCACGGCCTTGTCGATTCGGGCGTGGCCGGTGTACGCATCGTCGAGACCGACTATTTGCAAACGCTGCCGGCGGATGGTGATGATGGTGCTGTCGTTGCGCAGCACCTCGACGCCACCCCGCCTCAGCGCCGCCGCCACCTCGTCGGCGCCTGCCCAGTGGTCATGGTTGCCCAGCACGCCGATCACAGGCGCGCGGAATTCGCGCACCAGCTCGACAAGTTGGTCGAGATAGAGCTGGCTGTGGCAGACGAAATCCCCGGTGATCACCACCAAGTCCGGGCGCTCGGCGTTGGTTAGGGCAACCGCCTGGCGCTGAATCGCCAACGGCGTGACCCGGCCCACATGCTGGTCGGTCAGGTGCGCGATGCGAATAGGTTCCATAGCACCGGCATAGGCGGCCGGGCCTGCAAAGCGGCGCACCCTTATGCGACCAACGCGCGACCCATGACCAAGAGGAGCCGTAAGAGACTGACTCCAACCGAAAGGAGGGAACAACATATCCTTTAATTGTGCCCTACGATACTGAGAAGTCCAGGTGAAAAACTCGTGGCGAGGCGGGTTTTCGTCAACGCATGCCGGCCTGCGAAGACCGATCCGGAAGTCGAAAAAGCGGTTGAAATACGCATAGATTGCGGGCCGCTTCGTCTAAGAAAACCCTTTCAACGCGGCGGCGAAGGCGTCGGGATTCTCCAGGTTCGACAAATGACCGGCACCGGGGATCTCAACGACGCGCGCATTGGGTATGGCAGCGGCCATCGCCCGGGCCTCCCCGGGCGGGGAAAGAGTGTCCTGGGTGCCCACCACCACAAGAGTCGGCACTGCGATCTCCGGCAACTCGGCGGTGCGGTCAGGCCGGTCGCGTAGGGCGCGGATCGCGGCGATGACGGCGTTGGGCGGCTGGCCTCCCAACCCGCGCACCTCGACGCGCAGACTGTCGCTGGCTGACGCCGACAAGAGGCGCGGAATCTGTTTTTCGAGCAGGGCTGCCACGCCTTGGTTTTCCACCAGCGTGATGGCGACCTGGCGACCCTGGCGAGCCTCGGGCGTGTCGGACGCGGCTTTGGTGTCGGCCAAGATAAGTGACTGCAATCGGTCGCGATGGCGATGGGCAAAGGCCAAGGCCACGTAGCCGCCCATCGACATACCGCCGACCGTGGCCACGGGCAGCTTCAGGGCGTCGAGCAGGGCAGCCACGTCATCGGCCATGTCGGCGATGGAGCAGTCGCCCGAGCCGAGATCGGAGAGCCCGAAGCCGCGCATGTCCGGCGTGATGACCCGGCGCTGGCTGGCCACCGCTGCCGCGGTCTTGCGCCACATGCGGCCGTCAAAGGGAAACGCGTGCACCAGCACCAGGGCCGGGCCGCTGCCCACCGAATCGTAGGCCAACTGCCTGGGCCCGATGGATATCTTCATGACAGCAAGCCTACCAGAATAACCGCGGAAAATTGCGGTTCCTGCCTCGCCGGCAGATGATCCTGGGCGTGGGCCTCACCCTCGATACTGCCATCCAGCAGTTTCTCGACCACCTGCGGGTCGAGCGCGAGCTGAGCGTGGCCACGCTGGCGGCCTATGGCCACGACTTGGCCGCCTTTTCTGGTTTCGCCGCGGTCAAGAAACTTTCTGAGCTGGCCTCGGTTCGCACCATCCACATCCTCGAATACCTGTCTGCGCTGACTGAGGATGCCTTGTCTGCCCGTTCCCAGGCGCGGGCGTTGGTGGCCTTGCGCCAGTTCTTCCGATTCCTCAAGACCGAGCGCCTGTGCGAGGCAAACCCCACCGAAGATGTGGACCTGCCGCGCTTCGGCCGGCCGTTGCCTAGCTTCCTGACCGTCGCTGAGGTGGACCTGCTGCTGGCCGCACCCGATCGCCGCGCGGACCGGGGCGCGCGTGACGGCACCATGCTGGAGACTCTGTACGCCACGGGGCTGCGCGTGTCTGAGCTGGTCAAGCTGCGCCTCTCTGATATCAACCTTGAGGCTGGCTACCTGACGACCGTGGGCAAGGGAGGAAAGCAGCGCCTGGTTCCGCTGGGCGAGGCTGCAGTGGCGGCGCTGCGTTCGTACCTGGAAGGCCAGCGGCCTCACTTTCTGCGCCCTGGGCGCGGAGGCAATACCGATGCGCTGTTTCTTACGCGGCTGGGCCGGCGAATGACTCGGCAAGCCTTCTGGAAGATCTTGGGCGCGTACGCACGTGCCGCCGGGATCCGCAAGAAGATCTCCCCGCACAAGCTTCGCCATTCCTTTGCCACCCACTTGGTGGAACGGGGAGCTGACCTGCGCGCCGTGCAGGCCATGCTCGGCCACGCCGACATCGGAACCACCGAGATCTACACGCATCTCTCGCGCGCCCACCTGCGCACGGTGTACGACCGTTTCCACCCGCGGGCCTAATCCTCCCATCTCAATCGTTGACCGCTCCCGAGTGCGTCGGCTATATCCCAAGTAGGCATTGCGCAAGGATCTCAGTTGAACATCAGCGTTGATCAAGTTCAGCAAGCGATTCTCTATTTGATCGCGTTCATTCTCTGCGTGTCGGTGCATGAGTTCGGCCACGCCTGGCTGGCCAACCGCCTGGGCGACCCGACCCCACGCATGCAGGGCCGGCTGACCCTGTCGCCGCTGCACCACATCGATCTGATTGGCACGATCTTGATTCCCTTCATTTCAGCCGTCAGTCCGGCGGCTCTGCCTCTCATGGCTTGGGGCCGGCCGGTGCAGACCAATCCCATGGCCTACACGCGCCGTTTTAAGATGAGCACCGGCCGCATGCTGGTGTCGATCGCCGGGCCGGCCATGAATCTGCTCATGGCCCTGCTCGCGTCGATGGTCATCGTCATCGCCGCTCACACGGGAGTATCAGCACGGTTCCAGGTTGCGATCTTCAACTACCTGGTGCAGCTCAACCTGGTGCTGATGTGCTTCAACCTGCTGCCCATTCCGCCGCTCGACGGGGGCGCAGTCTTGGCGTGGCTGCTGCCGCGCTCTTGGCAGGGGGTGATCGATTTTCTGCAGCGCTACGGTTCCTTCATGCTGCTGCTGCTCGTGCTGAGCCCCATGCTGGGGTTGCCCCTGCTGAGCATTGTCATGTACCCCATGGCTATCGTGATCGGCATCTGGCGCAGCGGACTGGTGTGGGCGATCAACCCATGAGCGACGAGCATCCCATGGCCGGCCGGGCGCCGTTTCCCGAGCGACGGGTAGCCGACACTCCGCCCAGCGCAACCTACCGTCTGACCCTGCCCGAGTTTGAGGGGCCGCTCGATCTGCTCCTGCATCTTTGTCAGACGCACGAGCTGGACATCCTCGACATCCCCATCGCCTTCGTCGCGGAGAAGTATTGCGACTATCTCGACATGATGGAGAGCATGGCGGTGGAGGTGGCAGCCGAATACCTGGTCATGGCCGCGCATCTGGTCTATCTCAAGTCACGCGAGTTGGTGCCCTCGCCCGAGCCCCTGGAGGCGGTCGACGAGGAGGAAGAGGCGCTCGACCCGCGCGAGGAGCTGATCCGGCGCCTGCTCGAATACCAGAAGTACAAGGACGCGGCCGAGAGGCTGGGCAGCAGACCCATCGAGGGTCGCACGGTTTTTGCCCGCGGCGTCCCGCTGGAAGGCGGCGGCGAGGCCGGCTACTCCGAGCACTCGGTGTGGAAGCTGATCGAGCAGTGGGCGCAGATCCTGTCCAAGGCGGCGCCCCAGCATACCCACGATGTGGTGATCGATCGCATCTCGATCACCGATCGCATCAACCAGGTGATCGACAGGCTGGAAGAGAAAGAGGGCACCGTCAGGTTCGACGACATCGTCGGGCATGACCTCGGCGAGGCTCAGTTTCGCCACAATGTGGTGGTTTCCCTGCTGGCGATCCTCGAACTGGCACGCCTGAAAGTGATCCGCGTGTTGCAAGATCTGGCCAACGGCGCGTTTCTGATTACCCGGATCGAGGGCGCCGCGTTGGAGCAGGCCCGGGTCATGCAGCCGACCTCCGGTGTGGTAGAGAGCGCGCCCAAAGAGGGTAGGGGAGAGCCCGATGACCAAACCTAAGCAACCTACGCGCGCCAAGCACGACGAGGCGCGGGGACCGAGCAAACCCACTGCTGCAGCCGAAACGGTTGCGGGTGCGATGGCGCCGTCGAGCGAGAGGGCAGGGGGCGAGAAGGACGATGTGTGGGCCGAGGATCGCGTTGTTGCGGTCGAAGCGGGCAGCCCCAAGACGGAAGAAAGCGCCGCGGATGGGGCGGTGTGGGCTGAGTCGGCCGCAGGCGGGGAAGCGCCTGCGGACGGGGAAACCCCCGAGGGCGAGGTTGCCCTGGCGGGTGGCGAGGCTGCCGACGAAGCGCCGGTGGTGCTCGACGCCTCGCAGATGGAACCAATCATCGAGAGTCTGCTCTTTGCTTCGGACAAGGTGCTGGGCCTGGCAGAACTCAAGCGCCTGTTGGGCGAGCGCGACGGCAAGAAGATCACGGCTGCGGTCGAGGCCTTGCTGGAGCGGCGCAAGGGCTCGGGCATCGAAGTCGTGCACGTGGCAAACGGCTGGCACCTGCGCACTAACCCGGAGTATGCGCGCTGGGTGTCCAAGTTGCTGGCCGGCAGACCCATGCGCCTGTCGCGCGCCATGATGGAAACCCTGGCCATTGTGGCCTACCGCCAGCCGGTTACCCGGCCGGAGATTGACCAGATCCGCGGCGTGGATTGCGGGCCAGTGCTGAAGACCTTGCTCGAACGCGGTCTGATTCGCATCATCGGCAAGAAGGAAGAAGTCGGGCGGCCGTTGCTCTACGGCACCACGCCCGAGTTTCTGCGCGTGTTCAGTCTGGGTGAGCTGAGTGATCTGCCCACCCTGCGTGAATACGCCGAATTGTCCTCCGAGCAACAGGCGCGTGTGGAGGCCGAGCACGGTTCGGCGTCCGGGGCGGGGACAGCGGCGTCCGGGGCTGATGCATCCCAGGCTGCGGGGGTGAAGACCGGTGCAGCTGCCGCGGCGGGTTCGACGCCGTCGTCGCTGGGTTTCGTACCGCGCTCGCAGCTTCCTGAAGAGCCAGAGGAGAATGACCCGCTACTCGACGAGTTGGAGAGCGCCAGCAAGGTCGCATCCAAGATTCTGGGCGCGGTCAGCGAACCGGCGGCCGAGGCGACTTCTGAGCCGGAAACTGCGCCGGCCACGCCGTCGGAAGAGCCGGGCAGCGGCTCGTAAGCGAAACCTCAACCGTCCACGGCGAAGCCTACGCAGGGAGAGAGGGTTACATGGTGAGACTGCAGAAACTTTTGGCTGCCGCTGGGGTGGCGTCCCGTCGCCGCGCCGAGGAGCTGATTGCCGCGGGCGCCGTCACGGTAAACGGGAAAGTGATCACCACCCTGGGCGTGCAGGTGCAGGAACGCCGCGACCGGATCGAAGTGAACGGCCGACGCGTCTACGTCGAGGAGCCGCTGTATCGACTCTTGCTCAAGCCGCGGGGCTGCCTAGCCACGCTGAGTCGGCCCAATCCGGACAAGTCGGCGCCCCGCGAGAACGTCGCGCGCCCGACGCTGGCCCGTTACGTGGCCGACCGCGAGTTGGGCTGGCAAGTGGTGGCGCCGCTGGACTTTCTAGCTGAAGGCGTGATCCTGCTGACCACCGACGGTGCCCTGGCCGAACGCATGTCGCGTGGCGGGGGCCAGGTGCCCATGACCTACCACCTGAAGTTTCAGGGCGCGATGGGCGAAGCCGAGCTGGCGCGTCTGCAGCGGGGCTGGCGTTTCAACGGTGCTCCCGTGCGCCCGATCAAAGTCGAGGCCCTGGCCACCACGGGCAAGAACATGTGGGTCGAAATGGTGGTGCCCGAGAGCCGGCCGCGTGCGCTCAAGGCCGCGGGTGAAGCCATACGGCACCAGTTGTTGAAGATTTCGCGCGTGCGCCTGGGTGAGATGTCGTTCGAGGGACTGAAAATGGGCGCCTGGCGCGACCTGAGCAAGGGCGAAATCAAATCCCTGCGCGCCGCTGCCGGCGTGCGGACGTAGCTCGTCAAGCGGGCATTCTACCGCGGTCGCAGAATCTGGAAGCCAAGCGCGGAAGCGGCACGGGCCTGACTGTCGTCGTTGGTGAGCAGGCGGCGTACGCCCAACGCCTGCATGGCGGCCAGGTGCAGGCGGTCGAGGGTTCGGCAATGGACCGAACGACCGAGGGGAACGAGCTGGCCTGTTGCCACACCATCGATTCCGGCCGGCGTGGTCACGAGATCAAAAGGCGCAGACGCGAGGGTCTGGTCGAGCAGCCGGGCGAGAGTGGCCGCCGAGCGTGTGGTGAGCAGTCCTCCCGCGGCGCGGCCCTGGATCTGGACGAGGGCTTCAAGGCGGGCCAGCGAGGACACCACCACTTCCGGCTCGGCTGCGACCAAGAGGGAGGTCTTCGGACTCTCCGGCTCAGCAAAGAGGAGCTTGAGCAGGCAGCTCGTATCGAGGTACAGGCTCACTGTGGTGCCGGGTCAGTCAGCCCCGTCCGCACGATCTCGTGCCAACCATTCTTCCGTCGACGGCTGGGTGGGCTGGTTTTTCCAGAAGCGGCGGAGTCGCCGCAGATGCAGTTCCGGGTCGAAGCGCGGACGGGTGCGGGAGGTCGCGGGAATGAAGGGCAAGAGACGAGCAACCGGCTTCGCGTCTCGCGTGACCACGATTTCCTCACCCTGGGCCAGGGCCTTCTCTGCCTGGGGCCAGTGCAGTCGCACGTCGCGCACCGTCATCCGAGTCATGCACCAATGTTAACATGTTTCACAGCCTTCGCCGCATCTGCGCTATCCTGTCCCGGCGTCATGCCCAGGACGCCCCAACCGACGGGCTGACCGTGCCCTTTGCCCTGGCCGCCGGTCTGTCAGGCGCGGCGGCTGCCAACCGGATCGTGATCACCGCAGGGCTGGCCGAGCTGGCGGCCGGGGCCATTGCCATGGGCCTCGGCGGGTATCTCGCTGCCCGCGCGGACCGCGAGCACTACCAGACCGAACGCGCGCGCGAGTTCGAGGAAACCGAGACCAAGCCGGTCCAGGAGCGCGAGGAAGTCGCGGAGGTCTTTCGCGGCTATGGCCTGTCGGAGGAGGCCATGCAGCCCATTCTCGATCACATCAGCGCCGACCGAACCCGCTGGGTGGATTTCATGATGCGCTTCGAACTCGGCCTGGCCGAGCCTGACCCGCGCCGGGCGCGCCGAAGCGCGCTCACCATCGCCGGCGCGTACGTCGTGGGCGGCCTGATTCCGCTTCTGCCTTATATGCTGACCGCGACGGTCAGGGTGGGGCTGGTGGTTTCGGCGGCTTTCACCGCCGCGGCGCTTTTCAGTTTTGGCTTCGTCAAGGCCCGCGTGACCGCCATGCCTCTTTGGCGGGGCGGGCTGCAGACCCTGGCTGTCGGCGGCCTGGCTGCCACGGCCGCGTTCCTCATTGCGCGCTTGATCGCGTGAACGACTTCTCCTCCGGTGACCTGCAAGCGGGCGCGAAGTACAACCTGAAAGGGCTGTACCGGGCGATCGTGGAGCCAAGACCGGGAGACACCCCGGGCCTGAGATTGCTTTGAATTCTGCGTTCAGCTAGCAACTGGTTTCGCCCCGTTGCCGACAACTCCTGCTGGTGCTTCCCACGCAACCAGCAGCAAGCTGTCACACCCACGCGTCCGCAGGCGCGGCCCCGGACCAGCGCCATTGCCCCGAAACGACCTTGCTTTACCGAACGATACAGGATCACTTGTCGACGTTCCTGGCGGATCTGGAAGCGGGAGGCGGCGAACTGCCCGCCTTCGTGCTTGACGAGTTCGAGGCCTACCTTCGTTGTGGCATTCCGGCCCATGGCTTTCTTCGCGTCCGCTGCAAATACTGTGGGCACAGCAGAGTTGTGGCTTTCGCGTGTAAGCGACGTGGATTCTGCCCAAGCTGTCTCGGTCGCCGGATGGCCGACACGGCAGCCTTCTGTGTGGATTACCTTTTTCCCCGCGTGCCGGCGCGCCAGTATGTGCTCTCGCTACCCTATGCCTTGCGCTTCAAGATGGCCTATTCGGCCGACGCCACGAGCGTGGTGCTTGGCGCATTCATCAGTGCCATCAATTCCGACCTCCGCCGCCGCGCACGGAAGCGCAAGCTTCGCGGTCGGCTGCAGACCGGAAGCCTGACCGTCGTACAGCGATTCGGCTCGTCGCTGAATTTGAACGTGCACTTCCACGCCATCGTGATGGATGGTGTGTACGCGGAGCAGCCTGATGGAACCATGCTGTTCCACCCGCTGCCCGCACCCAGCGATGAGAACATCGCGCGCCTGGCGCGTGCCGTGTGCCGGAAGGTCACTCGCTACCTGGGGCAGCTCACGGGGGAAGACAAGGACCAGCAGCTGACCCTCGACCATCTGGCCAATGCCTCCGTGCAAGGCCTGATTGCGACTGGTCCGTGCCGAGGCTGTCGCGTGTTGCGCCTGGGAGGTACCGGCGAGGATGCCGAGGCCGCGATCATGGGCAAGCGATGCGCGGATGTCGCCGGTTTCAATGTGCACGCTAACGTGCGCGTGGGCGCCAATGATCGCGACGGCCTCGAACACCTGTGCCGCTACCTTGCGAGGCCGCCGATCGCGAACGACCGTCTGCAAGAATTGCCCGACGGCCGGCTCGCCCTGCGCTTCAAGCAAGCCTGGCGAGATGGCACGACCCATATCGTGTTCACGCCGCACGAGCTGATAGAGAAGCTGATCCCTCTGATCCCGAGGCCACGCTCCCACTCGGTTCGCTACCACGGCATCTTGGGTCCAGCGGCCAAGGATCGTGCCAGAGTGGTGCCGCCGCCCCCACTGTCCCGGCCGGAGTCGCCG
>Ga0182017_10001988_pt1 | contig 15715 bp, 16 predicted proteins | sample 712E3DmetaG_FD_120492 | JGI IMG/M metagenome (GOLD analysis project Ga0182017, IMG submission 120492) | Permafrost microbial communities from Stordalen Mire, Sweden - 712E3D metaG | ecosystem: Environmental > Terrestrial > Soil > Wetlands > Permafrost | place: Sweden: Stordalen | collected... | reverse complement strand
GACTTAAAAGAATTAAAAGAAAATAGTTATCCGTTAGCCCATTGGATGGTGTAACCAGATGCGCGTATTTTTCATAGGTTTTGGTCAAGCGGGCGGTAAAATTGTCGATATGTTTATCGAGCATGACAGGAAGCTCGGGACCAACAGCTTCAGGGGAATTGCCGTAAATACTGCGCGAACCGACCTGATGGGATTAAAAAATATCGATATGAAAGACCGGATCCTCATCGGACAGACCATGGTGAAGGGCCACGGGGTAGGCACCGATAACGTGACCGGTGCACGCGTCACTGCGGATGAAATTGACAGCATCATCAGCGCCATAGACGTACGCGGAACCCACGATGTGGATGCATTCGTCATTGTTGCCGGTCTTGGGGGAGGTACGGGTTCCGGCGGGTCACCAGTCCTTGCCCGCCACCTCAAGCGGATTTACCGTGAGCCGGTCTATGCCCTCGGGATTATCCCGGCGCCTTAGGAAGGACGATTGTATTCCTACAATGCCGCAAGAAGCCTGACCACTCTCGTGAACGAATGCGATAACACCTTTATTTTTGACAACAGTGCCTGGAAAAACGAAGGCGAGAGCGTAAAAGGTGCTTTCCACCGCCTGAACAATGAAGTAGTCCGAAGATTCGGTGTCCTGTTCCGTGCCGGTGAAGTAACCAGAATGGGAGTCGGGGAAATGGTCGTCGACTCCAGTGAGATCATCAATACCCTCCGCGGCGGGGGTATCACTTCCGTCGGATATGCGATCAGTGAAGTAACAAGCAAACACACAAAGGACAAGAGAGGGCTTATTGGCGGGCTCAAAAACAAATTCGGTGCCAAGAAGGAAGGGGCCGAACAGGTCCTGCTCGGGGAAGACCGTACGGCAAAGATCGTGGCGCTTGTACGGCGGGCCATGCTCGGCAGGTTGACCCTTCCCTGTGATTATTCGACCGCTGAGCGTGCGCTGGTCCTTGTCGCAGGTCCTCCCGATGAAATGGATCGAAAAGGCGTTGAAAAAGCGAAGAGCTGGGTTGAGGAGAATATCGCCGGTGTTGAAGTGAGGGGAGGGGACTACCCGGTCAGCAGCGAGTATGTAGCTGCTGTTGTCATGCTGGCAACAGTAGGAAATGCCCCACGGATCAAGGAACTCCTTGATATTGCAAAGGAAACAAAAGAAGATGTTATTAAATCGAAAGAGAAAAAAACCAGTATGTTTGAGGAGAGTATCGACCCCTTATTCGAGTGAGGTAAGTAATGAAGGGATTAACGAAATGGATTATAATTGCGGTATTTCTGATATTCTGTATTCATGCAGTATCAGCATTTGGTGTAGAAACCATAACAGTTGATCCTTCCGGGTCACTGACTCCGGGAACCCCGGTGATTGTCACGTTCAAGGTTGACATGTCAGCATCCGGTACTGAGACATTTCCTTCAACCGACGAATTGGATATGGTGACGGATCTGGATACGCCGACATGGACTTATTCCCTTGTTCTGGATGGTGTGGATACCCCGCAACCATCGGCCGGGGGACGTGTGCTTGCCGTAACCGGCTGGATTCTTGCCTATCCTTCCAGCGTCGATGAGTCGATGAAGGTAACCGTGCAGGGTACTGCACCGACTGTTGAGCAGACCACCAATAAGACGATGATCAAAATACAGGAAGTAGACAGCCATAATAATATCATTACCAGTTCAATTGTCGAACGGACAGCGGTAGTCGTCAATGTTGCCGAAGTACAAACTAAAATAACTGATGAGGAGTCAGCCCTTCAGACATTCCGGTCTCATATCGATGAAAAATCAGCACTGGGTGTTGACACTGCTGATGCAGAGGCAAAATATTCTGACGCACAACAAAAAATTTCTACCGCCAAGGCCCTTCCCTCAACCCAGTACCTCCAGGCTCTTACCACCATCGATGCTGCACAGAAAGCTATTGACGATGGAGAAACAGCTCTCGATCGTGCCTGGGCAGACAGTGAGGTTACCAATGCACAGATCCCTATCAACAATGTCGATGGTGTAATTGCATGGTTCAAAGGTAACGCGAGCACAAAGGATGATGCTCAGCTCGCGACTATTATTACGAAACGAGAAGTCGCTGTAAGTTATATATCAACTGCCAATGACGATATCAGCAACGGTAATTATGCCGAGGCACGGAATAAAGCGCAGGAAGCCTTCGATAAAGGAAACGAGTCTTACACGGATGCCCTCGCCCGGCAGAAACAATTATTATCAGGCTGGCAGTTGCCCGGTCTCCCCAATTTCGGCAAGATCCCCATAATCCCAATCGTCGCTGTTATTGTTGTCGTGCTTGCAGTTGTCGGCTATGTCATTTACCGCAAACGCTCACACTGGGATGAACTCGGGTAACTTGTTTACAACCGCATTCATATTTTTTTTAATAATTAACCATTGAATGATTTTTTTTAATCGCGATTGTGACCCTGCTTGAAAGGGATCATTATGTAAGTCCGCAGGATTTTCATGCCGGCGATCCAGATCAATCAGACTCCGGATTTTACATGCAGGAACTGCTTTCCAGTATCCTGCATTTTTCAGCAGACTTTGAATTGAAAAATGGTAACAGGTCTTGGGTTTTTCCTGACCGTAACGAAAACCTGCACGAAAAACTCCTGACCCATTGTACCGGCTCCTTTTTTGATAAAGAATACCAATACCCTCTCCATGCAGGTTACGTTCCTTGGCACCAACGGATGGTTCGATACCCCAACCGGCAACACTGTTTCTGTACTTGTCCAGACACGCGAATATGACCTCATTTTCGATGCCGGCAACGGGATCGCCAAGGCCGACCGTTACATCTCGCAGGAGAAGCCGGTCTACCTCTTTCTTTCCCATTTCCATATTGACCATATCGCCGGTCTTCACACCCTCGTCAAGTTCCGGCTGAAACAGGGACTGAAGATCTTCTGTATGCCGGGAGGATCTGTTCTCCTCCATACGTTTGTCGGGGAACCATTTACGGTCCCGCTGGAGAAGCTCCCTTACCCGGCGCATGCCATCGAACTGGAGGAAGGATTCCACAAGATTCCCTTCACGGTGGAGTGCCGCCCGCTCGTCCATCCCGCTCCCTGCTACGGCTATCGTGTGGAGATTGACGGCAAGGTCATTGCGTTCTGCACGGACACCGGCGTCTGTGACAACGCGGTCACCCTCGCCCGCAATGCTGACCTCCTCATCACCGAATGCGGATTAAAGCCCGGAGACAGCAGCCCGGACTGGCCGCATCTCAACCCCCAGGACGCAATAGGCATTGCAGAGCGGGCGAACGCCAGACGCCTGGCCCTGCTGCATTTCGGCGCAGAGGTATACAAGACCCTTGAAGAACGCAAAACCATACAGGATCAGTTTGAACATCTCAGTCCGGGCCTTATCGTCGCAACCGATGACCTGGCGATAGACGTATAAAAAGGAATTATTCGTTGATTTTCTTCATCAGCCACGCCATGTTCAGGCCTAGCGTCTGCATGGTCATGGCCCCTTCGTCATCGGTCTTCACATCTCCCGGGGCAAGCCCGATCCCGATATTCCAGTAGGACGAGCCGGGGACAATCATCTGGCTGATGAAGAAGAAATGGTTCATTGTGTCAAACGCATGGATGGCCCCGGCACGGCGGACAGCAACCACCGATGCCCCGACCTTGCGCCGGAACATGTCCTGGTTTGCCTTTGCCACAAACCCTGCCCGGTCGATCAGGGCCTTCATCTCGGTGGACACGTCCGAGAAATACGTGGGCGATGCGAGGATGATGCCGTCAGCGTCGAGCATCTTTTCGATACAGTCGTTGAGGACATCGCCTTTCACCGCGCACCGTTTGTCCTGATTGGTAAAACATTTACCACAGGCGGTACAGCCCCGGATCTTCTTTCCTGACAACTGGACGAGCTCGGTTTTGATCCCCGCCTTTTTCAGTTCCTTAAACACCGTATTGACAAGGATGGCGGTATTGCCGTCCTTCCGTGCGCTGCCGTTGAATGCTACTACTTTCATGATACACCTGTACACTGGATTGTGGGCATCCCGATATAAAAAAACAGGGGTGCCTGGCTGCAGCGTTTGCCCTCCTGTCTCAGTGCACCATCTTATGAGCTCGCACGCCAAATGGTGCTGCGATATGAATTCTCGTATACAGTTTTCCGATTTCAACCTTTCAAAGGAAGTCGGAAAAGCCATTGAAGATATGGGCTTTGAAGAGCCCTCACCAATCCAGGCACTCGCCATTCCTCTCATCCAGGCCGGGCGCGATGTTACTGCCCAGGCACAGACCGGTACCGGCAAGACTGCCGCGTTCGGAATCCCCATCATTGAAAAGATCGACCCGACAAAACGTGTTGTACAGGCAATCGTGCTCTGTCCGACCCGTGAACTCGCCATCCAGATTGCAGAAGAGTTCTCAAACCTCCTCGCCCACCTTCCCCGCATCGTCGTACTGCCGGTGTATGGCGGTCAGCCAATCGACCGCCAGCTGCGTGCACTCCACCATGGCGTTCATATCGTGATCGGCACTCCGGGACGTGTCATGGACCATCTCGAGCGCCGCACGCTTGCGCTCAACGATGTTGCAACCGTTGTGCTTGACGAAGCTGACCAGATGCTCGACATGGGATTCCGTGACGATATTGAGTGGATCTTAAAGAAAGTCCCGCAGAGCCGGCAGACCCTGCTCTTCTCGGCTACGATGCCGCAGCCGATCATCGACATCTCGAAAAGGTTCCAGAACAAGCCGGAATTTGTCCGGGTCCAGTACGCCGAGCTGACCGTCCCGCAGACCGAGCAGTCCTATATAGAAGTCAAGGACCGCGAGAAACTTGACGTGCTCTGCCGGGTGATCGATCTCTGGGATCCACAGCTCGCTATCATCTTCTGCAACACCAAGCGCCGGGCAGAGGAACTGTCCGGAAAGGTCAAGGCCCGGGGGTACCGTGCCGAAGAACTGCACGGGGACATGAAACAGTCGCAGCGCGACCGGGTGATGGGCGGGTTTCGTAAGGGGCAGATCGATATCCTGATTGCTACGGATGTTGCAGCCCGCGGGATTGACGTGGAGGATGTTGATATGGTGATCAACTTCGATGTCCCGCAGGACGTTGAATATTATGTCCACCGGATCGGCCGGACCGGCCGGGCAGGTAAGAGCGGCAAGGCGGTCACCTTTGTCGCGCCCCGGGACTTTACCAAACTCCGCGAGATCGAGCACTATGCCAAGGTGAAGATCCAGAAGATCCCGATACCGTCCCAGAGCGATGTGGCCAAGACCCGGACCCTCTCGATGCTTGAGAAAGTAAGAAAGACGATCAGCGAGGGCGGCCTTGAAGCCTATACCCGGATCATCGAGGATGAGACCGAAGGTGACCTTACATCGGTCGAGATCGCCGCTGCACTCTTAAAACTCCAGATGGAGCAGAGCAGTGTGGAACCCGTGGAGAAGAAAGAAGAGATCGCTTTTGAGGACACCGGTGCCGAAGTGGGCATGGTCAGGTTCTTCCTGGGCGTCGGCAAGGAGCACAAGGTCCAGCCCAAGGATATCGTTGGCGCGATAGCCGGCGAGACAGGTATTCCCGGAAAAGCCATTGGTGCAATCCGTATCCTTGATTCATACTCATTTGTCGAGATTCCAAAGGAGTACGCATCTGAGGTGTACACGATCATGAAAGAGCGGACGATACGCAACCAGCCGACCAAAATCGAACCTGCGCAAGGGCAGGGGCGGCGGGCGTAACTGCCACGATTGCAGAACCTCCCATAAACCTCTTATATTTTCCGCTGGCATCTTCTGTGCATGAACGAACAATCTGTCATTGGTGTTTTTCTGGTCCTGCTCCTCCTGCTTGTCACAGCAGGGTGCATGCAGACAACACCGCCGGCAACCCCGACCCCGACGGCGGTTGAGACTATAGCAACAGAAGTGCCCACCCCGGTTCTCACGACTCCGTTATCCATTACTCCCGGGCCTACCCAGACGCTCCCGGAAATCTGGAACATCGAAGTACAAGTCGGCAGCAATGGTGAGGCCATCAACCCCCTGATCATCGTCACCAACCGTGGAGGCAAAGGGTTGAACTTCATCAATGAACTGGATGTAAGGGTCACACGGTCTGATGGTGTAATTGAAGAAGATAAGATGGTCAAACCGATGTATGTCGGTAAGACACTCGAAATGAAGGGGACCACCCAGCCCAATGATCAGGCTGAAGTCTGGGCTATCACCCCACAGGGTGACCGAGTAAAAATTGTCGATACGTACGTCTGTTTCCGGTGTTACTAATCCATTTTTTACGAGTGTGTTAAAATTTGGAAGATTTTTTGATGACAAGAAAAAACAAACAAAATTCAGGCCTCGTGCTTGTCATCGAGCTATGCAACGTACTGAACGAGGAGCGGGATAAAACCCCAGATTAATCATCGGGAATCCGCATGGTTTTCCATGCCACGGATTTCTTCTCAACAGCCTGTTTGATAAGCCGTTGTGTGCGTGTCAGCGCTCCGCTCCCCTTCTTGACATCCATAAAAACAATCTGTATCTCTTCCTCCTTATCATCGGCAACCCGGGTCAGGCCGTCAAATATGATGTAATCCACCGGTGACCCGATAAACCGTGCATCAGCCGGATTGAAGCAAAAATCCGGGAGAACCGGGGCCATCTGTTCAGCAATCTTTCCCTTGAGGGTTGAACGCGAACGGTTTACTGAATCTTTCCGTATTTCTCCGGCGGCTTCCAGTTTCCAGGTCTCGAGCTCGGCACGCGATTTTTCCTCAATGGCACTGATCCGGACTTTCACAAAATAAAAACCCAGGGCAAAACCGAGGACGAGTGCCAGAATAACAGGAATAATCAGGTCTTCTAAGGGCATCAACAGGAATTGGTGGCGATCCTTTAATTCGTTTGAGCCCCGTAACGGGAATAAATAGTCCGGATAACACACACTATGATACAGCCGGATATTCCGGTAGAGAGAATGAGGTGGTTCCTGTTTCCCTGATGCCGATCCCTTCAAGAATTGCTGCCGCAGAGCGGGAATTATCCGAACTCCTTGCATACCCGCAGGAACGGCTTGCAGCAATTATAAAGGAGGTCGGGTTCCGGTGTGATTGCTGCAGCAGGTGCTGCACCCGGGCTTTCAATGGGCACGTGTTCCTCCTCGACCGTGATGTGGCTGTAGCGAGGGAAATTGACACGGAAGCGGTTGAACCCGCTCCGTTCCCGGAGTTTTGCGACCAGAACGGAACATTCTATGTATCCGGGTATGCGCTCCGGGCAAAGGACGATGATTGCGGGTCCTGCTACTTCCTGGAGAACAACAGGTGCAGGATATACAACCAGCGGTTCTCCATCTGTCGCGTTTACCCCTATATGCTTCACCGGGAGTCTGACGAGCGGGGGAAAGTAGACTGGCGCCAGATTGCCGGTCTCGACGAACACGGTGAGTACCACATGGAGATTCCCGAGATTCTCTGCCAGGAGGCAGCTGCAGAAACCCGGGAATATGAAATTGCCTGCATCAGACAGGAGATTTCATTTCTTGCTTATATTCAGGATTACTTTTCCCGGAATCATCTCAGGCACGTGCAGAAAATCTATGATAACTGCATGCGGGCATTTGCCAGAGGCGAAGAGATCCGGATTATGGTTTTTTGTGAAGGCCGGCTGGAGGAACACCGGATCCGCAGTTCGCGATAACGATAGAGGGAAAAAAGGGAACACGGGTATATCCGGCCAATTTAATTACAGAATTCTGACATCTCCTCTTCCCCCGGCGAGCCTGTCATGAATGATTTGAGAAGATATACTACCACTTCTCCTCCATTATCTGTTCCAAGAAAAGTTAAGGGGGATACCAAAAACCACCTGATATTCCAATCGGGGGTATTATAACAAGTTCTCCAGTGGAAGGAAAGGGGTATAAAAATATTATTAATTCGCCGGATTGACCGAATAAACTAAAAAAAATAAAAAAACCCTGAATACCGCCATTTTTTCCTGTTTTTTTGCTGAGCTTTCAGCCCGATTCTGAGAATGTATTAAACAGGCCCCAAAAATTCCCGGTCGCATCAAGGTGGATAGAGCCCGACATTGCTTGAAAAAGGGCGCTCACCGGGACGGGATCAGAAAATCCGCACCGGATACAGGAAGAAATAAACCATGAGCCTGATGCCGCCCTATGAACAAATGATGTTTCGTACAGGCACCAGAGAACAGAAAAACGACATGTAAAAACACAAATAAACTACATAGAGTTTTATGAAAATGCCTGATATACCAGAAGATGATCTGACGGGCACCGTCATGGATTGCATATTCCCTGCATACGGGCGGGATCCCTGCAGGTAAAAATTTATTCCCGGGCCCCGGTCTTTGTTACTTTTTTAGACGGTTTAATCGGCCCGGGAGGATTTGTATGGGCCGGCAACTCGTCGCCATGGGGATGGGAGTGGGGGGTATGGCGTGGGGGGAGGGCAGGTTTCGGGATGGTCTTATGCTTCATGTGCGGCAGGGGATTTTCCAGGGGATGATGGCGGGTATCTTCAAGATGACGTTCACGGTCTTTGCTCGGCCCGGTTTTCACCGCGGTTTTTTTCCCACTCATCTTTTTTGGAGACGCTTGTCTGGGAGACATACCCAGTAATAGGCTCCCTGAGTATAAAACCAACGGATGCCGGGGGATAGACGCCCGAAAAACAGGTAATCATCGTGACCGGCATATAACGAGGAAAAACCGACGGAGAAAAACATGGCGCTCCGAGAAAATATTTGAATCGCGATGCACAATCTCAACCACACAGATTTGGCGGAGGGACTATTATTCCAAGAACGAGCACATCAGCAAAAGCAGGAAATTCAGCAGGCACAGAAACCGGGGCGGACATCAAATGGCAGCAGGCAGCTCTCGATCTGGAAAAGAAAAAACTGGAACTCGAAAAAGAACATGCAGCCCTGCAATCCACAATCGATAAGCTACGGGCAGAGGCCGAACGCGACCTGCTCAAAGCCACCCTTGAGCGGGAACGTATGCAGGCAACAAGTACTCTTGAGCAGGTAAAATTACAGAGTGAATTATTTGCAAAGATCCTCTCCCAGCCGGCAGTAAAACCTACAAGGGGGAGGGCCGAGTCCGATGCAAATGCCGGGTACGTTACCGAACTTGTCGGCTATCATGCAATAAAACGCATATCTGCAGATATCACCCGGGGCCTCAGCGCTGTTGTAGGACTGGGAAACGATGTCAGGATCCTGATCGTGGACAGGCTGGATTATGCAACGGGGGATATTCCCTTCATCGAGGTCACATCGCAATTATCGGTGTTCGAGGTGCGTTGCAGGAAACAGGTTGCCACAAACAAGGAGCTCGCTGATCTTGCCATGCTAAAAGATGAACGGGAGGATGAAGAGAAAACACCTGCAGTAAAATCCGGCGCGACACGACTTGCCCCCCTTGCAGCATCACCATTTTTCCTCCCTGCAACCACCACTGCCGTAACCGCCCTGCCACCCGTAACAGGTATTGCCGGACCAACTGCAGACATTGCAGGGTACTTCAGGTCCGATTATTCCTCCAGAGGCCGGAACGTTTCCTTGAAAACCGAGGGTCTCATCGCTGCCGTTGCGGGATCACTGAAGTCAGAGAAACGGAACGTGTACGTCTATAATTTCTATTCAATGGACACAACGGGTCCCCAGTCCAAGCTGATGAATATGTACGCCGGCGTTCTTGACTGTTCAAGCCGGCTCGCCCAATCGCGAAACAGGCTCCTCTACTTCATCAGAAAAAAAGCAGGACAGCTGGCTGAACTGAAGACCTCCTTAAAAAAGATCGGGGAGGGGACACCTACAGCCGAAGGAGCGCAGGAGATCGCAAACCTCAAAGAAGCAATCAAACAGGAGACCGTATGGCTGGACCGGGCAAATATGGAAGTCCTTGCCTCGGATGCGATCCATACGGAACTGGGGACATTTGTAAAGAATATTACAACACCAGATACGACGCAGCCGGCATCAAAACTTGCTCAGGCAGTCTTCCGGGAAAAAGTCCATGAACTCGGGATCACCCATCTGCTGTACCTGGGGGTCCTTTCCAGCGGAGGGGAGTCGGTAACCAGAAAATGGCTCTTTGGAACAGGGACCACCAGTTACATGGGAGGGGCTGTAGTCAGCTACGTGCTCTCACGGGTAGAGGGGGAGATGCTGGCATCCGAGATCCTGCCCGTCCTCTACAGTTTCGGGTTTGATCCGGCAGGCCAGCGGCATTCACCGTTGAAACAGGTCAGGTTCGAGAAACAGGAACCAAAGAAGTAATTTTTTTCTTGCGTTTTTTTAAGGACCGCAATCCCGCATATACCTGTCCGGATGCCGGCCCGTGAGCGAGCAGTATCTTGCCAGAGTTTTTATCCCTCCAAATGAATCTCTCTTGAGTTACTATGAATAAGCCCCGCTATGTCGACCTGAAAGCCATCGCAGGAATGGCAATGGAGAAATACGGCTTTGAGCCCCGGTTCCCGGAACCCGTTATTAAGGAAGTCGATGCACTCACAGACAAGGTGCCTTCATATGAGGGGAAGACGACAAAGGACCTGCGCTCTCTTCTCTGGTCATCCATCGATAACATCGATTCAATGGACCTCGACCAGCTGGAATACTGCGAGCGCGGGCCGGGCGGGGAAATCCAAGTCATGGTTGCGGTAGCTGACGTCGATATTTACGTGCCAAAACAGTGCCAGACAGACAAGCATGCCGTACATAACGGAACCTCAATCTATACCGGTATTGTGACCTTCCCCATGCTGCCGGATAAACTCTCGAAAAATATCTCCTCTCTCCTGCCGGACCAGGACCGCCTCGCGGTAGTTGCCGGGTACACCATCCTCCCTGACGGGAGTGTCCTCCCGGGTGAAGTGCACCGCGCCCTCGTGCGTAACAAAGCAAAACTCGTGTACGAGGAACTCGGGGAATGGCTCGAGGGGACCGTGCCCATTCCTCCGCTTGTCCGGGATATCCCCGGCCTCAAAGACCAGATCCAGCTGCAGGCTGAAGCGGCACGCGCACTCAGGAAAAAACGGATGGAACTGGGTGCACTCGATCTCGAGACAATCGAGGCACAGCCGGTGGTGGAGGGTGATAAGGTCAGGGACCTTGTTGTCCTGAAACCAAATATGGCACGAAAGGTAATCGAGGAGTTCATGATAGCTGCCAACAGGACCATGGTTTCCTGCCTCGGGAAAGCGGGCATCCCCATGATCCAGCGGGTCGTACGGGTACCGAAATACTGGGACGAGATAGTACTGACCGCTGCATCCTATGGCGAGAAACTGCCATCCTTACCTGATGTAAAGGCGCTCGCATCCTTCCTCAAGAACCAGAAGACAGTAGATCCTGAACGGTTCCCGGACCTGTCGCTCACTATTATCAAGCTCCTCGGGCCGGGAGAGTATATACCCCTCGAACCCGGTACACCGCCAACAGGCCATTTCTCGATGGCAGTAACCGATTATACACATGGTACTGCCCCGAACCGCCGGTATGTTGATGTCATCAACCAGCGTCTCTTAAAATCCATGCTTGACACTACGCCAAGCCCCTATACTCTCGACGAACTGGAGGATCATGCCATCTGGCTTTCCGACCGGGAAAAAGGGTCCAAGAAAGTGGAGCGGTTCATGCGAAAAGCGGCTGCGGCTGTGTTGTTGGAGGACAGGATTGGCGACGTATTCGAAGCGCTGGTCACCGGCGCCTCTGAAAAGGGTACCTATGTCAGGCTCATCAATCCCCCGGCCGAAGGCCGGGTAGTTCGGGGAGAACAGGGAATGTGGGTCGGCCAGAACGTGAATGTCCGCCTATTGAAGACAGATCCGTATAACGGTTTTATCGATTTCGAACGTGCCGGTGGCAAAACGAGGAGATAACGGGCCGGTATGCGGGCACTTGCGATACCCTGATCCCCTACAAAGCGCGCTCGTAACGGGGTTCACATTCTTTTTTCCCTGCATTCTCTACCTGCATGAGGGCTGGTGCACTCTGCTGGCTGTATACCAATCCGGAACACCACGAACTTATTATAATAGCACGGATTGACATTGGATTTGATGATTCTTCTACGGAATTCAATAAAACTGGCATTGTTCTGCTGCGCCCTGATTTTTCTGGTACAGGGTGTCCCGGCATTTACTGTAGGATCAGTGTCAGTAGACCCTTCAGGTAACCTGTATCCCGGGAATTCTGTCAATGTGTCCTATATGGTTTACGCTGCGTACGGGACGGCATTTCCCACCTATGATGACCTGCAGTTCATCACGGAACTTGATGATCCTCAATGGACCTACTCGATCGCGGTGAACGGGGCAGAAAATACCCGGCCTGTTACGGGCGGGCGGACACTGACCATCAATGGTTTTGAATTAGGATACAGGAACCAGGACGATGTTACCGTACAGGTAGTCCTCCGGGGAACCATCCCTGCAGGTACGGCACGGGGAACCAATATAACGCTGGTGAAGATACAGGAACTGGATGCCCGGGGATATGCTATCGCTTACTCAAGCGTGAACATCGACCGGCTGGTTGGTGAACCGACACCTCAACCAACATTGGCATATGGCAGCATCGCGGTCACGTCGTCCCCGTCCGGTGCTGATGTCTACATCGACAACGTGTACAAAGGGCTGACACCGGCTGTATTCAGTTCCATCCCCAACGGCAACCACGTTGTCCTGATAAAACTGAGCGGGCACCCGGATCTCTCAAAGAGCGTGACGGTCGCCGCTGACAACCCGACCGTGAATGCAGACTTCAATCAACAGACCGCTGCCCTACAGACCACGTCCTCCCCGGCTTATATACCGACTGCCGGTGCAGGATCCACGACACCGGCTTCATCCGCCCCGGCCGGGGGCTATGGTTCACTATCCGTCACTACAACACCTGTGGGAGCACTCGTATACGTGGATGGAACAATGATGGGGGTGACCCCGACAACAATCCCCATGCTTACAGAAGGACCGCATTCCATAACCCTGGTGATGGACGGGTACCAGGATCTCAAAACAACTATTACTGTCAATGCCGGTACAACATCTGAATATATTACCGGGCTTGTGAAAACAACAAAAACTCCCGGGTTTACAGCAGGCATTGCTGCCATATCGATAGGTATGCTGTTCCTATACCGGAAAATGAGAAAATAATTTTTCAAGAGAATCCTGTTAAACTGTGCAGAGACGGCCCTTATCCCCTTTTATACCCGAACCTCCTGAGCAGTGTTGTCCGCCACGCGACACCTTCAGGACCCTCAACTCCCTGTGGTTTCTGCCCGTCTATTACACCCAGGATTCCCCGACCCAGAAGGGATTCGGCAATAACGACCTCCGCAGCGTTTGCCGTGGCACAGTAGATGGTGCACACTTCATGGAGATTCTTGATTGCATTCAGGACATTGATGGGGTAACAATCCCGTAAAAACAGGATAAATGAGTGCCCTGCACCAATTACCTTTGCGTTGTCCCGCGCGAGTGTCATCAGATCTCCATCATTGCCATCGATTCGGATCAGGCATTCTCCCGATGATTCTGAGAACGCCAGGCCGAACTTTGCACCGGGGACTGATCCCACTACCGCTTCTGAGATATCCTCGACAGTCTTGATGAAATGAGATTGCCCGAGAATAACATTCACGTCTTCGGGTTTGTGAATCTTCACTACCTTGAACTCCACCCCTCCTCCTGCCATGTTCGCCATACAAGGTGAATTGAGTATGTTGGACAATAAATGGGTTTTCATTGGAGGGCTGGACCATTTTTACACCGGGATCTTCGGGGAGTTCTGAATCGTAATACTCATACCTTCACGAAATGTCACACCCTGGAAGTTTTTTTGTTTCTCTATCCGGACACCCGTTATCCGCAACAAACCGGATGCTGCATCCTTTTATCTGAATAGGTAAAATGTCAAATCAGAACGCACAGTTCGTGATGGGAGATCCTCATGAGAGAGATATCGCTGAAGTTCATGATGATTGTGATTATCGCCTGTTTCCTTCTTGCAGTTATACCGGTTTCTGCAGTAAAAACTGCTGAACAATCGGTCGGGGATTCACTTACGAGGGGGAGCCGGTTTACCGTAACGATCACCGGACTGCCGAATTCATCCTATTACCTGTGGATCCCGCACACGTCTTCCATGACCGGTGAACCCCGCGACCAGCCGCCGGTTATTACTGACTCCCAGATGAATGTCATGGAAGATCCTGCTGACGGACCATGGCCGATCGGCTCCTACCAGTACAATAATGGCAACGGGCAGACGATACGGGATGACATCCCCCCCTCTACACCCGATATGCCAAATACCCGGTATTATGCGCTGGTAACCACCGACAATACCGGGCAGGCAACCGTTGAATTCCAAACCTCCGTCAATACCGGGCTCAGGTCGTACTCGGTGAAGGTTGAAAGTCCCCGATCAATTGACAGCGATAACCTGCTGGTGGAAGTCCGGGTCTATTCCAGGAGAGCACCAGCTGTCATAGAGATTTTCACAACGCCGCAACCAGTCCTTTCAACCGTTCTGCCAACGACGACAGAGAGTCCTCCTCAGGTAACCACCCTTCTGGTAACAACCACATTGGAACCTGTGCAGACTACCACCCCAACGCATGTGCCAACACAGAAAGCGCCGGTTGGTGTCGGGACCGGTATCCTTGCCGCTGCCGTGAGTATTTTCCTATTGAGAAGACACTGATTTTTCCTGCGAGATGCAAAATACTGAACACGGGCTCCAGATATACTATTCGATCAGAGGAAAAACATCTCATATCACTTAATTAAGGACGAGGGCAAAATAACCGGAATAACAACCAATTCCAACGATACCATGTCCCTGAACGATACGGAAACCGGCACCAGCTCACGCAAAGAGAAATCCGATACCATTCAGCGTTTTTTCACACGCCCGCTTTTTTTGAGTTTCACGATCGGCATCCCGTTCTGCATCTTCAAACTGCTGTTCGGCATCACGCTCATCCGCATCGGTTCACACACATCAACACTGGTTTCAGTCTGCGGGTGGGCAGTGATTATCTGGGCACTGGCGGACCTGATCATGAACATCGGGCGCGAAGTGTTCGATTTCCTGAGCCGCCCGGCGCCTTTCGAGTATTGCGTGATAGCCCAAGCCGGTCGCTTTTTCCATATGCCCATGGTATTTCTCGCGATTGATACCCTGCTCACCTTTATCATCATCTGCACCATGCTCTGGTCAGGATGGATTGCCACCCTCACGACGTTCGAGAGTTATCTGTGGTACGCAGCAACGACCCTGAACCTGATCAGCCTCTCCCTTGTCGTACTCTATAACGAGATCCGGTCCTTCAGGTAATACCCGGTTTATATTCTGGATCATGCGTGTATTCACCGGACATTATCCGATAGTAATTGCAACCGGCATCATTGCTGACCGCGCTGATCCTGAAAAAGCAGGATATCCTCACCAATTATCCTCTAGTTCAGGATGCCCCAACATATTGTTTCTTAAACTCCGGCAGCCACTATTGTAACACAGTTATACAAAAGACTGTATTAGGTATACTATGTTTGGATCAAACAATTTTGGCGGCTCGAGAAATTTCGGCGGCCCAAGAGACTCAGGCCCACGTGAGATGACAAAAGTAACATGTTCAGACTGTGGGAAAGAATGCGAAGTACCAT
>Ga0182017_10001987_pt1 | contig 15717 bp, 11 predicted proteins | sample 712E3DmetaG_FD_120492 | JGI IMG/M metagenome (GOLD analysis project Ga0182017, IMG submission 120492) | Permafrost microbial communities from Stordalen Mire, Sweden - 712E3D metaG | ecosystem: Environmental > Terrestrial > Soil > Wetlands > Permafrost | place: Sweden: Stordalen | collected... | reverse complement strand
CTTGCGTTATGCGTCATTGGAATCTGGAGCGTATGTGGCGTGGTCTGGGCGGCCGATGCTCCCGCCCCGCCTCCGGCGGCGTCCGGGGCTCCCAAAGCGGCGGACGAACTCGACGGGGAGCCGCCCGACCTGACACCCCGGCGGGCGATCTTCCTGAGCATGGAGGACGCGGTCCGACTCACCCTCCAGAACAACGTCGACATCAAGGTGGACTCCATCTCCCCGCTGATCCTCGCCGAAAACATCACGATGGCCAAAGCCAAGTTCGACTGGACGTTTGTCAGCTCCTACCAGGAAACCCATTCGGCCCTTCCCAGTTCTTCGGCCCTGTCAGGCGCCGCCACCAACAGGACCGACACCGCCCAGGCGCAGACCGGCTTCCAGAAGAACCTGATCACCGGCGGCAATATCCAGCCCGGCGTCAAGTGGGAACGGGACAAGACCAACTCCGCCTTCACCACGATTAACCCGTCCTACACCACCAACGCCTTCCTCACCATCAGTCAGCCGGTCATGAGAAACGCAGGTCTCGAGGTGAACCTGAGCGGCATCCACCTCGCCTCGAACTTCGCCGCCATCGCCCGGTACACCTTCAAGCAGAACGTCATCTCTATCCTCGGGGACATGCAGGGCACCTACTGGGACCTCGTCTTCGCCATCGAGGACCTGGACGTGAAGAAGAAGTCGCTGCGGCTCACCAAGGACACGCTCTATCAGACCCGCGCACAGGTAGAGGCGGGACTCCTTGCCCCCATCGAGATCACGCGGGTCCGGGCCGACGTCGCCAGCCAGGAAGAGGTCATCCTCCTGGCACAGAAGAACGTCGAGGACAAGGAAGACCTGCTTCGTCGGTTCATCAACCAGAGGGCGAGCAAGCTCGTGGAGGACGTAGGGGTGGTGCCTCTGCAGCGCACGGCCTACCAGGCCGTCGAACCGGACTTGGACCATGAAGTGCGCGAGGCGCTCTTCACGCGTCCGGATTACATCTCCGCCAAGCTGATCATCGAGAACTGCGGCATCCAGATCGCCCTCGCCAAGAATGCGAAGCTCCCGGTGGTCGACCTCTCGGCGACGCTCTCCCTGAACGGTCTCGGCGACGACACCGGAAGCAGCTTCTCACAGCTCGCCACCGGCAATTTCCCCGACTGGACCGCCGGGGTGTCCGTGCAGATCCCCATCGGCAACCGCCTTGCCAAGGCCGAGTATTTGCAGGCTCGCCTGGCCAAGGACCAGTCGATCTGGAACCTCAAGAACCTCGAATACGACATCATCGTCAACGTCAAGCAGAGCGTCCGACAGGTCCGGACGAACCTCAAGAGCATTCCCTCCACGCGTCTCGCCAGGGAGCTTGCCGAGGAGAGACTCAAGGCCGAGGAGGAGAAATTCAACGTCGGCACCGCGCTCATCCTCGACGTGCTGGACGCCCAGACGAAGCTCGCACAGGCCGAGAGCGCCGAGCGACAGGCCGTCGTCGATTACAACAAGTCCCTCATCCTGCTCGAAAAGAACAAGGGGACGCTGCTCGAGCGCAACCGCATCCATCTCAGCGACAACTACACTTCGCCCGGCACGCCCGAGGAGTGAAGCCTCCCCGTCCCGACAAGTCGGGAGGCTTCCTGTTCGGAAAGAGGCGAAACCCGCCGAAGCCTCTGCCCCAATGTTAGTCGGGACTGGAGAAGGCGTCCTTCCTCCCCGTCCCAAGGGACGGGGCTTCCGGGCGAAGGCGGGTGAACCCTGTCCGGATTCCTCCCGACATGGGACCGGCGGACTTCGCGGCGCACCGAACGACACAACAAAAAAAAGGGACGTCCATGGACGTCCCTTTTTCGTTACGCGTGAAGCGTGCTTTCCGGCATCCGGTCCCCGTCGGCCTGTAAGCCGACTTCTGTGCCCCGCGGCATTCCCCGTGGGGTGACGGCCATTTCTCTAGGATTCCGGTTGCCCGGAACCTCGAACGACCTACCCGGAGGTGTTCCACGCCCCGTGCCTTTCGGCTCGACGCGTCGAGCGAGACGGACCGTCTCCTCCCTCCTGTTTGGTCTTTCTCCCGGTGGGGTTTGCCGGACCCCGATGTCACCACCGGGATCGGTGCGCTCTTACCGCACCTTTTCACCCTTACCCCGTTGAACCGGGGCGGTGTACTTTCTGTTGCACTTTCCCTGCGCCCTCCCGATGATCCGGGACGACGCGGTGGGCGTTACCCACCACCGTGTCCTGCGGAGGTCGGACTTTCCTCGTTCCCGACGAATCGGGACCGCGGCCGTCCGTCCGACGAGGACCGAATGCCGGAAAGCATAAAACCGATTCGACTCCAAAGAGCAAATTCCCGGGGAACCAGGCACCCCGGAAACGTTCAGGTTTTCCGTCCCTCTTTGACGGCCTTCCGGGCGAGCGCGTCGGCGGCCGAGTTCTCCTCGCGCGGGACGTGCCGCACCTCGATATGTCCCAGCACCGAAATCAGTCTCTTGACCCGGTTGCTCAGGAACCGAAGTCCGGGCGCTTTCACCCGGTACTCCCCGCTTGTCTGCCGGGCCAGGAGTTCGCTGTACGTGTAGACGACCGCCGACTCCGCCCCGAGAACCAGCAGTTCCTCCAGCGCGATGAGCAAGCCGTAATACTCGGCGACGTTGTTGGTGGCGGTCCCCAGGTAATAGCCTTCCTCGTGCACCACCGTTCCGTCGTCGGCGCTGAGGATGACCACGCCGGCCGCCGCCGGTCCAGGGTTTCCCGAGGACGCCCCGTCGATATGGACGACAAAACTCCGGGCCGGGCCGCTCATTGGACCTCGCCTTCGAGGTAGATCAGCCGGGCACAGTTGGGACAGTAGAGAAGCTCCTTCTTGGACCAGAGTCTCGCGGTCATCTGCCGGGTGATCCCCATGAAGCAGCCCTGGCAGGTCCCCTGCTTGACGGCGACGACGGCTTTGCCGCCGCGGCTGCGGGAGACCTTGTCGTAGATGGCGGCCACGGGCTTGTCGAGCTGCTGGACCAGTGCCTGTCGCTCGGCCGAGAGTTCCCGGATGGCCCCCGAAAACGCCCGGACTTCGTCGGCGATGGCCGCCTCTTCGGCCCGGACGGCTTCCTGCGCTCCCAGAATCTCCTGGCGGATCGCCTCGATCGCCGTCCGTGTGTTCTCCACCCGGTCCATGATCGCCAGGGTCTCCTCCTCCGTCCGGGTGCTGTCGGCCTGGTGTCCGCCGATCTCGTGCACCATCGCCGAGTACTGCTTGTTGGACGTGAGGAGGTTGAGCTGGCCCTTGAGCTTCTCGATCTTCTCCTGGATGACCTTGAGATCGAGCTCCTTCTTGGCGGTGTCTTTCTCGCCGGTCTTCAGCTCCGCGACCTTTTTCTCCATCTCGGCCTCGAAGTCCGTGACGCGTTTCCGGTGGTCCTCCACCTTGAGCGACAGCGCCGCCACTTTCTGCCGGTACTCCTGCAAACGGTCGTCGACCCCCTGCAGCACCTTGAGCGTCGTCAGAACCTGCTCCGTCGTCTTGCCCATATTCTCCCCCCGAAAGATATTATAATGCCCTGTCCGATGAGTTCAGCAGATGTGCCGTTCGGAAAACGCCACAAAAAAAGGGAGGCCGAAAGGCCTCCCTGGGAGCACCCGGTCCCGTACCATGGGACCCGTCTCGCGGCTCGGGGCTGCGCACGGCGACAACCGTTTTGTCTTTCGTCCCATGACCCGCTCCATGTTCCCTCGGCGCCTCGGCCGCCTCCTGCGCCTTCCGTCAGACGGTCGTCGTCGCCGCCGCCGCGCCGTCGAGGAACCCCTCGAGCTTGCGGGCGCGGATCGGATGCTGCAGCTTCCGGATGGCCTTGGCTTCGATCTGTCGCACGCGCTCCCGCGTCACTTTGAAGATCTTGCCGACCTCCTCGAGCGTGTAGGTGAACCCGCTCCCGATCCCGTAGCGCAACTTGATGATCTCCCGCTCCCGGTGCGTCAGCGTGTCGAGCACTTGCTCGATCTTGTCCTTGAGCATCTCCTGGGTCGCCGCCGTCACCGGCGATTCGGCCCCTTCGTCCTCGATGAAGTCCCCGAAATAGCTGTCCTCGCTCTCCCCCACCGGACGGTCCAGGCTGATCGGGTGCCGCGCCATCTTGAGCACCCCGCGGGTCTCCCCGACCGACAGGTTCGCCTCTTTCGCGATCTCCTCCGTCGTCGGCTCCCGTCCCTTGTCCTGGATGAGCTTCTTCGAGGCGTTGCGGATCTTGCTCATCGTCTCGATCATGTGCACCGGAATGCGGATCGTCCGGGCCTGGTCCGCGATCGACCGCGTGATCGCCTGTCGAATCCACCACGTCGCATAGGTGCTGAACTTGTACCCCCGGCGGTACTCGTACATGTCCACGGCGCGCATCAGTCCGGCGTTGCCTTCCTGGATGAGGTCGAGGAAAGGCAGTCCGCGGTTGCGGTACTTCTTGGCGATCGACACCACCAGTCGCAGGTTCCCGCTCGAGAACTGTCGCTTGGCGGTCTCGTAGTCCTTGAAGCGGCTTTCCATCAGCTCGATCTTCCGTCCCAGCGACTGCGGGGACTCCATCACGCTCTCGTCCAACTCCCGAAGACGCTTCTCGAGCACCACGATGGTCCCGTTCCCCCCGCCCTTCTGACGCAGGAGTCCAATCTCCTGCTCCAGGGCCGTCATCTGGTCGCAGGTCTTCTTGATCCCCTCCATCATCGGCATGACCTTCTTGGTGCGGAGGTTGAGCTCCTCCAGGAGCGCCACCGCTTTCTTGCGACGCGAGCCGATGGTCTTGCGCAGGGCCTTCTTCACCGTCAGGGAGCGTCCGTCCGACGTCAGGGCTACGTAGTCCTGACGGTTCCGCTCCAGCAGCTTCTTGATCGTGTTCAGGTTCAGCGGCAGCCTCTGCGTGATCTCTTCCTTGTCCAGGTCCAGACTCTTCGTGATCTTCATCTTCCGGTCGAACGGAAGCGACCCCAACTGCACCTCGTCGAGGATCTTCACCGCTTCGAGGATCGCCAGTTCCGTCTCGAGGACCTTCTGTCGGAAGCGCTTGCGCGTCACCTCGATCTTCTTGGCGAGGTTGATCTCCTCTTCCCGCGTCAGGAGCGGTATCTCCCCCATCTGCTGCAGGTACATCCGCACCGGGTCGTCCACCCGCTTCTGCCGGCCGTCCTCCAGGATCACCGGCTCTTCCTCCACCGCCGCCGCCGCTGCCGGCTTCCCTTCACGACGCTGCACCTCGATCTCGTCGATCAGCTCGATCCCCAACTCCTCCAGCGCCATCAGGATGTTGTCGAGCTTATCGGGCGCAATGGTCTCTTCCGGCAGCAGGTTGTTCATCTCATCGTACGTGAGATACCCCTGCTGCTTGCCGCGATCGATCAGTACCTTGATTCCCTGGTCCAGCTTCTCCATGAACGACGACTCCTCAGTCTATCGACAGCTCAACTGCCGCCCCGTCCTGACGCAAGGAGCGGCCAATGGCTTCCGATGCATTCCCCGGGCGCTCCGTCGCCGACGCTATCGCATCAGTTCGCGGCGCCCTTTGAGCAACTCGATTTCCTTCTCCAGCTCCCGGTGACGCTTGTGCAGTTCCATGTCTTTCTGCTCGTCCCCGCTGGCGCGCGCCTCCGCGAGTTTCCGCCGGATCTCCGCCAGTTCGGCCCGCCCGCGGTCCAGGCGCAGAACCTTCAACGCCGCATCGAACCGCTCCGCCTCGTGTCCCTTCTCCGAACTCTCCTGCTGAAGGTCCACCACCACCTGCGTCAGTCCGTCGTCCTCCAGCCGGTCGCACACCCGGTTGAGGTCGAAACCCTTCCCCGCGGCAATCGCCTCGAGCACCGTCCGCGCGACCTGCCTCAGCGGCTCCTCGTCGAAGTCGTCGGCCGACACCGTCTCCCGGAACCGCTCCGCCAGCGTCTCGTCTGAAAGGACCGTGCCCAGCACGTCCCGCTGCGCGGCGACGTTTCGCGATTCCCTCGGGGCCTTCGCCGGAACCGGCGTGCCCCCGCGCCGCGCTCGCACCATCGACATCAACCGGTCCCGCAGCGACTTCTCCGTCACGCCCATCTCGCGACAGAGTCGTCGGACGACATTCGTCCCCAGCAGCATGTCCTGGCGAAGCGGGTTCGTCTTTGCGAGCGTTTCGAGCACTTCCCCCGTCGCGTCTTCCCGGCCTTTCACCCGCGAGAGGTCGTTACGTCCCGCGATCATCTCCATCTTGAGATCAAAGACGTCCGTCGCGGCCGCCAGCACCTTGCGAAACGCCTCCCCGCCCTTCGCCACCAGGAAGTCGCACGGGTCTTTTTCTCCCTCTAAGAGCACCACCCGCACGTCCACGTCTTCCGTCAGGAAAAGCTCGATGCTCCGCTCCGCCGCCGATCGACCCGCGGCGTCTCCGTCAAACACCAGCAGCACCTCGTCGGCGTATCGACGCAGCGTTCCGACGTGCTGCGGCGTCAAAGCCGTTCCCAGCGTGGCGACCACCCAGTCGATCCCGTGCTGGTGCGCCATGAGACAGTCGGTATAGCCTTCGACCACCCCGACCCGATGCTCCCGCAGCACCCCGTCCTTGGCCGCGTCCAGTCCATACAGACACGTCCCCTTGCTGAAGACGGACGTCTCGGGAGAATTCAGGTACTTCGGCAGCGAGTCGTCAAGCGCCCGCCCGCCGAAGCCCAGCACCCGGCTTCGCACGTCGAAGATCGGGAACATCACCCGGTTGCGAAAACGGTCGTAGTGGCCCGCCGACCCCTCTCTCGGCACCACCAGTCCCGCGGCCAACAGGTCTTGCGGCGAATACCCCTTGCCACTCGCCAGACCCAGCAGGAAGTCCCACGACTCGGGCACGTATCCGAGCCGGAACTTCTTCCACGTCTCCTCGTTCAGCCCTCTCGAAGAGAAATACTCCCGTCCCGGACGACCCTCCTCGGCGTTCAAAAGACACCGATGAAACACCTTGGCCGCCCAAAGGTTGATGTCGAACACGGTCTCGCGTCGGCGGTTGCGTTCCTGGACCTGCACCCGACGCTCCAACTGGATGCCGGCCCTGCGCGCCAGGTGTTCCACCGCCTCCGGAAACTCCAGTCGCTCCGTCGCCATCACAAAGCTGAATACGTTTCCGCCCTTCCCGCAGCCAAAGCATTTGAAGATTTGCTTGCTCGGGCTCACCTGGAAACTGGGCGTCTTTTCGCTGTGAAACGGACACAGGGCCTTGTAATCTTTCCCCGCCCGCTTCAGGGGAACATACTCCTTGATGACGTCGATGATGTCGTTGGCCCGACGGACCTCCTCTATCTGCTCCTCGCCGAAAAATCCTGCCACAGAGCCCCCGTTTCGAGACCGCGCTCTCTGTTTTGTGCATTACTCTAACCACTGCCCCTGCTTACAGCCGTCCGCGAAAGCGTCAGCGGGAAAAACACGGTAGTATATACCGCTCCCGCCATAAAGTCAAGTTACGCGATACCCCCCTCTTCGTCGTGGATGACGAGAAAAACTCGCACCACGTGAATCCTTAACCCTTTGGGCATAGGCGACTTGCGGAACGACTGGCAGGAAGACCCCCCTCCTCTTTCGCCCCGGATGCCTTAAAGTGGCAAATTTAAAGTCTGTATCTTAATACCTCACAACCTATTCGTTGTCAAATCTGGGAGGAATATTGCCCCTTTTTTTGCCCCAAACCCGCCATATTTTTGTGTTTTCCGGTTGCAACCCCCCTAGAACCAGCGTAGATTGCTCATCAGTTCCGGGTAGAACTTGGTTAACAAGGTTGTTAAATGGCCGCAACTTCCTACAAGGATCTTGCTAGTTCCATAATGGATCGCGCACGGCGGCTTGGTGCCACCTTTGCGGATCTCAGAGTGACCCGGTCTGAAAACACGCGAGCCCAGGTACAAGATCGGCGGGCGGACCGGCTGGCTCTTGACGTAGCCCAAGGGGTAGGACTTCGAGTTCTCGTCGATGAAGCATGGGGTTTTGCGGGCACCGACGACCTGCGCCCGAAGACCATCGAAGAAGCGCTCGACAAGGCGGTCTCCATGGCGCGCGCGTCGAGCAGTCACGTCCTGAACAAGGGCTCCGTGACGACCGTGAAACCCCTGGAGGCCGTCGAGCGCGTGCAGGGGAAGATCGACCCGCGCTTCGTCCCCATCCGCGAGAAGATGGATCGCCTCCTCGCCCTCGAAAAAGCCGCACTCGACGACTCCGGCAGCGTCATCGTCAACTCCCTCCTCGTCTATAATGACGGCGTCTCCTCGGAGCTGCTCCTCAACACCGCCGGGACCTGCATCGAGAAGGAGATCGTCCGGTGCTCCGTCTCCTGTCAGTTCGTGGCAAGCGACGGGAGCGTGTTCCAGCGCGCGTCGGAAGCATGGGCCAACCGTGCCGGGTTCGAGCTGGCCAAGGACCTCGATGCGGCCGCGACGAGCATCGCCGTCGCTCGCGTCGCCGTCGGCCAACTCAAGGCCAAGCGTCCCCCGGCGGGCAAGTTTCCCGTCGTCTTTCATCCGTCCGTCACGGGCCTCCTGATGCACGAGGCCCTCGGTCATAACGCCGAGGCCGACGCCGTCTGGGCCGGGGAATCCATCCTCGCGGGCCGCATCGGGGACGCCATCGCCCATCCGAAAGTCACGGTCCTCGACGACGCGACCTACCCGCACTCCTACGGCTCCTACGAGTTCGACAGCGAGGGCGTCCCGGGCCGGAAGCTGGTCCTCATCGAAAAGGGCGTGCTGAAGAACTACCTGCACAGTCTGGAGACGGCCGACAAATTCCACGTCGCGCCGACCGGTTCCGCCCGCGCGCAGAATTTCCTCTTCGCCCCCATCGTGCGCATGAGCAACACCTACATGGCCCGGGGCTCCGACCGCCGGGACGACATCTTCAAGGGCATCGACCGCGGGATCTATCTCCGCGACGGAAGCTGGGGCTATGTCTTTGTGGACAAGGGGCAGTTCGTCTGTCACGCGACCCAGGCGCAGATGATCGAGCACGGGAGTCTGGGCGAGCCGCTGAGGGACGTCTCGGTCAGCGGCATGATGCTCGAAACCCTTATGGACATCGAAGCCGTCGCCGACGACTTCGAGATGGACAAGCCGGGCATGTGCGGCAAGAGCGGCCAGTCCGCCCCGGTCAATTGCGGCGGACCGCACGTCCGCGTCAAGAGCCTTGTGGTCGGAGGCGTGTGAGATGAGTCCGCGCAAACAAAATCCGAACCCTGCCTCCGGACCCGTCGAGCCCTCGACCGCCGACATGATGTCCATGGCCGAAGAGGCCCTCGAGACGGCCATGCACGCCGGCGCCGAGTGGTGCGACGTCTCCGTCGCGCGAACTTCGGACGTCGACGTCGAGGTCGAAAACGGCTCGATCAAGTCGATGGAGACCGCCTCCACCTGCGGCTTCACGGTGCGCGCGTATATCCAAGGAGCGCAAGGGGTTGCGTCTGCGACTGGCTTCGAGCGGAAAGACCTCCCGGCCGCCGCGCGAAGCGCCGTGGACATGGCCAAGGCCGCCCAGAGCGACCCCGACTTCCGCGCACTCCCCTCACCCTCCCACGGGCAGGATGTCGAAGGACTCTACGACGACCGCATCGCCGGAATGCAGCCCGCCGAGGCCGTCGACATCGCCGTGCGCAACATCGCCGACGCCAAGCGCGTGGAGCCCAAGGTCATCATCAGCGGCGGCGTCGGGTTCGACGCCTCTCACGGCGTCCTCGCCTCCTCCACCGGGGTGCGCCTGGAAAAGCGCGGGACCTCCATCCACGTCGGTTTCTTCAGCATCGTCAAGCGCGGCGACGACGCAGGGAGCTTCTACGACTTCGACATGGCGCGCATGTTCGACGACCTCAAGCCCTTCGAGCCCGGACGCGTCGCCACCGAGCAGGCCCTGCGTTTCCTCGGGGCCCGCAAGGTCGCCACGCGACACATGGCCGTCGTCCTCGGGCCGCTCGCCTCCTTCTCGTTTCTCCGCGACCTCGCCGGAAGCACCAACGCCGAGAGCATCCAGCGGCGACGCTCGTTCATGGTCGGACGCCTCGGCACGCAGGTCGCCTCCCCGCTGGTCACCCTCGCCGACGACGGACTCATCCCGCGCGGCATCTTCAGCGGCCATCACGACGGCGAAGGCGCCCCGCGCCGCCGCGTCACCCTCTTCGAGGACGGCGTCTTCCGTTCGTGTCTCCACAACTCGTACACGGCGGGAAAAGCCGGGGAGCCCAACACCGGGCACGGCGGCCGCACCGGAGGCATCGGCCCCACGAACCTTGTCGTCCAGCTGGGCGAGAAAACCGCGGAGGAGATCATCGCCGACACCGACGAGGGTGTCTATATCAACATGGGCAGCATCGCGCCCGACCCCGCCTCGGGCGACATCTCCGCCAGCGTCGATTTCGGCTTCAAGATCGAAAAGGGAAAGCTCGCTTATCCCGTCGTCAACACCATGGTCAGCGGCCACGTGTTCGAGTTCCTGAAGAACCTCGACGCCGTCTCGAGCGACTATCGCGAAGAACCCGGCAACAAACTCCCCACCATCCGCATCCGCGACGTCCAGGTCGCCGGCAGCAAATAAGAAGCAACACAAGAGACAATCCCGGCAATTCCCGCTTGAAAACCGGGTGAAAATCGTGTATGAACATCAAGGACGGGTTGGGAACGTCTTTAACAGGGAGGAGACTGCATTGAGGATTCAGATAGTCGTGCATGAAGCAAAGGAAGGCGGATACTGGGCGGAGGTCCCGGCGATCCCCGGGTGCGCCACGCAGGGTGAGACCTTTGAGGAACTGCTGCAGAACCTCTACGAAGCCGTCGAAGGGTGTCTTTCCGTCCATGTGCAGCAGCCGAAGAAGACCGGCAAGGATCGCGTCCTGGACATCGCCATATGAAGACCGTCTCCGGGAAAGAGCTCGCCCGCGTCCTCGAACGCAACGGGTGGATCCTCCTGCGCGTTCACGGCAGTCATCACATCTACGGCAAACCGAACAGCGTGGTTCGCCTCTCGGTTCCCATTCACGCCAATAAACCACTCAAACAGGACCTCCTCAAACACCTCCTCAAGATGGCCGATCTATCGGCCGGCGTCCTCTAAGACAAGCGAACCCGAATGTAGGAAGCTACCCTCGGAATGCCGAAAAGGCACCCATTGCGGTCACATGCAAAACCATGGACACCCCAGTATTTTTTCTTGGCCTGAATCCGGAACTTGCTTATACTTGCCGGTCGTTTTGTCTCCTAATGGGGGCAATTCTGCCTAAACCCTTCGGAATAGTTGCCCCTGAAGTGCGGTTTTCCGGCGAATCGCAGGGGCAGACAAGCTGCCCCTGCCACACCGTTCCTGTTTTTCAACCGGCTGCCAACCCTCTCTCTCAAGGGGAGAAGGGACACCAGTTCCATTGGCCGCACGAGACTCAATAGAACCGTAAAATTTCGGGAAATAAGATGCTTGACCTCCGGCATGGATTCGATAAACTCGGAAGTCAACATTGTTCTCATAGAGGAGAACTGTTATGAGACACATGTTGTCGCTGCTCTTTATCGGTTGTTTCATCGGGACGGGCGCCGCATACGGTCTGCCGCTCGAGCCGGAGGAGGGATGGGTAACGGGCGCAGAGATGGACCAGGCCGTCAAGTTCGCCCAGGACAAACACCTGCCTCTTGTCTTCGTGTATGACTTCCGGGAAGGCAGTTTCCACAGCTCCGCGCACAGTTACATGAGGAACCAGAGCCTGGCGGGTTTCGTGAAAGTCCTTGTGTATGTTTCCGCGAAGCCGCCGAGCGCCTTCCAGAAGGTGGCAGACCAGATACAGGAACCGGACTCTTTCTTGCCGGTCATGTACTTCGCCTCTCCCGACCTCCAGGTACTTGGGTTCGTTCAGAGCGGCGCCCGCTCGGACAAGGTATCTCTTCACGCGACCCTGGCCAAACAACTGCACGTCTGGCTGACCAGGACGAGTGCGGAGTTGAATAAGGCCGACAAGTGCGCCGCCGATGGCCGCTTCAACGCCGCCTTGGGGGTCTACCGAAAGGCTGCCATCGAGGACATCAAGAACACGGTCCTCGTCAGCAAGACGTGGGAGGTCATCCTCACCGAGCAAGAAGCCAAACCGCTCTACTTCCCCGACCTCCCTGAAAGGATGAAGAAGCTGGAAACCCTGGCCGAGGAGCGGCTGGCCAAAGCAACGGAGCATTATGAGAAGCAGGAATACGCCGAGGCGAAGAAACTCCTCGAGCCGATGGTCAAGGACAAGGCCGACTTCGAAGCGGTGAAAAAGGCCGCGGAACTTCTGAAGAAGGTCATCGAGGCCATGCAGACCAAGAAGGACTGACGCGCCGAGGCCTCGCCTCCCGACCACGCGGTTTTGAGCGCGGCTGCGAACCCCGCCGGTGAAGCCTCACAGGTACGTCCGCACGAAGTCGTACACCCCCCGGAGCGAGCTCGAGTAGTAGATCTCCTCCAGGAACATCCAGTGGAGCAGTTTCATCGCGGCCACGGCCAGAAGCAAGGCCGATAGAAACCCCAGGAAAGCGGCGCCGAAGAAGCCCAGCGGCGACGCGTGCGCCGCCCTTGTCGACCTTCCCCCGACGGGGTCGAACGCGCGGCTCTCCACGGAAACCGCCAGCGCGCGGCTCCGCCGGATCGCATTCGCAAAGACGGGGGCGAAGAACTCGGTCAGCCGCCGCACCGGCCGCATGCTTTGCCACCGTCTCAGGTGATATCCTTTCATCCTTCGCGCCGCCGCCACCACCTGCGCCTCCGAAACCACCACCGGCAGAAAGCGAAGCGCCGTCACGGTCATGAAGGCCACCCCGTAGGGGACCTTCAGTCTCACCAGCACTCCCAGGAACTCTCCCGGGTCCGTCGTCCAGCAGACGAGCAACCCCAGGCCGATCATCGTCACGATGCGCAGCGACTGCACCGCGCCGTAGGCCAGTCCCTCCCGGTATATGCAAAGTCCCCCGGTGATGCCTCCCAGCACCGGGAAGTCCCTCGGGATCAGCACCAGCACCGCCGTGCGGGGCACGCTCGCGTAAAAAAGCGCCTGGGCGAGCATCGTCCCCCACACGGTCAGGAGCACGATCCCCGCTGCCAGCCGCAGTTTCGACCCCGGAAATCCGCTCGCCGCGTAGAGCGCCGCCACCACGCCCAGGATGCCCGCCAGGGTCCACGGGGCGTCGATCAGCACGACCAGCACCGAGGCCGCGAGCACCAGTCCGATCTTCACGCGGACGTCCAGCACGCGGATCCATTTCCGCGCGTGGGTCGGCTCGACGAGGGAACGCATCCCGATCACGAGGATCCCTCCGGTTTCATGGTCCGTCCTTCCGCCCCGCGAAGACGCCGCGCCAGTTCCTCCACCGACGCGACGCCTTCTAGACCGAGTCCCCGCGCGATGTCGAGTGCGACCGGCGGATGCAGGTGCGCCTCTTTCAGCGCCTCGCCGTCCGAAAAAACTTCCGCGGCCGAACCGACCACCCGCACCCGTCCCCCGGCAAGCACCACCACCTTGTCCGCGTAGCGTCCCGCCGTCCTCACGTCGTGCGTGCAGAAAATCACCGTGGAAGAAACGGGGACTGGGACCTTCCCGTTCGCGCTCCTGCCCCCTTCTCTTGCACCCACCAAATGGTCCATCATCGACTCGATCTGGTACCGGTCCTGTCCGGTGGTGGGCTCATCCAATAAGAGAAGCCCCGGCGTCATGCTCAGGATGGAAGCGAGCGCCACGCGCAGCCTCTGCCCGCGGCTCAGCGCGAGCGGCGGCTCCGCGGAAAGTCCCTCGAGTCCGAGCGCCTTCATCACCAGGGCCGTGCGCCTCTCGACCTCCGCGCGGGCAAGTCCCAGGTTCACCGGCCCCGCCGAGACCTCCTCCTCCACGCGCTCGGCCAGGAGCATCAGGTCCGGGTTCTGAAGGAGCATGCCCACCTCCGCGCCCGGTCGCCGGCGCCTGCCGCGCGACACGTCCTCCCCCAGCACCCGCCCCGAACCCGACGACGGCCTCAACTCTCCGAGGATCGTGTAGAGGAGCGTGCTCTTCCCGGACCCGTTCGGCCCCATCACCGCGACCGTCTCGCCCCGGCGCACCGTGAGGTCGAGTCCCTTCAGCACCTCCGGCCCCCGCCGGCCGTACCGCACGCTCACGTTTCTCAACTCGACCACCGGCTCGCCCGTCGGACTTGACTCTGGACGTGTCCACTTGGGACTTATTGACTTTTTGACGCCTGCCGCTCCCCCGGCACGGAGCACCCGCACCGCCTCGTCCGCCGACCGTGGCTTTTCCTCCCGTCCGAGTTTCCGCATCAGCTCCAGCGGTTCGGGCAGTCGAAGCCCCAGTCTCTCGTAGAGACCCGGGTCGTCGAATGCCCGGTCGGCCGGACGGTCGAGGACGATCCGCCCTTTCTCCATCAGCACGACGCGGTCCGATAGTGGGACGACGTGGTCCATGCGGTGTTCGACGAGGACGACCGCGATGCCGAGGTCGCGCCCGAGACGCGCCAGCACCTCGAGCACCTGCTCCGCGCCCGCCGGGTCGAGCTGGCTCAAGGGTTCGTCGAGCGCTATCACCTTCGGACGCATGGCGACCACCGAAGCGATCGCGAGCCGCTGCTTCTGTCCGCCCGAGAGCTCGGCGACGGGTGAGTCGCTCGCCGACGCGAGTCCCACCTCTTCGAGCGCCCAGCGGACGCGCCCGGCGATCTCGCCGGACTCCACCCGCAGGTTCTCCAGTCCGAACGCCACCTCGTCTTCCACGCGCGAACTGAAAAGCTGGTCTTCGGGCCCCTGGAAAACCAGTCCCACCCGCGACGAAAGCCACACGACACCCGCCTCCCGCGTATCCCGCCCCAGCACCTGCACGCTTCCCTCCAGCTTCCCCCCGGAGTCGTGCGGAATGATCCCGTTCAAGGTCCTGAGGAGCGTGCTCTTGCCGCACCCCGTCGGCCCGCTCACCAGCACCAACTCCCCCGCGCTTACCGACAGGTCTACTTCCGCCAGCGACGGCTCCGCCCTCCCAGGATAGGTGTAGGACAGTTTCGATATCTCGATCAGTCGTTCGCTCACCGGTCACCTATTCGCTGATGCGTCTCAGCCGGAGGCCCAGGCGAAGCCCCGGGAACGTCCCGAGCGCCGCGTAAAGAAACCCGTTGACCAGCACGCCGAGCACGATGAACCAGTCCGCGAAATAGAGGCGATAGAAGCTGATGTTCAGGCAATAAATGACGTGCTGCGTCACGGCATTGGCCAGTCCCATGACGAGCGCGACCCGCAAGAACGCCGCCCAGTTCAGGCTCTCGCGTCGCAGCACCCCCCGCCCGCTCGCCCCCGAAGTCACCCCCGCCACGTAGAGCCCCGTCTCCATCACCGCCACCGACGAGCCGATGTAGAAAAGGTCCACCGGCGTGAACCCTCCGAACGCCAGTCCCCCGATGAGATACCGCACGATGCTGACGAGCGTCACCGTCCCGACGCGCGGCACCAGCACCAGGAGCGTCACCGTCACCAGCACCCGCAGCGCCTCGAAGAAGATCCCCTGGATGAGGAAGCCGAAGGGGCCGGCGAGCGCGCTCGCGACCGGACCCAGGATGCTTCCCGGAAAGATCACGAGGACGAAAGTCATCGTCGCGAAAAGCGCGATCAGGACGAGTTCCGAGACGCGAAACGACCCGAAGATCCGCCGCTGTTTCGCCAGGAAGACGACCAACCCGGCGACCGACAGGAGGACCGCCGCAACCGTCACGACGAGCGCCCGCAGGTCCACCGCG
>Ga0182017_10001985_pt1 | contig 15730 bp, 9 predicted proteins | sample 712E3DmetaG_FD_120492 | JGI IMG/M metagenome (GOLD analysis project Ga0182017, IMG submission 120492) | Permafrost microbial communities from Stordalen Mire, Sweden - 712E3D metaG | ecosystem: Environmental > Terrestrial > Soil > Wetlands > Permafrost | place: Sweden: Stordalen | collected... | reverse complement strand
CCACGCCACTCGCCGTATCCATGCCAGGCCTTTGGGACAAGACACTGCGCCACTTCATCCCAGAGAAACACCGTGGCGGAGAGCCCCACGACCAGATCCATTGCTCACCGCGTGATGAGGGTGAGCACGTTCCGCAGATTCATCTCTCGGCTAATCTCTGCCGCAACCTCTCGCACCGCATTGAGCTGTCGGGTCCGGGCCGCCAACACCTCTGTTCGTTCCTCCACCAGCCGCTCCAGGTCTTCCTGGTAACGCCGGTTGTCCGCCTCCAGCCGACGCTTCTCGTCTAGCAAGGCCTTGACCCGCGCCGCCTGGCCGACGACCGCCAGCAGTTCCCGCTTGCCGGTCGGCTTGGAGAGGTAATCGTACGCGCCGGCCCGCACGGCCTCCACTGCGGTGTCCACCGTCGGTTCCCCGGTCATCATAATCACCTGGATGTCGGGCGTCCGCTCCTTGATCCGCTGGAGCAGCGTTACGCCCGACACGCGCGGCAGGATGACGTCCGTGACCACCACGTCGAAAACCTGGGCTTGCATCAGCGCGCCCGCCGCGTCCGCGTCCTCCGCCGCCTGCACCTCGTACCCACCCAAACGCAGGAATTCGCTGACGGTGTTGCGGATGCTCTTCTCGTCGTCCACAATCAGCACGCGCGCCATGGGTCCTCCAGCCTCATCTGCAATTTGCGATTGACATCATTTGCGATTTTGGAACCAATCCATTTCCAATCCATTTCCAATTTGCAATTTGAAGTCCCATCCCGCAATCGCAAATCGCAAATTGCAAATATCTTCACTCCGTCTCCAGCGCCTCCCGGACCTTCGCCGCCAGAACCTGCTTGGTGAACAGCTTCTGGAGGAAGTTCACCCCTTCATCCAGGACGCCGTGGTGAGCGATGATTTCGGCAGGGTAGCCGGACATGAACACGCAACGCATGCCCGGCCGCAGGGCGTGGAGCCGGCTCCACAACGCGTGACCATTCATCTCCGGCATAATCCCGTCGGTCAGCAACAGATCGATTGTCCCCGCGTGCTCCGTCGCCACCCGGAGCGCCTGGATCGGCCCGGCGGCCGCCAGCCCGGTGTAGCCCAGCCCCTCGAGGAGGAGGCAGGCGGATCGAAGCAAAGCCGGCTCGTCCTCCACCAGCAGTATCGTCTCATTGCCGCTCGGCGCCTCGGCGGAGCGCCGAGGTGTCTTGATTGGTGGCAGCGTCTCCGTGGTCCTGGGCAGATAGAGTGAGAACGTCGAGCCAAGCCCCGGTTTGCTCTGCGCATAGAGGAATCCGCCGTTCTGCTTCACGATGCCGTACACCGTGGCCAGACCGAGGCCCCCGCCCTGGCCCAACGGTTTCGTGGTGTGATAGGGCTCGAAGAGTCGCTCCTGGGCTGCCCAGTCCATGCCGCACCCGTCATCGCTGACCGCCAACCGGACGTACTGACCCGGAAGAAATCCCGCGTGGGCCAGGCAGAAGGCTTCGTCGTATACCGCATTTTCCGTCTCAACGATGATTATCCCATTGCCGCTTGCCTGCCGCGGCGCATCGCTCTGCGGCGCAGGCTGGGCGATCGCGTCGCGGGCGTTGAGCAACAGGTTTGTCATCATCTGGTCGACTTGGACGGGGTCTATCTTGACCGGCCACAGGGCGGCGGCGGGCTTCCAGCGAAGGTCGATCTCCTCGCCGATGAGCCGCCGGAGTATTGCGAGCAGGGATTCGATGGTGGCGTTGAGGTCGAGGACGCGGGGCGCGATGGTCTGCTTGCGGGCAAAGGCCAGCAGTTTTCGGGTCAGGTCCGCGGACCGCTGGGCCGCTTTCTCGATTTCATCGAGGTGCGCGCGCATCGGGTTGTCCGGGGAGATCTCGTTGAGGGCGATGTCGATGTAGCCCAGGATCACCTGCACGGAGTTGTTGAAGTCGTGGGCCACCCCCCCGGCGAGGCGCCCGATTGCCTCCATCTTCTGCGCCTGGAGGAGCTGAGCATGGAGCTGCTCGCTGGAGGCCTCCGCATGCTTGCGCTCGGTGATGTCGCTCATCACGGCGCGGCACACGGGCGCGCCGTCAACGTCTTGGGCCGCGGCCGCCTCCACCCGAGCCCAGAAGGGGTCGCCATCCGCGCGCAGCATCCTGAATTCGCACACCTGTGGCGCACCCGTCTCGAATAGCCGTTTGCGATGCAGGTAGTAGATGTCCTGATCTTCTGGAAGGATATGACGGGTCAATGGCTGCCTGACCAGCGCGCCTCTTGCCACGCCCAGCAGAGTTGCAACCGTGAGATTGGCCTCCAGGATCAGCCCCTGCTCGCTGAGAGTGAAATAGCCCACCGGCGCCAGGTCGAAGAGGGCGAAATACCGCGCCCGGGAGTCTTCGAGCTCCGCCTGTGCCCGGCGCAATTCCTCGTTCTGCATCTCCAACTCGATCTGATGCACTCGCAGCTCATGGTCCACACGACCCGCGTCCTTGCGGGAGACCCTGTCTCGCTCTTCCGGCGCCTGGCCGGCATGTTCCCGCGCTTTCTCTTCCGCCCGACGACGCAACTCGTCGGCATCGCCCGGATCGCGCTGCTTATTAGCCATGGCCGCCCTCCGTCCTTCTAGCCGGTCCACCACCTACCCGCTCTTCGGCGTCGGCCGCCCGTTCGGTAGCTGCAACGGCATAGACTTCCCCGGCCGGATTGACCAGACCGGTGACGGTCACCCACACGACCACGGTCCGGCCGTCCCTGGTGATCCGCTCCGTGCGGAATGGCTCCAGAATTTCCGCCCGGCCTAGCTTGTTCGTCCTCTCGATCGCTTCCTCGCGTAGGTTCTCCGGGATCAGGTCCCGGATATTCATCGTCAGCGCCTCGGCCTCGCTCCAGCCGTACCTTCTCTCCGCCGCCGGATTCCAGGCCAGGATGCGGCCCGCCAGATCCCACACCATGATGGCGTCGCGCGCGTCGCGCACAACCACGGCCAGCCGGCGCGCGGCCGCGGAGTCGTGCAGCATCGCCTGGAGCCGCTTCGTCTCCGTGACATCCACAAAGGTGATCACCGCCCCCTCGATCACGTTGTCCAGGGTACGATAAGGCCGGATGCGCAGCGAATACCAGACGCCCGCCTGGCTCTGCACCTCAATCTCCGTGGGCACCAGGGTGTCCAACACCGTCTGCACGTCCGCCACCAGACGGTCGTAACCGACCAGGTTGGAGACGATATGGCCCACCGGCCGCCCCACATCCGTGCCGATCAGGTTGATGACCTGAGTCACCGCGGGGGTGAAGCGCTGGATGCGCAGCAGATGGTCCACGAAGATGGTCCCGATGCCCGTGCCTGCCATCAGGTTGCTCATATCGTTGTTCGCCCGCGACAGATCGACAACCTTGGTCTGCAATTCATTGTTGACCGTGGCCAGCTCCTCGTTGACCGATTGCAGCTCCTCCTTGGACGTCTCCAGCTCCTCGTTGGTGGATTGCAGCTCCTCGTTCACGGACTGCATCTCCTCGTTGGAGGACTTGAGCTCTTCGTTGGAGGTCTCCAACTCCTCGATGGCGCTTTGGAGGTATTCTTCCTTGTTCCGCAGTTCCTGCGTGAGCGCCGCGATGTGCGCGTCAGTGTCCGACGACTGATCACTGACCACTGTTGGCTGATCACTGCTCAGCGGGTCCAACACCGGCGCTTCCTCCAGAACGACCAGATACAGGGGCGCCTCGGGCGGCGCGGCGGGACCGGTTGCCACCGGGTGGATGGTCAGGTTGACCGTGGTGAACCCACCGTTGGTTTTGACGCGCAGGTCGGGGTGACAAACCATCCCTTTTGTCCCCGCGGCTTTGTGCAGGGCCGCGGTCAAGTCGCGTCGTAATCCTTCGCGGGCCATCTTCAGGATGTTGTTGACACCGGCCTCGCCCGGGGCCGGCTCCAGGTACCGGCCGGTACGGCCGTGGAGGTAGAGAATGTCGCCCCGGCCGTTGACGAGCGCGCCGGCGGGGGCAACCTGTTGCAGCAACGCTTGTTCGGTCAACTCGCGCAGGGAAACCTTGCTGTCGCCGGGCGTCTTTCCCGCGGGCCGCGGCGCGGCCCCGCCGTCCGTCAGGGGCGGGAGATACATCCCCATAGCCAGGCGGCGGACGGCGTGAATCTCCTCTTTCCGTTGATACAGCTTCGCCTTGCGATCCAGCATGCCAAAGAGGTCCGTGTACTCGCCCACACTCTCGGACGTGCCCAGGAAGAGCACGCCGCCCGGATTCAACGCATAGTGGAACAGGGGAATAAGCTTCTTCTGCAAGTCCCCGCCCATATAGATCAACAGATTGCGGCAACTGATCAGGCCGATCTTGGAAAACGGTGGGTCTTTGATCACGTCCTGCTCGGAAAAGACCAGGAGGTCGCGGATGCCTTCATGGATGCGGTAGGCGCTGCCGTCCGGCTCCTTGGCAAAGAAGCGCGCCAGCCGCTCCGGCGAGACGTCGGCAACGATGCTGGCGGGATACAGGCCGGCGCGGGCCGTATCGATGGCCCGGCGGTCGATGTCGGTGGCAAAGACTTGCACCTTGAGGTTCTGCTTCAGCTTTTCCAGATGCTCTTGGAGCAGGATGGCGATGGAATAGGCCTCCTCCCCCGTGGAACAGCCCGGCACCCAGACCCGGATCACCGCGCCCGCAACTTTGCCGGCAAAGAGGCGTGGGATGGCCTGCTCCTCGAGCGCCGCGAACGCCTCCGGGTCGCGGAAGAAACTGGTGACGCCGATCAGGAGGTCGCGAAAGAGCGCCTCCACTTCGGCCGGTGTCTGCTGCAAGTACTTGATGTACCCGTCCAGCTCCCCGATCTGGTGGACGGCCATGCGCCGCTCGATCCGGCGGACGATGGTGTTCTGTTTATACCGAGAGAAGTCATGGTTGGTCTGGGCGCGCAACAGGAGAAAAACCTTCTTCAGCATACTCTCGGCATGGGGCGGCGGAGGAAAGACCAGACGAGGCATATTGCCGAACGCGTGGGCGACGTAGGCGATGAGCTGCGCCGGCATCTCGGCCGGCGGCAGCACATAGTCCACCAAGCCGGTTGCGATGGCGCTGCGCGGCATGCCGTCGTACTCGGTGGATTCGGGGTTCTGGGCCATCGCCATGCCGCCCTCGCCCTTGACCGCCCGCACCCCCAGGGTGCCGTCGCTGCCGGTCCCCGAGAGGACGATGCAGACCGCTCGTTCGCGCTGGTCCTGGGCCAGGGAGCGGAAGAAGAAGTCTATCGGCAGGCGATGGCCGCGCGGCGAGGACGGCTCCAGCAGTTGCAGCGTGCCGTTCAGAAAGGCCATGTCGTGGTTGGGCGGAATAATGTAGGCGCAGTTGGGTTGGACCACCATCCCGTCCTCGACCTCGAAGACTTGCATCCGGGTATAGCGCTTGACCAGTTCGGTGAGAATGCTCTTATGGTCCGGGGCCAGGTGCTGCACCAGAACAAAAGCCATGCCGGGATCGGTGTCGGCCGGCATGGCGGAGAAGAAGGCCTCGAATGCCGCCAGCCCCCCGGCCGACGCGCCGATGCCGACGACGGGAAAACCCACACCGGGTTTTTCAGTCTGCTCCCGACTCTCAATTGCCTTGGAATCAGGCGGCTCTTTCGACACGTTCTTCCTGCCTGACCTTCTAGTTGCCATGGCTCCCTCCGGGAACTGGCGCAATATGGCGATGCCGATCCGCCCGTCCTCTGTCCAGCGCACCGACACGGAGCATTCCACCGGGAAGACTCTCTCGTCCCTCCGCACCGCTTGGGATTCCACACCGGATCCCAGAATCATAACGCCGCCAGAATTCGCCGGTGGGCGCGGAGGTCGCGGCCTGGGTTCCCGCATCTTCAGTCAAACTCTGGGAGTCCCCCGGCAGAACTGAACATGCCAGCATTTGCTGGACGCACTGGTGCGCAACAAATAGAACCGCGCCTCACGCCGCCAGTTCCAACTCGTATTCGTGATGCAAGCCACCAAGAACTGATCGCGACACCACGCGGGAGTGTGCCGGGAGGCGGTGGCCAATGAGCAGGGCGGCTGGCAGACCAGCCGGGGGATGCGGAATCCCCGCGTCCGCGGCCAGCCGGCAGATGGCGAATCTGCCCGGCAAGAGGGTCAGTGTGTGCGTCGGCTGCATCATCCTCCGTCCTCTCAGACCAGCCCCTGGCGCGCCTTGCGCAGCAGCGGCAGGAGGCTGCCGAGAAATAGGTCGAGGTAATCCTGCTCCCGTCGGACCTTCTCCAGGGTGAAGAGATTCATCATGGTGGACCGGAAGACGATCACGGCGTCATCGGCCCCGGGCGTGCCGGCCCGCTCCCGGCGAATCCGCTCCGCCGGTGACACAAACGCGCCGGCCCGGATGCCCATCTGTGTCTCCAGAAAGGCACCAACGACCTGCGGGTTGTACTGTTCGTACGCAAACTCCGTGTGCGAGACGATGAAGCGCCGAGTCTGGACCGGGCTCATGGGATCGATGGAGAGTTCCTGGTACACCCTCTGGTTGAATCGATTCATCAGGTCCAGCCGATCGTTGCCGGTTACATTGAAGGTGTAGTCGAGGATGTTGGTGTCCGGGAAAAAGAGCGGCTGCACGAGAAACTCAGTCTGGATGGTTTGCGCGAACCGCCGCAGCCGATCGTAAAAGGAGCGGACCACGCGGAGTGTCTGGCCGAGGAGCTTGCCGTATCCATGCTGATCGAGGCGCATGACGCGATGGGACAGGAACGTGGCCGCCGCCGCCGCGCCAGGCTTCGAGCCTTCCAGGATATACTTGCCGATGTTGACCTCGTAGGGCTGGCTGGTGCGCCCGCCCAACGCGTAGGAGGCTTCCTGTGCCACCAGCTCCTTCACCCGGCCGTCGCGGAACACGATGGCCCCTGCCGGGTAGGGGACGAATCCGAGCTTGTGGGGATCCACCGTGATCGAGTCAACGCCTTTCAGGGCGGCGTAGCTCTCGTACACAGGCGTGGCGGGCCATCCGCCGTATTCGCCTTGCATCTCTGTCTGACCCCGCAGCTCCCCTTCGGGCGATCGGAAACAGGCGGCCAGATAGCCGCCGTAGGCGGCATCGCAGTGCAGCGAAAACCCCAGCCCCCGTCCCGCGAATTCCTGCCGAAGGGCCACGAGCTCGTGCATCGGATCCACGGCCCCTTCCTCCGTCGTCCCCGCCACCCCCACGACCTCGATGACGGGGCGCCTCTCTCGCAGGGAGTGTTCCAGCTCTTCGCGCAGCCGGCCCAGGTCCATGCGGTACTCGGCGTTGATGGGAATCGGCACCACCTGTCCGGCCCCGATCCCGATCGCCCCCGGTCCCTTCACCCAGGAGTAGTGCATCGTCTGCGGCGCGCACAAGATCCCCGGCAGCAGGCTGTCCGTGCCGGTCAGGCCGGCGAAGAAGGCGTGATCGCCCCGGAAGAGGATCTCGTGCCGCTTCAGTTGGTCGCTGACCTGCGCCAGCGCCTCGTTCACGGGACGCCTCGATTGCGTCTCCAGGTACGTCCGGACGAGCGCATCCTTCAACTGCAGAGCCTCGCCGGGCACCAGGTTCACCAGCTCCCAGGCGGTCATCGCGTCGATCGGCTTCCCCGCCGCCCCGGCGGTCAGCCCCTGGACGTCCAGAACCGCGGCGGCCTGGCGGACCGCCACCGGAAGAAACTTGACGGCCTTGGCCACCCAGATGGATTCCAGGTTGGCCACTGTCCCTCCGGAGGTGATATGGCCCCAGGTGCCCGCAAGCTCCTCTGGGGTGCGACCGAAGCCGAACATCTTGGCGAGCTCCCGGCCCAGCTCGATCTCGATCAGGGTCGTGATCGGGGACGCCTCCCAGGAGACGTTGTTGGGGTTGTAGAGCATCGTAGCGATATATCCGATGAGCGCCGGAAGGGAGACGTCGGCCGTCATATGCCCGATATAGCGGGGGGAGAAGAAGGGGATGTCCGATTTCAGCTCACCCAAGAGCGTAAAGAGTTCTCGCTTGAATCGTCCCACGAACTCCTGATGGGTCTGCCGCTGCTGGTCCTGCGGTCGGATGGCGGCGCGATCTTCCGGATGGAAGTTTCTCCGCCAGAATACATAATCCCGATAGACTTCGCGTAAGAGCCCCTCCACCCAATCCGCGTTCTCGGCCTGTGGGCCCAGAAAGGCCGCCTTGATGTCTACGGGCTCCGATCCGAGCGGCGGCTCCAGCAGGGCGGCCAGTCCCTCGTCGCCGGCGGCTCGGACCGCGGGTCCCGTCCTCTGCCCGGCGTCCGGCAAAACCGCCGCGACCTCGGCCGCGCTGAGATTAGGAAACAGGTGGCTCTGAAGAAAGAGCGCCGCGGTCCCGATGGACCCGGCCTGCATGAACTGACGCCGCGTCACTTCTTTCCTCGCCATCGTTGAACCCCCTTTGATACCCGTTCACCCGTGTGATTTCGAGGCCGCGGAACGGATCCCCACTTCCCTAAAGCATCTCACGAAACGGGTTGACCTGTGCTGCGTCACCAACGAGCGACTGACGCATGAATACCTCCGCTCTTACCCGCCTTTCTTGAGATCGGCGATGAAGGAGCCCCCCGGCAGAGCCGGGGGGGTTACCTAAATGAGCTTACTGAGACCTCTCTCATCTTCCCGCCGGTCTCTTCTGGTAGCTGGTCGGGCCGTCCTCATAGCCGACTTGTTGGAGCCACCACGCCGGATAGAAGACCGGTTGGGCGATGGCGGCCTTGGTGTTGAGGTAGCCGTCGTTGTACTTGAGGTAGAGCGTTTCCGCCAAGGTCCACCAGTCGGCAAGCACGGCGCCGGCGTTGTGGTCGCTGTGCCGGGTCAGCAACTCGCGGGCCCCCTGCTGGTCGCCCGTGTTCCAGAGCGCCAGCGCGTCCCCCTCCACCCTGGGTTGGCTGCCGAAGGCGTTACGCTCGAAGCGGTCGCGCGCCGCGCGGATGTCCTGGATCATGTACGAATACCTGAGCATGGAATAGTTGGCGACGTAGTTGAAGGCCATCCACATGCTGGCGCGGTCGAACGTGAGAATATCGGCCTTCTGGATGGAGCCGGGCAAGTCCAGGGCGCCGGCATAGAAGGGCATGAGCACGGCGGTCGCCGGGCGGTCCGGTCCAAACCACACCACGCCGCCGATGGCGTCAGGCAGCCAGGCGCGTGACTGATTCACATGCGCATAGACGCACCGGTAAATATTCAGGGGGCGTTCGAACTCCCCTACCAAGGTCGTCAGTTTCCCTTCCTTGTCGGCCACGGATTCGGCCTGCCCTTCGAACCGGTTGGGATCGCCGAACGGCCCGGCTGCCAACCCCTTGGTCAAGTCGAACTCCGTGCCTTCGTAGTTGTCCCGATGGATCGCGAAGAGATCGCTCACGGACAGCTTCTTATCGGGGGTCACGGCAAAGGGATACGCGCGGGTAAACGCGCCTTCCGCCCAGGGCGAAAGATTGAGGGATGGCGCAACCAGCGACTGGGCGCGCCAGATGCGGCGCAGCGAATAGTAGGGGTGGTGGAACTCGCCGTCGCCATACACACTGGCGAAGTCCAGCGGTCCGCTCTCGGGTTTCCACCAGCCTTTCCCCTGAGCAATCTCGAAGATGTTGTGGGAAAACATCATGTCATCGGCATTGGGGCGCACATCGCGGATGCGGAATTGGTTTGCGGCGACAAAGAACTGGCCGTCAGGCACGCGCTGGGCCACCCAGACACCGCCCGTCCCGTTCATATCATATCCCGCCATCTCCATGACCCAGCCTTCGTGCGGGTCTGCCACCAGCAGGGTTTCTCCCGTGCCGTAGTAGCCGTATTTTTCAATTAGCTCGCCCATGAGTTGTACCGCCTCGCGAGCGGTTTTCGTCCGTTCCAGCGCGACGCGGGAGAGCTCGGACGAGTAGAAGATGCGCTTGCCCGGTTCCGGCTCCGGGTGCACTTTCGCCTTGTCGGTGCACTCGCCGATGGAGAGCTGGTGCTCGTTCATGATCCCATAATTGGCGTCAAAATAGGCATAGGTGTGGGCCACTTGGGGAATGAACCCCAACGGGATGCTGGGCGGCACATCCGGGAGGTCGTACCCCGGGCCGCGATCTTTCGTCACGATCCGGTGCGTTTCGCTCGTGCCCCATTGCGGCTTGAAGTCCAGTGCCGCGTTCGAATAGAACACCGCCCGGAGGCCCCCGGGCGGGTGATCCATCGCCGGCACATAGATGAGGCTCGCATCGTTCAACCCGTCATCCGAGTGCGAGACCATGACCGACCCGTCGGCCGACGCATCCTTGCCCACAATGGCCGTCGTGCAGGCGAAGACGGGCAGTGCCGTGCCCAGATACAGGACCAGCGTGAGTACCGAAAGAATGCTCTTCACGCGCATGATCAGAAACATCTCCACCCTCCATTTTGGAGATTGGCAAGCGCCATCCCATTTGCGATCTTCGATTTGCGATTTCAGATTTGAAGCCCAGCCCCCCCTCGCCCCTCGCCCCTCGCCATTTGAGCGGTTCACGATCCAAGGGGCTTTGTATCTTTCCGGAACTGTTAAACTCTGGGAGTCGCCCGGCAGAGCCGGAGGGTTACCTAACGAACTTAGGCTTGATTGTAAGCGTCCCGTATTGCTCACCCATCAAGACGTGTTTATAGATCTTCCTGCTTTCTTGTGGGACGGCTAACTTGAAGTCAACCTTACTTTGAAATAGCATGACAAAATCCGAACCGCCAAATAAGAAATATCCAAGCATATCTCCCTTCTTGACAGTATTATCTACCTTGACAGTATCTTCATAGTTAACAGAGGATACCTGCGACATTCCAATCGGCAACAATGCCACCACACCATATTCTTTGGTTTCGATAATGACGCAACCACGTGTCTCAATCATTTGCCAACCGGGCGTGTTTGCGTCAAGCACATATTTCTTGATTTTGGCATCCCAGGTAGTAATACCACCAACTGCATCATCGCTCTGAATGATACGTACTTCTTTTATGGTTCCGCCAATCGGAAAATGATAGCGGTGATAATCGTTTACATCGAGAAACGTATGGGTCAGCGTTCCATTGGCGAAGGCGTTCTTGTAAGCAGTCCCCTCACCAATAAGCTCGGCTACGGACTTAAACACTCGTGATTTGATCATGACGCCTTTACCATGCACAATGGTAGAGTGCTTATCGATTTTCCAGATCCCCTGAGGCTGTGAGTCGGCAGGGGAGGAGACGACGGACGGGTCATTTGGCGATGCAATCGGGCGTTGATCAGGCGATTTCAAATACCGTGCAAAGAAATCATTGAAGGTCTTCCAGTGTGACGGATCTTCATACCACCCTTTATGCAATCCGAATCGTTCATCTTCTAAAGCTTTCTTGTAATACTCATCATTCCACGAGCCTTCTTTGCTCAAATACATACCCCAGTCTTTGGTGAACTGGATCATCCATGTACGATATGGTTCATGGTATTGCAGAGAATTATTGTAATATCCTTTCCCTTTCAATTCAGGAAGCGGTTGATCGTTAACGAAATAGAAGTAATCCAAGCTCTGATCGATTTGATCGTACAATTTGGAATACGGAAGATTTGGTAAAATCGACCACGGCAATGCCTTTGCTGCCCAATCGATAAACGTATAATACTCTTCTAAGGTCTGGGCCGGATTTGTTACCTTGTCTGGATTAATTGTTTTTGCTTTTTCAATTGATTCGATAAGCATTCTTCTTACGCCTGCATTATGCTCTACCATGGTCATCAAGTGCTGTGTAGTGAGTGCATGCTGTGTTTGTGCCGATTTGTCGGTCTGTCCAAACGCGTTGAAGCTCAACAACACACATAAAGTAAGAACTGATACTACCCAGCTGAACGAAATCTTCCGTTTCATAACGTGTCCTCCCTGGGCCGCATTTTTGGGAAAAGAATTCGCCACAACTCGTGATGTAGGAAGGAGTTGCGAGAATTGCTGTGACACTTTACGCACATTTGTTGGAAGGTAACCGTTATTGTTCGATCGATAACCGGACACCAGTGCCTCCCAATTGGAAATCGCATATCGCAGATGTCTTACTCCTCCTCGACCGGCAGATCCAGGTGGAACTGCGTGCCGATCCCCGGTTCCGTCTCAAAGTGCAACACGCCGTGGTGGTCCTTCACAATCCCGTGGCTGATGGACAGGCCCAGGCCGGTCCCCTTGTCCCGGGGCTTGGTGGTGAAGAAGGGGTCGAAGATCCGGGCCTGGATCTCCGGCGAGATGCCGCGCCCCTGGTCGGCCACGGTGAGGCGAAGCCAGGGACAACCGCCCTGCTCGAAGAGGGCGGCGCGCACCGCGAGCGTCTTGGCCTCGTGGTACCCGGGGTACTTCTCGTTCAGGGCGTCCCGGGCGTTCGTGAGGAGGTTCATGACCACCTGCTGGATTTGCTGACTCCGGCATTTGAGGAGGGGGATGTCGGCGGGAACGTCCACCGTGAGCGTGATCTGATCGTGCTGGAGGACCGCCCGGACGAGCGAGAGGGTCTGCTCGACGATGTCTTGAATCCGGGCCGGGCTGTGGGATTGCGTCTCCTGCCGGGCGAACAGGAGCAGATTCCGCACGATGGTCGCCACCCGTTCAGTCTCGTGGGTGATCTCGCCAGCATACTCCGCCGTCTGGCTCTTGGGCTCCGCCGTATCCGTGATCAACTGGGCGTAGTTCATGATCCCGTTGATCGGGTTGTTGATCTCGTGGGCCACGCCGCTCGCCAAGGTCCCGAGGGCCTCCAGCTTCTGCTGCTGGCGAAGCTGAGCCTCGAGGCGCTTGCGGTCGGTGATGTCGAGGACGAAGGCGGCAATCTGCTCTTCAGGACCCGGGAGCAAGGCGTTGGATAAGAAGACCGAGACCCGGCTCCCGTCCCGCCGGACATATTCTTTCTCGTACGGCGTGCATGAGCCCCGTTCGCGGAGTTCGCCGATGGCATACTCATCCGTAGCGAGCCATTCGGGCGGGGTGATGGCCCGCCAGTCGATCTGGCCTTGCTCCAACTCCTCGCGCGAATATCCGATCGTCCGCAGATAATACTCATTGGCCTCGATAATGCCCCCTGCGGGGCTCGCGATAATGACGCCGACGAGGTTGGCATCGACAAAACATCGGAGGCGTGCGTGGGCATGGCGCAAGGCTTCCTCGGTCCGCTTGCGCTCGGTGATGTCGTGGGAGAAGACGACCATCCGCCCGCCATCCATGTGCTGGAGCTGGACGCTGATTTCGACGTCGATGACACTCCCGTCCTTGCGGCGGTGCCGGCTCTCAAAACGGTCCATGCCGTGCGCCCTGATCCTCTTGATGTGGGCAGCCGTCTCGGCGGTGGACTCCATCGCTTCCAGGTCGAAAATGCTCATGGCCAGCAGTTCCTGTCGGCTGTAACCGCTCATCCTGGAATAGGCCGCATTGACATCGTGCAAGCGGCCTTGCATGTCCACCAGCCAGAAACCGTCCAAGGCCGTCGCGAGGATGGTCCGGTGCCGCACCTCGCTGTCGCGCAGCGCCTCTTCCGCCTCCCGACGCTTCCGACACTCTTCCGCTTCGGTCAAGGCACGCAACACGGAAGGGACCAGCCGGTCGAGCCGTTGCTTGAGCACGTAGTCGGTCGCGCCACAGAGCACGCAGTCCACCGCCTTCTCTTCGCCCAACGTGGCGGACACCAGGACGAAAGGGACCTCGGGCTGCTTCGCGCGAGCCAATGCCAGGGCCGCCATGCCGTCATAGTCTGGGAGGGTGTAGTCGGAGAGGATCAGATCGAACCGTGTCTGGGCCAGCGCGGCTTCGTATTCCGAACGGTCGCTCACGACCCGCAGCTCGCAGACCAGGCTGGCCTGCTGTAGCTTGTCGCGCACCAGTTCTGCGTCGCGCTGGTTGTCTTCGAGATACAGAACCAGCACCGGATTTGTCATCGGACTCCTCTTGCTGCCATCATGGTGTCTTGGGCCGCACCGACCGCACGCTGCCCGGCGGCGGCTCGTTGAACATGGCCCAGAACGCGCCCACCTGCTTCACCGCCTCGACGAATTCCGGGAAGCCAACCGGTTTGACAATGTAGGCGTTGACACCCAGTTCGTAGCTGTCGACCAGGTCCTGCTCTTCGCGCGAGGAGGTCAAGACCACCACCGGGATCAGTTTGAGCTGCGGGTGACTCTTCATCTGGCGCAGCACCTCGATGCCGTCCACCTTGGGCATCTTCAGGTCCAGCAGGACGACGACGGGCTGGCCCTCGGCTCGGTCGGCGAACTGGCCGCGCCGATGCAGGTAGTCGAGGGCCTCGGCACCGTCGCGGACGGCGACGACCTCGTTGGCCAGGTTGTGCTGGGCCAAGGCGTCGAGCGCCAGTTCTATGTCGCGGGAACTGTCGTCCGCCAGCAGGATTCGTTTCAATGGGGTATCCATGGCGGCCTTTCCTTTCAGTTGACTGGGTCTGTTGGTGATGACGGCTTCAAGGTGAAGTAAAACGTCGCGCCACGGTCCACACCTCCCTCCGCCCAGACGCGCCCGCCCTGCCGGGCGATGGTGCGGCGCACGTTGGCCAGGCCGATGCCGGTGCCTTCAAATTCGTCGGCTCGGTGCAGCCGTTGGAAGACGCCGAAGAGCTTGTGGGCATATTGCGGATCGAACCCGACGCCATTATCGCGCACGAAGACGATCACCCGGTCGCCTTCCATGCCGTCACAGCCGATCTCGATCTCGGCCGGGTTGCGCAGACGGGTGAACTTCACCGCATTGCCCAGCAGGTTGGTCAAGGCCAGCTTGAGCATCGCGGGGTCGGCCTGCACGGCGGGCAAGGGCGGGATGGTCCAGACAATGTTCCGCTCGCGCGTGGCCAGCTCCAAATCGCGCAGCGTATCCTGCACCAGGGAGTCCAGATTGACCATCGTCTCGGTCATGTCCGCCCGGCCCATGCGGGAAAACGCCAGCAGGTCGTCGATCAGCACGCCCATCTCCCGGCTGGCGTCCTCAATGGTCTTCATATAGAGCCGACTCCGGTCCGAAAGCTGGCCTTCGGCCTCGCGCGCGAGCATGTCCACGTAGCCCTGCACGTGCCGCAACGGCGCGCGCAAGTCGTGCGAGACGGAGTAGGAGAACGATTCGAGTTCCTTGTTGGCGTCCCCAAGTTGCGCGGTGCGCTCGACGACGCGCTGCTCCAGGTCCGCGTTGAGCCTCTGGACTTCCTCCTCCGCCCACTTGCGCGCGGTGATGTCGCGCTCGGTGGAGGCGATGCCGATTACTTTTCCCGCCTCGTCCACCAGTTTGGTCACCGTCAGCCACACATCGAGAATTCGCCCGTCCTTGGCCACCCGCTGGGTCTCGAACGCGGTGATCGCTTCCCCCGCAAACAGCCGGCGGTTAAAATCCTTCTGCTCGGCCGCTTTATTGGGGGGGGCGAGTTGCCAGATTCTCATCTGCAGCGCCTCGGCCTCGCTGTAGCCAAACATCAGCTCCGCGCCGCGGTTCCAGGCGGTGATCCGGCCCGCGAAGTCCTGAATCGTGATCGCATCGTTGGAGTCGCGCACCACCGTCACCATGCGGCTGGCTTCCTCCGCCTCCCGCTTCTTATCCTCAATGTCCGTACTCGTGCCAAACCACTTGGCGATCCGACCTTCGCCGTCGCGAACAGCAACCGCACGCGTCTTGAACCATCGGTAGGTGTCATCCTTACCGCGGATGCGAAACTCGACGTCGAAAGGCTTGTTGGCCTCAACCGCCGCGTTCCAGGCAATTACCGTCCGATCGCGGTCGTCAGGGTGCAGTTGATCCAACCAGGCGAACCCTAGTT
>Ga0182017_10001984_pt1 | contig 15730 bp, 13 predicted proteins | sample 712E3DmetaG_FD_120492 | JGI IMG/M metagenome (GOLD analysis project Ga0182017, IMG submission 120492) | Permafrost microbial communities from Stordalen Mire, Sweden - 712E3D metaG | ecosystem: Environmental > Terrestrial > Soil > Wetlands > Permafrost | place: Sweden: Stordalen | collected... | reverse complement strand
GGGTGAGCTCGCCAATGCCGCCCGACGCCCTGTATCTCCACCTGCCGTTCTGCGTGGCTCGCTGTCCGTACTGCGACTTCGTCGTGTACGCCGGCGGCGACGCCCGCGGGCCGCGAGCGCGCACGGAGCGGCTGTATGAAGCGGTCGGCCGTGAGCTGGAGCTGCGCGCCGATGCGCTGGACGAGCGGTTCGGTCGGGCTGCTTCAGGCGGCCCCCGCACCACCTTGCGGAGCGTCTACTTCGGCGGCGGCACCCCGTCGCTCGTCCCCGGGGAGTGGCTCGAGCGGCTGATGGCCCTCGTTCGAGAACGCTTTGGCCTCGCACCCGATGCCGAAGTAACGCTGGAGGGCAACCCCGGGTCGGAAGATCGTGGCGATCCAGCCGGGTTCCGCCGAGCTGGAGTGACGCGTATCTCGTTCGGGGCCCAGAGCCTCGACGCCGGCGAGCTGCGGCGCCTGGGTCGGCGCCACTCCCCGGAGGACGTGGCCGCTGCCGTGGCGGAGGCGCGCGCGGCTGGCATCGGCTCGGTCAATCTGGATCTGCTGTACGACCTGCCGGGTGGTTCGGTCGCCGCGTGGGAGGCCACACTGCGGACGGCTCTGGCGCTGGCGCCCGACCATCTCTCCCTCTACGCCCTGACCCTCGACGACCCCGACGCCGAGGGGCTGACGGGCCGCGACGGCGACCATCTTCTCACGCCGCCGGGGGCGCGACGCTGGCGCGAGCGTGCCCGTCTGGGGCAGGACGACGATCGCGCCGCCGACCAGTATTGCCTCGCGACGGATCTGCTGGCCGAGCGCGGATGGCACGGTTACGAGATCTCCAACTGGGCGCGCCCGGGCCATGAGAGCCGTCATAACCTGGCCTACTGGGAGCGGCGACCGTACGAGGCCGTGGGCCCTGGCGCCCACGCCTTCGACGGTGACACGCGGCGCTGGAACGCCGCGGCGATGGAGCCCTACATAGCGGCGCTGGTGCCAGCTCACGGCGCCGCGGTCGCGCGGCGGCCCCGGACGGATGCCGCCGGATCAGGATGGCGCAGCGCGACGGGCAGGATTCCTGAGTTGCCGCCCGGCGGCATGGAGAGGCTCGGCCCCGAGCAGATCGCCGCGGAGGAAGTCATCCTGGCCTTACGCCTTGACTACGGCGTTGACGAGGCGACTGCATCTCGGCCGCCCCTGAATGGTGTGCGCGAGTGGGCCGAGTCGGTTGGGCTGCTGGAGGTCGTCGTGTTGGACGGTCAGCCGCGAGTCCGGCTCACCACGCGCGGTCGTCTTCTCAGCAACGAGCTGTTCGCCAGACTGGTGTAGGCATCGCATGTATCGTCGGTCGGCCAGGCCGCCGGGGACGGCGGCCCCTGCACCCAATCCTGCGCGACCTGCTCACGGACGACCTCGGCTGCCATCGAACGAGCTGGGCTCGGGCTGCCCTGCCCGGTCGATTCGGCCGCTCGGATCGCCCGGCGCATCGACGACCTACCCCGTTGCGATGTTTCCGCGATCTGTTGTACTCTCCGCTTGATTAGTTTGTTTTGTTGCCCGCCCAACTAAACTGATCGACTTGTACTCGAGCCCAACGAGGAACGCCGACCCATGGTCGTTCGTGGCGAAGGTGGAGTCGCCCAGGCCGAGATCAGGCGCCGCAATCTCAGCCGAATGCTGCGCCACCTGCATCTCAACGGTTCGTCGTCTCGGTCTGAGCTGGCCACCGAACTGCATCTGAACCGGAGCACGGTTGCGTCGCTGATAGGTGAGTTGATCGCGCGCAATCTCGTTTGGGAGCGGAGTCGTCCCAAGGGACTGCCGCAGGCTCCCGGTCGACCGTCACCAGTCGTCGAGTTGCGCAGCAAAGGTCCGGAAGCCCTCGCGGTCGAGCTATCCACCGACTGGATCGGCGCCGCGGTCATCGGCCTTGGGGGCCGGGTGATCGACTCGATCCGACACGATCGATCTCTTGCCGGTACCGATCCTGCTCGGATCGTGGACGAGGTTCACGGTCTGGCCGGCTCGTTGATCGAAGGACTCAGCAACGAGTCGCGTATCGTGGCCATCGGAGTCTCCGTTCCGGGCGCGGTACGCGCCGTGGATGGGTATCTGCGTCACGCACCCAACCTCGGCTGGCGGGACGTTCCGATGGGGGATCTCCTGCGTGAGCGGTTCCGTAAGTTGGACGTCCCTGTGTTCATTGGGAACGATGCGGACCTTGCCGCCTCGGCCGAGCATCTGCGTGGATCCGGCCGCGGCTCGAACGACTTCATCTGTCTTTGGGGCGAAGGCGGCATCGGCGCCGGCATCGTGGTCGGCGGCCGGTCGCTGGCCGGAGCGGCCGGCTACGCGGGCGAAGTAGGCCACCTCACGGTGGACCCCAACGGCGACCTCTGCCACTGCGGTGCCCGAGGGTGCTGGGAAGCCGAGGTGGGCGAGGAGGCGCTCCTGCGCCGCTCAGGCAGGGATCCGCTGGGAGGTACGGAGGCCCTGGCGGATCTGCTGGCGTCGGCCGACCGCGGCGACGAGGTGGCGCTGGCCGCTCTTGCCGAATCGGGCCGCTGGCTGGGCATCGGATTGGCCGGCCTGGTGAACGTCTTCAATCCGAGCTGTGTCGCTCTCGGTGGGCTCTATGCCCGAATCTTCCCCCAGGTTCAGGAGGCAGTTGTTTGCGAGCTAGACGCGCGGGCGATGCCGGCGCCCCGCGCCATGGTCGAACTGACCACCGCCCAGCTCGGAGCCAACACGCTTCTGCTCGGCGCCGCCGAGATGGCGTTGGCTCCCACCCTGTACGACCCGACCATCGTTCCCGTCATGGGGGCGACGGGTCGGGATCATTCTGACAAATGGCGAACCAGGCGTGCGCCCAGCGTTGGGCGGCCGGAGCGCCAGCCCCAGCAGGTGAGGAGGTGATGCAGGATCATGTGTCCCGGGGATGCTGATGCGTCGCCCGTCATGACGAACCGCGTAGGAGGAGCTTTCTGTTGAGTACCAAGAAGCTAATAACGTCCATCATCGCAGTAGCCGCCATCGTGACCGGCTGCTCTTCGTCGACGGCCACGGCCACGACGTCGGCCACGTCCGCCCCCAGCGCGGCGGCGACCTGTCCACCGCCCGGCGGGTCGATCAGCATCAGCTCGTTCGACTCCGCCTTTTGCGCGATGTCCCAGCTGACCAGCGTGACCTCGGCCGGCAGTGGCCTCGTTGGAGTGATCCTCCCCGACGTCACGACGTCGGCTCGGTATACGAGCTATGACCTGCCGTATCTGACCCAGGCATTCAAGGCCGCCGGATACGCCACCACCGATTTCAAGATCGACAACGCCTCGGGCACTACCAGCACTGAGGTGACGATCGCCCAGGCAGATATCACCGCCGGCGCCAAGGTCCTGCTGGTCGACCCGCTCGACGGACCGACCGGCAAGCAGATCCAGTCTCTGGCCCAGGCTGCAGGAATCCCATACATCAGCTACGACCGAGCTACTTTCCAGGGCACGAGTACGTACTACGTCAGCTTCGACAACGTTCAGGTCGGAAAGCTGATCGGTCAGGGCTTCATGGACTGCGTCACGGCGTGGAACGTCGCCAGCCCGCAGGTCTATGAGCTGGACGGCGGCGAGGACACCGATCCGAATGCCATCTCGTTCGCTGCCGGTTATAACAACGTGATCTGGGGCACGGCCCTCACCAACACGACCACGCTCACCAGCGGGTCCAACTCCGCCGGCTACACGCTCGCCGGCGACGCCATCGCCCCCGGATGGGACAACACCAAGGGCCAGACGATCTTCCAGACGGCGTTCACCGCCAACAACAAGATCAACGCCACGGTTGAGGCCAACGACGGGCTGGCCAACTCCGTGATCACCGTCCTCAAGGGTGCCGGCGTCGCTGCCAACAAGATCCCGACTACGGGACAGGACGCAACCCTGCAGGGCATGGAAAACGTTCTCCAGGGCTTCCAGTGTGGCTCGGTCTACAAGCCGATCTACAAGGAGGCTCAGGCAGCGGTTGCCCTTGCGACCTATCTGCGCGCCAAGCAGACCCCGCCCACGACTCTCGTGAACGGCACGACCACCGATCCGACGAACGCGGCTACCACTGAGCCGGCCGTTCTTCTGATCCCGACCTGGGTCAACAGCAAGAACATGGAGTCCACGGTCATACAGGACAAGTTCGTCAGCGCGACGGACCTGTGCAACGCAGTCGGCGCGAGCGTCTGCTCCGCCGCCGGCATCCAGTAGTCCCATAGCAGCAGGCCGCGAGGGCTCATGCGCCTTGAGCGCATCGAGTCCTCGCGGCATTCTTCCTGGCAGCCGCCTCCGCCACGCCCGGCAGGCTGGCTACGGACTGATTCGGAGGACTGATTCGTAGGACCGACTACGCAGGAGAAGGTCGACGGTCATGCGGCCCGGCGAGGGCAGATCGCAAGCGGATCGCCGCGTGAGAAACCCGGGGCTGACCTTGGCGCGAGCGCAGATGGGAGTCAAATCGATGTCATTGACTCATATGGATGGGCCGACTGACGGTGGTCCGGCAGCCGGTGGGCAGGCTCTCGCGACTGGCCCGGCCGCCGCGGAGCCCCTGCTCCGCCTGAAGGGAGTCAGCAAGCATTTCGGCGCGGTGCAAGCGCTGTTCGAGGTGGACCTGGATCTGCCGGCCGGACAGGTCACCGCGCTTTGCGGGGACAACGGAGCCGGCAAGTCGGTCCTGACCAAGTGCATCGCCGGCATCCACCAGCCGGACGCCGGCCAGATGTTCTGGCAGGGCCAGCCTATACACATCCGCAGTCCGAAGGACTCGGCGGCCCTCGGCATCGAGACCGTCTACCAGGACCTGGCGCTCGCCGACAACCTGGACATCGTCCAGAACATGTTTCTCGGTCGCGAACGACAGCGCCGGTTCATCCTCGACGAGGACAGCATGGAGCGGGCGGCGGCCGAGACGTTGGCCAGCCTGCACGTGACGACTGTTCGGTCGATTCGCCAGCCCGTCGCGACACTCTCCGGCGGCCAGCGCCAGGCAGTGGCCGTGGCCAAGGCGGTCATGTGGAACTCGAAACTGGTCTTGCTCGACGAGCCGACCGCGGCTCTCGGAGTGGCCCAGACGAAGATGGTGCTCGACCTCGTCAGGCGGCTCAAGAGCCACGGTCTGGCGGTCATGGTCATTTCCCACAACCTCAACGACATCTTCGAAGTTGCCGACAGGATCGCGATCATGCATCTGGGTCGCATGGTCGCCCAGGATCGCGCCTCGGCCTTCGACCGCCAGAGCGCGGTCGACTACATGACCACCGGCGGCTCGAGCCGCGAAGTGGCCGCATCCGCCTCCACAACGAGGAGGGACTGATCGATGGCCGGAGCAGGAGGCGCCGGGAGCGGAAGGACGCCCGAGGACATCGCCGCCCAGGCTGAGGCGGCCCCGGACCTTACCGCAGCCGCGGTCGAGGTCATGCCGCCGGAGATCATGGCCCAGTCGCTTGGCCAGTACCTGCGTGCCTGGTTCGCGCGGCTGAAGTCCGGCGACGCAGGTCTGCTGCCGGTGGTCGCGGCCCTCGTCGTGGTGGCGATCGTTTTCGAGATCACGAGCCCGAACCACCGCTATCTGTCGCCGAGGAACCTGGTTGACCTATTCAGCGAGAGCGCGGTCTTCAGCATCCTGGCCGTCGGCGAGATCTTCGTCCTGCTGCTCGGCGAGATCGACCTCTCGATTGGCTATGTCGCCGCGATCGGCGGGATCATAGCCGGCCTGCTGGTGCAACCGCAGGCCCCCCCGTCCGACTACATGCACAACTGGCCCTGGGTGGGCGCTGTCGTGGTCGCGGTCCTCGTCTGCGCCGCGATCGGCTCCGTCCACGGGTTCATCATCACGCGATTGAAGCTGCCATCGTTCGTGGTCACGCTGGCCGGCCAGATGTTCTGGTTCGGCGTGATGATCATCATCCTGGGGCAGGCCGGCGGCTTCGACGTCTCGCCCTCAAGCCCGGGCAACCAGCGTGAGATCTACGGCATCGTCTACCGCTACCTGGACGTCTGGCTCGCATGGGTTGGCCTCGCAGTGATAGTCCTGCTCATTGGCGGGTCGATGTGGATGCGGGACGCTGCAAGGCGTCGCAGCGGACTTGTCGCGCCGCCGGTGGGCCTCACGATCGCAAAGATCGCCTTCCTCGCCATTGCCGGCATCGTCATCGTCGTGATCTGCAACATCGACCGCAGCCTGGGGACGCTTCCGGTCATCGGTGTGCCCTGGGTTGTGCCTCTCGTTCTGGCCGTGGTTGGAGGAGCGACGATCCTGCTCGAGCGGACCCAGTTCGGTCGCCACATGTACGCGGTCGGGGGCAACCCTGAAGCCGCCCGCCGTGCGGGCGTGGGCGTAACCTCCATCCGGATGTGGGCCTTCGTGATCTCCGCCGCTCTCGCCGGCGTGGCCGGGATCGTGGCCGTCTCCTACCAGGGCGGCATCACGACCAACTTCAACGGTGGCCAGGAAGTCCTTTATGCCGTGGCCGCCGCGGTCATCGGCGGCACGAGCCTGATGGGTGGCCGCGGGCGGGCGATTCACGGCCTGATCGGCGGTCTGACCATCGGCGCGATCTACAACGGCCTGTACCTCCTCAGTTTCCAGGTTCAGTACGAGTACATCGCCACGGCCCTCGTGCTCCTGGCCGCCGTGTCGGTTGACGCGCTGGCGCGCCGGAGTGCGACGTCCGGAGGCGTGGCCCGCGTCTGACGCCGCGCTGCGGGAATCCGTGCCGAGGACAAGCGACGCCACGGAAACGTGGCGCCGCGAAACACGGGTCGCTACAGGTCGTCGACTGCCTTGTCGGAGAAGTGCACGTACGTGAAGCGCTCCGGCATATGCGTGTCCATCACGCCGTGCTTGTTCCAGCACCAGGCTGGGTGGGGCTGAACCTCGACGCCGCCGACGGTCATCTTCTCGAACCGTCCGAAGAAGATCCGCCACACGTCCCCGTCCCTGGGCGGGAGCGAGCGGCCGTTTGCCAGCCACGCCATGCCCTTCCACGGCAGAGTGATCTGCGCGCTCCAACCCTCGCTCACGAAGTACCTGTCGTTGAGCTTGCCGTCGACATGCACGGCGGTTTGCAGCCCGGGCAGGTCCCAATCACGGAACGCCCAGCGGGGGCCGCGCGGATGCGTGCCACGCCAGAAGCTGCGGGCCTGGCGGTCGTAGTCGCCACCGAAAGAAAGGGCGTGCCGCTCGACAAGGTCGAACTCGGGCACGTCGAATCTTCCACCTCGCGTGTAGGCGTCCTGCCAGATGAAGAGGACCTCGTACACGGTGTTGGCGGCGTTGAGCTCCAGCTCGTAGTAGCAGTCGCCCCCGTCGATGAATATCTCGACGTCGTTCTCGGCGAAGACGATCCCATCGCGTTCGGTCATGTGCGCCCCGGGGAACGGCTCCTCGACCCAGAACGAGACGTAGAGGCCGTTGTCGTCCCAGAGCGCCGCGGCGCGCGTGTCGAAGTACCCGGGCTCACCGGTAACCATGTCCACGAAGCGCGGCGAGCGTGGAGCCCTGAGCCAGGCCGGCTCGTCGGCCCTGCCGTCCAGGCGCCCGAGGCTTCCCGTCCGGTGACACCTGTAGTGCGCTATCTCCGCGTCGAGGGTGGCGTGTCGGGCTTGCACGGTCGGCCTAGGATCCGATCTCGCCCGATCCGCGCTGGATCAGGCGAGTCGGGATGACGATGCGTTGCGGCGACCGGGCGTCGCCGGCCATCCTGGAGAAGAGCAGTTCGGCAGCGGCGCGGCCGAGTTCCGCCGGATCGTAGCTGATCACCGAAACCGGAATCGGCAGCAGGTCGGCCAGCTCGAAGTCGTCGAAGCCCACGAGCGCAACCTGCGTCCCCGAGGCTCGAACGGCTCGCAGCACGCCGACGCATTGGCGGTTGTTGGCAGCGAAGATGGCCGTCGCCCGGTCGTCGAGGTCGAGCAGCTGACGAGCCGCCGTCTCGGCCATCTCGACGGCCGGCGAGCCGAGCCGGACCAACTCCGGGTCGTAGGGGATGCCCGCGTCGGCCAGGGACGCCCTGTAGCCGTCCAGCCGTTCGACCGCCGTGCGGACCGTGGCCGAGTCGCCGACGAAGCCCACGCGTTTGTGACCGCGCCGGATGAGATGATCGACGGCCAGCTTGGCCCCGCCGAAGTTGTCCAGGACCACCGCGTCCGCATCGATGTTGCCCCCGCCTCTGTCCAGGAAGACGATCTGCGCACCCAGCCTGCGCTCGGGCTCCAGGTAAAGGTGGTCGTTCCCGGCCGGTACCAGGATGAGGCCGTCAACGGGTCGATGGAGCAGGTTCGTGACCAGTTCACGCTCGCGGGTCGCGTTTTCGCCGGAACTGCCGATGATGATGACCGCATTGTGCCGCTCGGCCACTCCCTCCACGGCCCTGGCGACGCTCGAGTAGAAGGGGTTCATCAAGTCCGCAACGATGAGCCCGATGCTGCCGATCTGATGGCCGGTGCGCAGGCTGCGAGCAACCACATTGCGGCGGAATCCGAGGGCGAGGATGGCGTCCTCAACGCGCCGCTGCGTTTCCGGCCGGACGCCCGGCTCCTTGTTCACTACCCGGGAGACGGTCTTGAGGCTGACTCCCGCGGCGTCGCCGACGTCACGCATCGTGGCCTGCCCGGGGCGCTCGAATGGGCGGTAGGCAATCTCATCCCTGGCGGAGTCGCTGCTGCGAGGTGCGGACTCGGGATCAGGCCGGATCCCCACGGACTTGCGCCCGGCCGTGGGCGGGTCAGTGGTGTTGGAGGCTTGAGAGTCGCTCACTGTGGCCGGGGCCCCTTGTAGTGCTCAATGCGGGAGCGCCCGAAATCCGCCACGTCTGACGGGTAGAGCGGCGTTCAGACATCGTTGCCATAGTGTCGATCCTGTCGTCTCGGTCGTCAACGCAGAGCTCTAGGATGGTCGTCGCTGCAAGGTTGACAACGTTATCAGGCTGGGCTAGCGTGAGCGCGGGAACGGTGTCGCGGCTCCCGCGTACCCAGGATCGCGGGCGGTTCGCTTGTGATCGCGCCCAGGACGGCCCGACCCAAGGCCGTTCCGGGCCCGCGTTGCGTTGCCGGCGCTCGTGCGGAGGAGGTGAGGCAAGGGAGTAGCGTCTGGGTGAGGGAGGCGATCGCCTGGTGCGGCCTTGGCAGGCCCTTGAGACCAGGCGGCCCTGGGCACCTGCCTGACCCGCCGACTAGGTCCGATGGCGTCATCCGACTAGCTCGGTGACCTCATCGGCGTATCCAAGGTCAGTGAGGTGCTATCCGTGAAGCTCCCGTCGCGGCGGATTCTCGCCGTGATTTCCGTGGCGGCCCTGGTCGCTTCGGCGTGTACTTCCAGCTCTTCGACGACGGCTCCGTCGGCCGGCGCCGCTGGCGCCAGCGGCACGTGCGCAGCCGCGGCGAACGCGACCCCGATCGAGGCCGTCTCCTGGTGGACCACCGGGGGTGAGGCCGCCGGCTTCAACGCCATCATCAACAAGTTCAACTGCGACAACCCGCAGTACTTCGTGACCAACAGCGCCATCGCAGGCGGCGCCGGTTCGGTCGCGCAGGCGGCCCTTCAGAACCGCGTTCTGAACGGCACCCCGCCCGATACCTTCCAGGTTCACATGGGCCATGAGCTCCTCGACACGTACGTAACACCGGGCTACATGGACAACCTGGACGACCTGTATACGACCAACGGTTGGACCACGCAGTTCCCGAAGGGCGTGCTCGACATCGTCAGCGCCAAGGATTCCTCCGGCACCCTGCACTACTACAGCGTTCCGCTGGACATCCACCGGGCCAACGTGCTCTGGTACAACAAGACCGTTTTCACGGCCAACAACCTGACGGCCCCCACGACCTGGGACCAGTTCTTCACCGTAGCCGACGCACTCAAGGCCAAGGGAATCACCCCGCTGGCCGTCGGTGACAACGGCATCTGGGCCAACGGCATGCTGCTCGAGGACGTACTCATCGGGCAGCTCGGTGCGGACAAGTTCGATGGTCTCTGGACCGGCACGACCGATTGGTCCAGCCCCGATGTGACGACCGCGCTCACCACCTACCAGAAGATCCTCACCTACGTCAACTCGGATCACTCCTCCCTCACGTGGGACCAGGCGGCCGACTACCTCATTCCGGCCAGCGCTGGCGCACAGCCCAAGGCCGCGATGACGATCATGGGCGACTGGGCGGCCGGTGAGTTCGACAACAAGGGCTTCACCGACTACGGCTGGGCCGCCGCACCCGGCGGCACCGGGATCTACCAGGCTCTCGCCGACTCCTTCGGCCTGCCGTCGAAGGCAAAGGACAAGGACGGCGTCAAGAAGTTCCTGACCCTCCTCGGCTCCGCCGCTGGCCAGGACATCTTCAACCCGTACAAGGGCTCCATCCCCGCCAACACCCAGGCTGGTAACCCGCCTGCTGGTCAGAAGCAGTACAGCACGTACCAGAAGTGGGCCATGGGCGAGTGGAAGGCCGACACCATCGTTCCGAGCATGGAGCACGGCGCCGCCGCTGCTCCAAGCTGGAAGGGCGCCGTCGAGACGGCCGTCACGGCGTTCGTCGCGAACCCGGACGTACCCACCCTCCAGACGGCTCTTGTTCAGGCCTGCAAAGACGCGAAGGTCTGCAAGTAGTCAGCCCTCAGGTTCTCTCGGAGGGGGCGACTTCGTTCGCCCCCTCTATCTCTTCGCCCTGCCCAGGAATGCAGCCAGACCATGAGAATCAGTCGCGACAGAGTCAGCTCTTTGCTCGTGATCGCGCCGTCGGTCCTGGCGGTGGCGATCTTCGTCTACGGCCTCATCATCTGGACCGGCTACATCTCGACTGTGCAGTGGGACACGCTCCGTCCCGACTACACGCCGGTCGGCCTGGCCAACTACCAGTCCATCTTCGCCCAGAACCGGTTCCTGATGGACATCCGGAATACGGTTGTCTTCACTATCTTCTTCATCGCCGCGTCGCTGACCATCGGCCTCCTGCTGGCCAATCTGATCGACCGGCAGATTCGGGCTGAGGGCGTCTTCCGTAACATCTTCGTCTTCCCGATGGCGGTCAGCTTCATCGTCACCGGCGTCGTCTGGAAGTGGATCCTCTCGCCGGGCCAGGCTGCGTCTTTCGGAACTCCCGCCGCCCCGCAGGGTGTCAACCAGCTCTTCGGGCTCGATCCGGCCTCGAATCGCTGGCTGACGGACGCCCACGTCGTGTACATAGCGCCGGATAGCCCCATCTACGGCTTCCTGCACAGCATCGGCCTTGGCTTCATTACCAGCCCTAACATAGGCATACCGATCGCTCTTCTGTCGATCGTCCTGGCCGCTGTCTGGCAGATGTCGGGATTCGTGATGGTCCTGTACCTTGCCGGATTGCGGGGCATCCCGGAGGAGCTCAAAGAGGCGGCCCGCGTCGATGGCTGCTCCGAGTGGCGGATCTTCCGCCACATCGTCTTTCCCCTGCTGACGCCCATAACGCTCTCGGCGATGATCATCCTCGGCCACATCAGCCTCAAGATCTACGACTTGACCGTGGCCATGTCGGGATCGGGCCCCGGCTTCAGTACGGACACGCCCGCCCTCTTTATGTGGCAGACCGCATTCCGTGACGACTACTTCGGGCGAGGGGCTGCGGTGGCCATCATCATGCTGCTCCTCGTCGCCGGGGTCGTGGTGCCATACCTTGTGTGGAACCGCCGGCAGGAGGTCGAGGCATGAGCGGCGAGACCAATCCCCGCCCCTCGGATCCGGCCGGCTCGCAGCCGGCGGGCGGGGCCGCCCTCGGCGACATTTCGGCCGCTCGCAAGCTCGATCCGCTCGACGTGGTCGTCGTCTCGGAGGAGGAAGACGCCGCTCCGCGAAAGTCCATCCAAACAGACAAGGGCGGCAGCAGGGGCGCGCACTCCCGGGGCCCGAGAGCGCGGATCACGCGCCTCTTCATGTACGCCATCCTCTTCGTGTTTGCGGCGTGGTACCTGACTCCGATCTACATCCTGCTGGTTACCAGCCTGAAGCCCTCGAGCCAGGTCACGCTCGACAAGATGTGGACTCTTCCATTCCCACCCAACCTTGACGGCTTCGTCGCCGCCTGGAGCGCGCTGGGGCCCAACTTCATGAACAGCCTGAAGCTGGCCATCCCTGCCGCGATCCTGTCCTCCCTGCTCGGGTCTATGAACGGCTACGTGCTCGCCAAGTGGAAGTTCCGTGGCGCCGACACGCTGTTCACCCTGATCCTGTTCGGCATGTTCATCCCCTACCAGGCGATCCTGATCCCATTGACCCAGGTCATGTCCAACATCGGGCTGTACGGCTCGCTCCAGGGGCTGATCCTGGTTCACATCATCTACGGCATCCCGATCACAACCCTGATCTTCCGCAACTACTACGCCGCCATACCGACAGAGTTATTGGAGGCGGCCAAGGTCGACGGTGCCGGGTTCTTCCGGCTCTACCGCTATATCCTGCTGCCGCTCTCGGCGTCGGGGTTCGTGGTCGTCCTGATCTGGCAGTTCAACTCGGTCTGGAACGACTTCCTCTTCGCAGTGACCCTGACCACGCAGCAGAACTGGCCGGTCACGGTCGCGCTCAACAACCTGGCCGGCAGCTTCAGCGTGGACTGGAACGTGCAGATGGCCGGAGCGCTCCTCGCGGCCATGCCGACGCTGCTGATCTTCATCATCCTGGGCCGCTACTTCGTCCGCGGCCTGCTGGCGGGCTCGCTCAAGGGCTAGCTCGCGCCGCGGGTTTCGAAGCCGGGGCGGCCCTCATCCCGCCCCGGCTTCTTCTCTGAGGTCCTGGCGCCGGCGGGCCGTCGCTAACGGAATCGCGGCTGACCCTCTCGGGATCAGGGGGCGGCCGTGCCGCGGGACGGTGCGGGGCCGTTGACACTCTCCGGTTGAGACTGCTACGATCGCACCGAGTACGTTAGCACTCACCCATTGAGAGTGCTAACCACCGCCGGAGCCAGGCCGAATCGGGGATCGGCAGCCGGACGCGGACCCTCGGCCCTAGGGCAGACGCCGCGCTAGCCGCCGCTCACGACCTCGAGGCCAACCGGTGGGGAAGTGGAGCCGGACATGGCGCGACGACCGCGCCGTAGCATCGGTTCGCTGGACGCCAGATCGGGCGCAATCCTGCGAGCCGTGATCGATGAATACGTGACCTCGGCGACGCCCGTTAGCTCGGGCTCGCTCGTCATGAACTACCCCCTGGGCGTGAGCAGCGCCACCGTCCGCAGCATCCTGTCCGATCTCGAGGTCATGGGTCTGCTCACGCATCCTCATACCTCGGCCGGGCGAGTCCCAACGGATGCGGGGTATCGCTACTACGTTCGTTCACTCGTCGCCGAGTGGTCTCTGCCGGCTGTCGAGCAGCGCATGATCCGCCACCAGTTCGGTCAGGTGGAGTTCGCCAGCGAGCACTGGTTCCGTCTCGCGGCGAGCACGCTGGCGGCCAGCACCGGTACTGCCGGTCTGGCAACCACTGCCAAGCCACAGGCGGCGCGCGTCCGGCGCGTGGACCTCCTCGCGGTTCAGGACCGCCTGGCACTGCTGGTAGTCCTCTTCCGTGAGGGCACCATGAAGCAGGCTCTGCAGAACCTGCCCGTCGCCGCGGGCCAGGAACAGCTGGACCGCGTGGCCGGTCTTCTGAACGTCCTGGCGGTCGATCGCACGGCCGACGAGATCGATACCGCACTGGCCGATCTTCCGGGCGGCGCCGAGTCCGCCGCGGATCTGGACCTGCTGCGCCGCATCGGAGAGGGCCTGGTGCGCACGATGCGGGAGTTCGATTCGACGCTGATCGACGACCTCTTCAGCGATGGCCTGCTCAACGTGATGGCCGCCCCGGAGTTCGACCGAAGTGACAAGGTTCGGCGGGTCTTCGCTGCCCTCGAAAACCGGGTCTACCTCGGTTCGCTGGTGGAGAGCGTCGCCAGAGCGGGCGGCATCAAGGTCTTCATCGGCCACGAGAACGGGCCGCTCGAGATGCAGGACGTCTCGCTCGTACTGGCGCCGTACGGACGGGTCGGCCGTGCCGTCGGCGTCGTCGGCGTTCTGGGGCCGACGCGCATGTCATACGCCCACGCGATCGCCTCGGTCGAGTTCGTCTCGGGGCTCATGAACGAATTGGTGGAGCATCTGTATGCCTGATCGACCGACTCAAAGTCGAACCCATCGCCGGGGCGCCGCGGGCGACTGGCCCGGCAGGCCTGCCGAGAGCAAGTCGCCTGGATTCGCGTCGGACGAGGCGACGGTTGAGGATCTCAGCGCCCAGCTCGAGACGGCCAAGGCTCTCGCGGCGGAGCATCTCGCCAGCCTGCAACGCACGGCTGCCGACTTCGCCAACTTCAAGCGCCGGACCGCCGAGGATCGCGAGCGCGACCTGGGCCTGGCCAGCGAGTCGCTCCTGCGTAAGCTGCTGGCCGTGGCCGACGACTTCGATCGAGCGCTGGAGGCCATGCCGCCGGACTTCAAGGGCGCCGGCTGGATCGAGGGCATCGTCCTGCTGGATCGCAAACTCCGGGCCCTCCTCGAGAGCGAGGGAGTGACGCCGATCGAGGCGATCGGCCGGCCCTTCGACCCACGTGAGCACGAGGCTATCGCCATCTTTCCGGCCGCCGGCCGTCCCGACGGCGAAGTCGTAGCCGAGATCCAGCGCGGCTACAGAGTTAGAGACAGAGTCCTGCGACCGGCGATGGTCGCCATCGCCGGCGGCGAAGCAGCCGCGGGCGATGCCACTTCACACGCCAACTGACACACAACCGATCCCTGCGAGGAGCACTGAACAAATGGGCAAGATCATCGGCATCGACCTGGGCACGACGAACTCCGTTGTGGCGGTGATGGAAGGCGGGGAGCCTACGGTCATTCCGTCCGCGGAGGGAGGTCGGACTGTCCCGTCGGTCGTCGCGTTCACCAAGAGCGGCGACCGGCTCGTCGGCCAGCTGGCCAAGCGTCAGGCCGTCACCAACCCCGGTAACACCGTCTACTCGATCAAGCGCTTCATGGGTCGCCGTTTCGACGACCCCGAGGTGGCGCATTCGCTGCCGCTCGTTCCCTACAAGGTCGAGCGCGACGCGCACAGCGACGGGATCAAGGTCGTCCTCGCCGACGGCAAGACCTACACCCCGCCGGAAATCAGCGCCATGATCCTGCAGAAGCTCAAGGCCGACGCAGAGGCGTACCTGGGCGAGAAGGTCACCGAGGCGGTCATCACCGTCCCGGCCTACTTCGACGACACCCAGCGCCAGGCCACCAAGGACGCCGGTCGCATCGCCGGCCTGGACGTGAAGCGAATCATCAACGAGCCCACGGCATCGGCTCTGGCATACGGCCTCGATAAGAAGCACGACGAGAAGATCGCCGTCTACGACCTTGGCGGGGGCACCTTCGACATCTCGATCCTCGAGCTCGGTGAGGGCGTCTTCGAAGTCAAGGCCACCAACGGCGACACCCACCTGGGCGGCGACGACTTCGACCAGCGCGTCATCGAATGGCTCCTGGCGGAGTTCAAGCGAGACGAGGGCATCGATCTGCGGGCCGATCCGCAGGCTCTGCAGCGACTCAAGGAAGCCGCCGAGAAGGCCAAGATCGAGCTCTCTACGACGTCCACGACTGAGATCAACCTGCCGTATATGACCGCCCACGAGGGCAATCCCAAGCATCTGGTCATGACCCTTGCCCGAGCCAAGCTGGAAGACCTCGTCGCGGATCTGATCGACAAGACCCGCGGCCCCGTCAGCCAGGCT
>Ga0182017_10001983_pt1 | contig 15735 bp, 13 predicted proteins | sample 712E3DmetaG_FD_120492 | JGI IMG/M metagenome (GOLD analysis project Ga0182017, IMG submission 120492) | Permafrost microbial communities from Stordalen Mire, Sweden - 712E3D metaG | ecosystem: Environmental > Terrestrial > Soil > Wetlands > Permafrost | place: Sweden: Stordalen | collected... | reverse complement strand
TGTTCAGGCCGTACGGAGTACTTGGAAAGAAACCGCAGAAGTCCCATGTTTGATTACACGGATTGCTCAGATTCAGCGCAGATGGCAGATTTCTCATATGGCAGCGTACTCAAGAACAGTCTTTTTACAATCTGCGCAATCTGCCATCTGCGAGCAATCTGCGTAATCTGAGCAATCAACAATGCGCAATCTGCCATCTGCGAGCAATCTGCGTAATCTGATCAATCACTAATCAACAATGAACAAAACTGCTGACAAAACCATTGCACAACTTCTCTCGACGATGGAGCTGCAACGTCTCGCAGGCGAAACTTCCTACTCTCGCGGAGTCGAGTACTTCGATGAGGGAAGGGTTGCCGATGTTCATCTCGTAGGAAATTGTATATACGCGACCGTACGTGGCTCGCGGGCATATCGCGTTGAGCTATCGACTGAAGGCGGGGAAATGAGCTATTCGTGCACTTGTCCGTTCTTCCAGGATGCCACGGCATTTTGCAAACACTGCGTTGCCGCCGGTTTGGCCTTCCTGGACGCCAACGAGGCTGACGGTGGCGCTTCAATGAGAAAAGTTCAGGCGCAGCAAGAGACAAATATGAAAGATGTTGAAGCATATTTGAAGTCGCAGGACAAAGCATCTCTCGTTTCCATGCTTCTCGATCAGACAAAGGTCGATGACAGACTGCTCTCCCGGCTTCAAGTGAAAGCAGGCAAAGGCAAAAAGGTTGGTTTAGCCACGCTAAAGAAAGTCATTGATCGCGCAGTCGATCAGGGCGGCTTTGTCGATTACCATTCGATGCATCAATACTCGGACGGTCTTTATGAGACGATCAACAATTTGCACGACCTGCTGGAGGTAGAACATGCCGCCGAATTGATGGAACTCTCGGAATATTTTCTCACGCGCCTTGAAATTCAAATGGATATGGTAGACGATTCGGACGGCTATATGAGCGAGATCTTCTACAACATCCAGGAGCTTCATCACGATGCTTGCGCATTGGCGAAACCGGACCCCGAAGAGCTTGCGCGAAAACTGTTTGCATGGGAGACCCAGAGCGGTTGGGAGGTGTTCTACGGAGCGTCGGAGCACTATGCAGATGTGCTCGGGAAGAAAGGGTTGAAAGTGTACCAGGTGCTCGCGGAAAAGGAGTGGGCAAAGCTCTCTTCGCTGAAAGCCGGAGATGATAGACACAGTTTTGACGGAAATCGTTTTCGCATTACAAGCATCATGGAGCAGCTCGCTTCACAGACGGGAGATATCGAGAAGTTAGTTGAGGTCAAAACAAAAGATCTTTCGTTCGCTTATTCGTACCTTCAAATCGCTGAGATCTATAAGAAAGATAGTAAGGCGGAAAAAGCGCTGGAGTGGGCTGAAAAAGGAGTGAAGGCGTTTCCCAAGCGAACCGATTCGCGTTTGCGCGAATTTCTTGCGAACGAATACCACAAGCGAAAGCGTCACGACGATGCCATGCAGATAATCTGGGCAGAGTTTGCTGACGACGCCAGATTTGAGGAATATAAGCTTCTTAAGGACCACGCGGAGCGGGCTGGTGGCGTCGAGGCATGGAAGCATTGGAGGGAAAAAGCGCTTCAGCTTATTCGAAAAGGAATAGCAGACTCCAATCGCGCCGCGAAGGGTCGTCATTTGCTTTGGAACGCGAACGATCGCTCAGAATTGGTGAAGATATTTTTGTGGGAAAAGGATATCGACGCCGCGTGGGCAGAAGCGGAGGATGGAGGGTGTCACGAGTCACTGTGGCGTGAGTTGGCGGCAAAGCGGGAAGCAAATCATCCCGAGGATGCATTGGCGGTGTACCAGTCGCTTGTGGAACCACAGATAAAACAGATGAATAATGACGCCTACCGTAACGCAGCAGCGCTGGTGAAGAAAATTGCTCTTCTTTTCAAACAGCTTGGAAGAGAAGAAGCATGGAATCACTACCGGAATACTCTTTGCGAAACCCATAAGCGTAAGCGCAATTTTATGGTGTTGATCGAAAAAATCAATTAATAATCAAGCAACTAACAATCAACAATTAACAAGCAACAGCCAACACTGACTTCATCTGTGCAATCTGCAATCTGCACGCAATCTGCGTAATCTGAGCAATCAATAAATGGAATATCTGCTTCATATACTCATCTTGATTTCCATCTACGCAATCGTCGGAATGTCGCTGAACCTTGTGGCCGGCTACACGGGATTGATTTCCCTGTCGCACGCAGGATTCTACGGTATTGGCGCGTATGTGGCCGCACTCCTCTCACTTAATTACGGTGTGCACTTTTTTCTCGTTATACCAGCCGCGGTCTTGATCGCTGCAGTCATCGGATTTTTGATTGGATTTCCAGCGCTCAGAATTCGGGATGACTTTTTTGTGATCGCGACATTTGGGTTTCAGATCATTCTCTTTCAGATCATGAACAACTGGATGGAATTGACGAATGGTCCTCTTGGTTTGCCAGGAATTCCCCAGCCGGTATTGTTCGGGTACCGCATCACGTCGCACATCGACTTTCTTGTGCTATCGTTGGCCTTTGCGGGTATTGTTTATTTTATTGTCCGAAGAATAACCCGTTCGCCATTTGGAAATGTCCTACGCGGCATCCGCGAAGACGATCTCTTTGCTCTTTCTCTCGGGAAGAATGTGAATCTCTACAAGGTGACCAGTTTCTCAGTCGCTGCCGGACTTGCTGCGATCGGTGGCGCCATCTATGCATACTACATCACATTTATCGACCCAACAAGCTTTACGGTTCCCGAATCTATCTTCATGCTCTCTATCGTTATCGTGGGTGGTGCGGGTCGATTGGGAGGATCGATTCTAGGCGCGGTGATTCTTGTAAGCCTGCCGGAATTGCTCCGGTTTGTCGGAATGCCAAGCTCCATTGCGGCAAATGTGCGACAGATCCTCTACGGAGGCGCCCTTGTTGCATTTATGATGTGGAGGCCGAAGGGGATCCTAGGAGAATACAGCTTTGACAAATGATTACGCAGATTACGCTGATTGCAGCCAGATTACAGATTTCGCAGATGGCAGATAAATGTTAGAAGTTAGAAATCTCTGCAAAAGTTTCGACGGAGTGAAAGCTGTCCAGGATTTCTCGCTCAAGCTGGAAGCGGGAAGGGTGACGAGCCTGATTGGCCCAAATGGTGCGGGGAAGACAACGGTATTCAACATCGTTACCGGGTTTCTTCAAGCATCAAAGGGGGATGTGTTGTTCCAGAGGGAAAGTATCATTGGCATAGCACCGTGGAAAATTGCCCGTAAAGGCATCTCGCGCACCTTTCAGAATCTGCGGCTCTTCCGAAAGCTCACCGCTGTAGAAAATGTTTTGTTAGGAAGGCAGAAGCAATCGGGGGAACAGTTGCTTCGGGCACTCCTCACATTCTCCGAGAATTCTCCGGAACATCGGCAGAATATTGAGAAAGCGAAGGAATATCTGGCGCTTCTCGGCCTGGAGGACAAAAAGAACGATCTTGCAGAGAATCTTTCGTACGGCCAGCAGAAGCTGCTGAGCATAGCCTGCTGCTTAGCGGCAGAACCGGAGTTGCTGATGTTGGATGAACCGGTCTCCGGGGTTCAACCGGAAATGGTCGAAAAAATTGAGACCGTAATACAAGAGCTGATTCGACAGAAGAAGACCATCTTTCTTATTGAGCACGATATCGACTTTGTGCTAAGGGTATCCGATACGGTCGTAGTGATGGATGATGGAAACAAGATCGCTGAGGGAGGTCCATCTCTCATTAAGGGGAGCCCGGAAATATTAGAGGCATATCTTTCGTGAACATTCTGCGTGCAAACTTACCGGAAGCGGGATACGGGAAGAAGATCGTCCTGCACAACATCTCGCTTGAGGTGGACGAAGGTGCGATTGTCGGCTTCATCGGTCCGAATGGAGCGGGAAAGTCAACATTGCTGAAAGGGCTGATCGGCATCGTGCAGGTCCCTCACGGGGAAATATTTTTGAGCTCATCGAACATTACCAGGCTCCCGACGGAACAACGTGTCGCTCTTGGATTATCCTATGTGCCACAAGGGAACAGAGTCTTTACGGAATTATCAGTACGAGAGAACATTGAAGTTGGAGGCTATCTTTTGCCGGACCGGCGGGTATTTCAAGATCGGATGGAATCAGCACTACAATTGTTTCCCGAACTCCGGGAACGATTGAAACAGACAGCCGGACAACTGAGCGGGGGAGAGAAACAGCAATTAGCACTCTGCCGTGCGCTCATGCTTAACCCGAAAGTACTTATGCTCGACGAGCCTTCCTTAGGTCTTTCCCCGAAGTTGGTAACACACGCTTTCAATACGATCAAGTCGATCAACGCCAAGTTGGGCACGACGATCCTTATCGTTGAACAAAAAGTGCGAGAGCTGCTTCGTATCGTTCATCGCGTTCATGCCTTGCGCATGGGGGAGCTCGTATTTTCCGGAACGCCGGAGGGGCTGCAATCCGGAGGCACGATAAAGAAGATATTTCTGGTATAAAGAGAATATGGGCGTTTGATTACAGGGGAATTAAGAACGTACGGGCAATCAATTGATCACCCGTGCGATTGGCAGGTAAGAATTCGTTTTGCCGTGGTTTGACGAATCAAACCACGACGAGGACATCAGCAAATTAAATCCTAGGTACAATATCTGCAAACGGGGGGAACCGTGAACTACAATCCATCCAAACACCATCGCCGATCCATCAGATTAAAGCGCTACGATTATTCATCGGCGGGGGCATATTTTGTCACTGCAGTACTGCAAAACCGTGTGCGTTTCTTCGGGTCGGTGGACAAGAACGGAATGCAGCTAAACGGAGCCGGAAAGATCGCGCATCAATGTTGGAACGACATTCCGGTGCATTTCCCGCATGTCGAATTGGATGAATTTGTCATCATGCCGGATCATATGCATGGGATCATAGTTATTTTGCCGGATGAGCGAACTGCTGGAGATGATATGAATGCTTGTGGGGGCTTGATGAATCAAGCTCCCACAAATCATATCCCCGCAAATCAAGCCCCGACGGAGAATGCATCAATCGATCGAACTGATTGGATCTTAATGAAAAATCCGAAACGGACATTAGGAAAAATTGTGCGATGGTACAAGGCGCGCGCAACAAAAATAATCCGCGATTCTGGCAAAACGGGCTTTCAATGGCAGAGGAATTATTATGAGCATATTATCCGCAACGAGCGCGAATTAGCTCCAATTCATCGATACATATTGAATAATCCTGTTAAGTGGTACGATAAAGAAAAACGGTTGCGAGATGAATCGAGACTGCCAATCGGGGTCAGGGTTTGATTAATCAAAGCCTGACCGCTCCGACAACTGACTTTGCGTACCATCACAATTCTTGCGTCCCACAAAGCGTATCCATAAGCAAGAACATGAAATACCCGGCACGGTTGTAGGACCGTGCTTGTTATTATCGGTACAGCCCCTTCCAACTAACTATAGAACACGAGATAGTACAGTTACACGATCCCGGGAGAATGAAGAATTCTCCTGCGGCTCGGTTTATTACGTTCCCAAAATCCGGTTCAATTCTGTTCTTCTAACTAATCCATTTCCTGCTAAGAAAGGTTCAACAAGAATGCCCAAGAGGGTACTGTGGATCGAAGCTTTTCTCTGCTGTGTGGTTTTGGCTGCGGCGCAATCGCAGACAAACCAACCCTGGTTCGACTCGCCGTTGGATGGCCAGGTGAACAGCGTTGTCGTGAGCGGCAACAAGGCATATCTCGGAGGGACTTTTACCAAAATAGGATACGCATGCGGCACGGGTGCTTTTCTCGATACCGCCACGGCAAAACCCGATCGCACGTTTCCCAAGATGGACCCCGTGCAGGGAAGAATTTACGCCTCAATTCCCGATGGAAGGGGAGGATGGTACGTAGGGGGAAATTTTTCTTATGTTGGCGGAATCTTACGAAAATATCTTGTGCACATTCGGCCTAACCACTCGGTCGATTCGTGGAATCCTTCTCCTAATGCCTTCATCCAATGTCTCGACCTCGAAGGGAGCCGATTGTACGTTGGAGGTTACTTCACAACTATTGCCGGGCAATCGCGAGGATATGGTGCGGCGTTCGATACATCAACCGGCGCTCTTCTTGCATGAGATCCGAAGGCGGGCAATGAGATTACGGCCATCCAGCAAGCGGGAGCCTCCGTCTTTATTGGCGGGTATTTTTCTTCCCTTGGCGGCCAGTTCCGCTTCCTCATGGGTTCTGTCGACACGGCTGCCGGTAATGCTACCAGTTGGTTTCCGTTAAACGGAGGCCCGAGCGAGATCGCCTCTGTTTCTCAGTTTATTTATTCAAACGGCTATGTCTACGCATGCGGTCCCTTCAGCCAGATCAATAGCGTAGCGCGGTTAGGGCTCGTGAAAATGGACGCAGCCGGAAATGTTGTCTCAAGTTGGAACCCCGGAGGTACGTTAAGCGGTGGCCTCGGATTTGTGTCGTCCATGACACTTTCTAACGGAATCCTGTTCGTCGGCGGATCATTCACTGCGATCGGTGGAAAAACGGTGACAAATCTCGCTGCAATCGACGCCGGAACGGGGCAGGCATCGACATGGAATCCAGCCCCAAACAACACGGTGAGGACTTTGACAATTGCCGGTTCAAGGCTTTTTGTCGGAGGGGATTTCACTTCCATCGGTGGGAAGAATGTGAGTTGGCTTGCTTCGGTTGATACATCGGCCGGAACGGCCTCCGCGTGGGATGCGCAACTCAATGAAAACCCATATACACTCTCTTCGTACGGCTCCACGCTCTTCGCCGGTGGGCTCTTTACATCAACGGGATCCATCACGCGGAACAACCTTGCAGCGGTCGACCTGACCACGGGACCTGATCACTTCGTGGAATCCGAATGCCTCTGGAGGCGTCAGCGCGCTCGCGGTCGTCGCAGATAAGGTGATCGTCGGCGGAAATTTCACATTCATCGGAGGGAACAACCGGGCGTACATTGCAGCTGTCGATACACCGGGCGGATCTCTAATACCTTTCTCGGCGTGGAACGCAACGACCGGCTCCTCAGTATTCGCTATGATGGTCCTGGGAAACCGGCTTTATCTCGGCGGCAACTTTGGAAACGTCAATGGCTCTTCGCGGAGCTACCTGGCCGCGGTCGATAAGAACACAGGAGCGGTACTTCCATGGCACCCCACCCTCGACAACGGCGGAGTTTTCTCCCTTGCGAGTTCCGGATCGCTCGTCTTTGCGAGCGGATTTTTCTCGAAGATCAACGGCCAGACCCGGAACTATACGGTGGCGTTCGACACGACGACCGACTCACTTACTGCCTGGAATCCAAACCCGAGCAACCTCTGCTACTCCCTCGCCGCCCAGGGTTCAACGGTATATTTGGGAGGCGGATTTACAACGGTGGGAGGCGTGACGCGGAAGAGCATCGCAGCAGTCGACACCGCGACCGGCGCGCTCCTGACGGGGTTTGATGCAAAGTTCGACCTCCAGCTCAACGTCTATTCTATCGCACCCGCAGGAAATCAGATAATCATCGGCGGACAATTCGAAACGATCAATACGCTGACTCGCCAGCAGCTGGCGTACCTCGACGCGGGGACAGGAGCCGTTTCATCCTGGAGCTCCAACATCAATAATAACATCGGCTCAGGGACGATCTATTCGATTGCAATGGCGCCGGATGCGTTGCCGGTGGGCGGGGAGATTATTGCCATCTCATATTTCCCACAGCAGAATTTCGCTATGCTGATAGACAGTTCCATCGTCTTGAAACCGATCCTGAGTGCATCACACAAGATCATTGAGTTCAGCAAGGTTGCTCTGGGGAATTTCAAAGATACGACGGTGACAATTGTCAACAATGGAGCAGATGTCCTCAACATTTCCAGCATTGTTTCCTCCGGAAATCCTTTCATCCCCCGAATCAGTTCTGTGAGTCTCACCCCCGACCAGGTGCTTGTTGATACGCTCAGATTCGCCCCCGCCTCACTCGGCCTCGCAAGTGCAAACATCGTCGTTACAAGCAACGCGTCATCGTCACCGGATACAATTCAGGTGAACGGGACCGGGGTTGGAAAGGCAGTGTTGCATCTCTCGGCCCAATCTATTTCGTTCGGGAACGTCAAAACTGGACAAGTGAAGGACACAACTGTCACAATTACGAACAAGGGGAGCGACACGTTGAAAATCACCAATGTGATGAGCGGCTCCGTCGTCTTCAGCGCGAAACCGTCACTCCGCAATCTTCCCCCCAGTCAGTCATTTGCCGACACACTTACCTTCGCGCCATCGTCGGCTAGACCCGTTCAAACAACGATACTCGTTGTAAGCAACGCGCTGTCGTCTCCAGACACCATACGCGTGAACGGCGTCGGCGCCGGAAAAGCGGTGCTGGCTCTGTCCACGCATTCCATTTCATTCGGAAGCGTTATCGTCGGGCACTTGAAGGACACAACCGTGACGATCACAAACAACGGCGGGGATACATTGAAGATTTCCAATGTTTCAAGCACATCCGCCTTTTTTGCAGCAAGGCCGACGGTTCGCTCCCTTCTCCCCAGCCAAACATTCTCCGACACGCTCACGTTTTCGCCATTGTCGGCAGGACCAGTCCAGGCGTTAATTCTCATCGGCAGCAACGCGGATACATCTCCGGACACGGTGAAAGTAGACGGTACCGGCCAGTCCGTGACCGGCGTTTCGGTCTGACAAACAGGCCTGCTGGATCAATTTGAGTTGAGTCGGAACTACCCAAATCCGTTTAATCCTTCGACGATGATTCGCTACGCACTCCCGTACCGCAGTACGGTTCGAATCAGGGTCTTCAATGTCTTAGGACAATTGATTACCGAACTATTCAGCGGGGAGGAGGCAGCGGGTTACCGCGAGGTGGTATGGAATGCATCGGTTCCAAGCGGAATGTATTTCTACCGGATAGAGGCCGTGGCTGTGAACGATCCACATGTGAAATTCACCGACGTCAAGAAAATGATCTTGTTGAAATAAGCATCGGGCAACATAGGATTAAAGCAAAGGCGGGCGTTTGCCGGCCTTTGCTATTTCATGCTGTGAGGCTGGGGGGAAGAATGCAGCCGCAAATCAGAAAACTGTAGCGTTTCGAGCGAGGGGAGGGCAGCTTGAATTTTCTCGCCGCCAGTGCCGACCTAAACACTGCTTTCTCAATCTCACCGGATCGGGAGCTTCTCGATTCTCCTCATGAATTTGTCAGTCCTCAAGAAAATACCTCAAATAGAGTATTGCGTATTCGCAGGTATAGTTGTACAATTTAGCGCATCATTGGCAACAAGTCTGGAATACTGCGGGTCGCTGAAAGATAGTCCACCAGGTCAAACATTTCTCCCTGACCTCCTACTGATTTTCTCAGGAGGAAAACCGATGAGCCGAATGAAATCGTTCTCCCTCGCCTTTCTTCTCGCAATTACTCCGCTGCTATTCTCACTTTCCCTCGCCGACGAAAACTTGAAAGCCCGGGTATTCATGCAGAAAGTGGACTCGAGCACTGCCACGATCATTGTGGGAATCTACTTCGACAACTGCCGATTTGACAAAGGGGCGGGCTTCTACGCCACCGACTTTCGCGGGGTTGCGAGTTTTAGTCATGCGATTTTTGTCGATACTCTTGAACTCTCGAACGCGCACTTTAACAAACTCGTGTACTTTGACAACGGAATTTTCCTCAAGATGGTGGCCGCGGATTCTGCCGACTTCGCAGACAGCACATTCTTCAGTGATGCTCAATTTGAGAACCGGACAACTTTTAATGGGGCTGTTTTCCGGCAGCGGGTGGAATTTTGGTCCGCAGTTTTTCACAAGAATGTCCGCTTCTGGGGATCCCGTTTTAACGGCAACGCAGTATTCAAAGAGGCAGTATTCGACAGCACTGCAGATTTTTGGTCTGCCCAATTCTCGGATTCGGCCAGTTTCGAGAACGCCATTTTTAGGGACTACGCCAGCTTCCAATCGGCACGGCTGCCGCGTTACCTGGATTTTTCCGGAGTGCGACACATCGAGAAGGAGCTGGACTTTACGGATTGTCGGCCGCCGACGCCTGAAGAACGCTGCCATATACGATTGACGAATACCGATATCTCCAAGATCAGGCTTCGGTATCTGAATGTTTTCACGCTCGATCCCGATACTTCGACGACATACGAGCAGCAGGGGAGTGTCTACGAAAACCTCCTTAGCAAACTACAGCAGGATGGGTTCAGCGAGAGCTATAAGGAACTCGACATTGAATTCAAACGATTCCAGTACTCTCACTCTCACGGGTTCTTCACGGCATTTCTTTCCATCGCGGACAACTGGTGGTGGAACTACGGCTATAACAAAGAGCGCATTCTCGGTTGGACTCTCGGGATATTCCTTCTCTTCTTAGTGGTAACGGGCTTCAAATTGGACCACCTGGTGAACGATGTCTACGCACTTGACTTTCTGCAGGAACGCTATCGTCTGGCGTCGACGGCGAATCGTCCTCGAAGCGGAAAAGTTCTCTATTCTCTGATGTATACGGCAACGATCTTCTTCGGCTTCACGCTCGACACGAACGGTCTTAAGCCCCCGACGATTTGGACAATCTATATCTTTGTTGTCTACACCATCGGACTTGTTTGTATGGGATTCGTTGTGAATTTCATCTTTAAATGATCGTATGATATTCTGCGCGGCACACACCTCCTCATACTCGGATCCTTTCGATTTGGTTAAAAGGGAGATGTGTCAACACGCCTCTGTCGGGCATCCGGGCGTCCAGGGTGCCAGCTCCGTCGCCAAATCAATCATTAGGACGCTATTCGCCAAATCAAATCTTAGCAGGAGTATCCAATGCCGTCAAAACCGAATGTTGTAGATCCTGAACCGCCGTTGTTTGCTGTTCCGGAGAGTTTTCAAAAAATTCAACACTTCGTCGTGCTGATGCTGGGAAACAGATCGTTCGATCACCTTGTGGGATTCCTGAAGTCGGCAAATTCGAGTATTGAGGGATTGAACGGCAATGAATTCAACTACCAAAGCCCCAATTCTCCGGCACAAGGTCCACAGAATGTATGGAATGCGACCGAATACAGGATGCCATTTGATCCCGACCATGAATTCAACGATGTGCAAATCCAGCTCTATGGTCCGTCCAAGCTGTCGGGCGATATTCCGAATCAGCCATCCAGCATCGCGCCGATGAGCGGTTTCTTGTCCCGTGGAATCCACGCTGCAAGCGCCGCCCAGACCGCGGAATCTTTTCCGATGGTGATGGAGTATTTCCGGCCCGAACAAGTGCCCGTTGTTTCAACCCTCGCCGCCCGGTTCGCGCTCTGCAACTTCTGGTATTCATCCCTTCCCGGACCGACATGGCCCAACAGGTTTTTCATTCATGCGGCAACGTCGGGTGGACTTGCCAACAGTCCCACGGAGCCTCAAATTCTGGCGGGGTTTTCGTTCAAGAACGGGACCATCTACGATCGACTTTCCGCCGCCGGAAAAAACTGGCGTATCTATCATGATAACTTGCCTCAGTCGATCGGCATCGACAGCCTGCGTCCCCAATACATCAACCCGTTGAACAAGCATTACAGGGAGATGAGTTTTTTTGCGGGAGACATTAAGGACCAGTCGCTTCCGGAATATACATTCATCGAGCCGCTGTATGATATCGGAAACAACTACCAAAATGGCAATTCGATGCATCCGTTGAACGATGTGAGGAAGGGAGAACAATTGGTAAAACAGGTCTATGAGACACTCCGGAATTCACCATACTGGAACACTACGATGCTGGTCATTCTCTTTGACGAGCATGGAGGATTCTATGATCACGCTTCTCCGCCTCAGGCCGTGCCTCCCGGAGACGGGATGAACTATGCCAATACGAAATTCGCCTTTGACCGGCTCGGGGTTCGGGTTCCTGCGATCGTAATTTCAGCATACACTCAACAGGGTATGGTCATTGGCAAAGATGCGGCCGGCTCCCCGATAATTTTCGACCACACCTCCGTTCTCGCAACTGTTGAGAAGAAGTTCGGACTCAAGCCATTGACCAAGCGGGACGCCGCAGCCCGGACACTCGAGCTCGCTGTCAACTTGAAAAACCCCCGCACGACTCCTGCGGACGCTCCTACGTCTCTTCCCTCGCCGGCCGCCGAATCTCTGCTGAAGAGCGTTCGCCGTTTTCTGGCCAAACCTCCCGCGGCTGCGGCGGACGAAGCCCCCCTTTCCACAAACCAGAAGAGCTTCCTCGCACTTGCGCTGGCCTGCGATCTGGAGATGAGCGACAAATCGAAACATGAAGAAATCAAGAAACGGCATGATGCGATCAAAGGACAGAAGGATGCTGAAAATTATCTTCAGGAAGTTGATACAAAGGTCCGCGCGAGAAGAAGGAAGGTTCAGTGAAATCTCTGCCAGGCGGAGTCGGATTGGGGCATGACTGATTCATGTATCCGACGATATTATCCCTGAGTCAAAGGCTGCCTAATGTCAATAGACGAATAACAATTATCAGCTCCATGCCCGAATGATCCCGTTTGGAGAGGGCGGCTAAGCCGGCGTATTAGAAAAAACAACCCGCATTCCATTAGCTGGAAGCGGGTTTTTCTTTTCCCGGGATACGATTTCACCATTATACCGGCATGGATCGCTCACGATCGGTCGAGTAGTGGCTGACTTTGATTTGCGCCCCGATACCCACACCGGCGAGCAGACTGAAAACTCAGGCTTGAAGTTACTTTCTTTCCGAGAGAGTGTGTGAAAAGTCCACTGAGGTGTCATCCCCGCGAAAGCGGGGATCCATACGCTGCCAACATGAGCTGGATTCCCACTTTCGTGGGAATGACGATATCGGAGATGTTGGTTTTTGCACGGTCTGCGAGAAAGAAAGTAACCAAAGAAATCTTGTCGAAATCGTAAGGCGCGATTCAATCCCAAGCCCGCCTGCCGCCAGTTTCGGTGCACCAGAATTGATAAGGTACGAAGCATTGGAGCTGAACACCGAAACTGGAACCCTTCGATTGAATCTTATCCTCCCTCGCAGCTGACGATTTCGATATGATTTAACGCTTGGAGCGGCGATGGCCTCGGAATCGGCGGCGTTCTGCGATGGAGGCGATGCGTGCGTTTAGAAAACGGCAAGCAAGGCCCATGGCATGTGCGAGCCGGAGCGGGGGGAAGCATCGTTGCGTTCCTATTCCGAACGCTCTCTTTTGAGCCAGAGGCTCATCAGCCTTTGGCTGAGCTTCTTTCTCTGGTATCAGAGAAAGAAGAGAGAGGAAAAGGTCCGTCAAACTGAGACTCTACCAAAGAATGAGTAGTGGTGCGTTTTAGGGAGTGATGCCTTCACTTTCGGACTTTGGCAAAGCGTCGAGTTGATAAATGGGCGAAAATCAATCGACACAGTGAAGGCATCACTTTGCGATTTCAAAATGCACCACTTCTATCGTGCGATGAGGGCAACCTTCCAACAAAATAATGTGTATCTTTATAAATTATGAAACCCAAGAAACAGCAAACCAAGCGGTTGAAAAGTATTTCTGCATGGGTCGTCTCCGCGGATATGGGGTACGGGCACCAGCGTGCGGTCTTTCCGTTGAAGGAAATCGCCGAGGGAGGGCTCATCACCGCCGGCAAGAATGACGGATCGAGCGAGAAAGGAAAGAAATCATGGAAACGGCTGCTGGATCTGTATGAATCGTTTTCCCGGGCGCGAGGCATCCCGCTGGTTGGCAAGCCGATCTTCGGAATGCTCGATGCGATGATGCACATACCAGAATTCTATCCGATCCGGAATCTCTCGCGCAGCACATACCAGGTCGACCTGTTGGAGAGCAACATCAAGAGCGGATTCTGCGACGGGATGATGGAAAAGATCTCGACCAAGCCGTTGCCGCTGATCACGTCGTTCTACGCACCGGCAATCGCGGCGGACATGCACGGGCACGAACCGATCTTTTGCATTATTTGCGATGCGGATATTAACCGGGTATGGGTGGCGAAGCAGCCGTGGGAAAGCCGCATTAATTATTTCGCCCCGTGCGGTAAAGCTGCGCAACGGCTGAAATCGTACGGTGTTCCTGAAGAAAGAATTTTCCTGACCGGCTTTCCTCTTCCACTCGACCTCCTCGGCAAAAATCTTGCTACGGTAAAGTCGGACCTCGGCCAACGGTTATGCATTCTTGATCCGAACAACAGGTTCTGGACGAATCACCGGCGAAGCGTCGAGCAGTTTCTCGGGAAAAAGAACTGCACCCTCCGCACCAAACGCCCCCTCACTATCACCTACTCGGTCGGCGGAGCGGGAGCGCAAAAAGAGATCGGCGGAAGCATAGCCATGAGCGTCAAAGAAAGAATCCGCGCAGGGACGATGCGGTTGAACCTAGTTGCCGGCATACGTCCGGAGGTGGTTGCGTATTTCCTCGAAATCAAGAAGGATCTTCGGTCGGACAATATCCGGGTGATCTATGCGGAAACACTTCATGAATACTTCCAGCAATTCAACACGGCGATGCGCGAGACCGATATCCTATGGACAAAACCGAGCGAGCTGTCGTTCTATGTGGGCCTCGGTATCCCCATTATCATGACCCCAACGATCGGCTCGCAGGAGCGCTTTAACCGGCAGTGGCTGCACGAACTTCACGCCGGAATGGAGCAAAAGGATCCCAACTATACCCACCAGTGGTTATTTGAAACGTTGAACGACGGAAATATCGCCGATATGGCATGGTCCGGATTTTTGAAAGCGCGAAAACTCGGCACAACTAAGATCATGGAAGTACTGGAAACAGGAAAAATGACGCGAAGCAATTCGCCGTTGGAACGGTAAACCACTCTTCTTGACCGCTCCCGCTGCGACAGATCGACCCTATGCAATACCACAAAAAGAAATATTTTCTTCTCTATCTTAGGACCGGTGGGGGGCATTTTGCACCCGCTAAATCGATTGCAAATTATCTTTCTGCAACACATGGAAGGACCATCGAACCGGTGCTCGTCGACGGCCTTGTGGATGCACACTCCGCTGCGCGCTATATCCTTGAAGATGGCTACCGGTTATTGCAGGCGCGCTCGAAGGGGTATTATGAATTCCTCTATGCCACGAATAAATTCTTGCCGATCGGATACTTCAACGTCGTGACATCGAGTTTTTTCATCAAACCGTATCTCAAAAAGCGCATCGACCAAGAACGCCCCGCGAAGATCGTTATCTTTCACTTTTTTCTCATCGCGCCCGTGCTGGATATTCTGAGGGAATTACGCTACGATATTCCGGTCGTCACGGTCGTCACCGATCCCTTCACCGCACATCCTCTCTGGTTCCAGCGAGAGCAGGAGCAGTATGTCGTTTTTAGCGAACGATTGAAAGAAGATTGCGTCAAGAAACGAAAAATCCCGGCGTCTAAACTTCGAGTCTTTCCGTTCATTCTCGACAAACAGTTTTCAACGCCTCTCTCTACCGCCGGCATTACAAAGGTGAAACAGAAGTACGGGTTCACCCGTGAGAAGAAAGTCGTCCTCATCATTGGCGGAGGCGACGGCATCCCGAACGGAAAGTCGATTCTTCGGCAATTGCTATACGCTTCGCTGGATGTTGAGATCGCCATCGTGTGCGGCAAGAACAAAGAACTCTACGCTGATGCTCTTGAACTACAGCAGCGCTTTCCGTCTTTGAAAATCTTTGCGTTCGTCGATTTTGTGTATGAACTTCTCAATGCTTCGGATATCGT
>Ga0182017_10001982_pt1 | contig 15743 bp, 10 predicted proteins | sample 712E3DmetaG_FD_120492 | JGI IMG/M metagenome (GOLD analysis project Ga0182017, IMG submission 120492) | Permafrost microbial communities from Stordalen Mire, Sweden - 712E3D metaG | ecosystem: Environmental > Terrestrial > Soil > Wetlands > Permafrost | place: Sweden: Stordalen | collected... | reverse complement strand
TCAAACGTAAAACCCCTCGGATAGAGCTGAGAATCGGGAAGGACCTTCTCTACCAAAAGAGTGATTGTGTGAGATGTGCTGCCGTCTTGATACTGAAGACCGACCGGTGTTTGAACTGCAATCGGATTTTCTTCGCGCACCACATAACCGACGGGAATCAGCGTATGGATTCCCCGGAGAAGAAGCGCTTCGTAGTTATGAACCTCTTTCTTTGAGGCCGCCTCGCTGATTTCCTTGATGCCAAACGAGAACCGTCCCGCCTTCACGAAGATTACGACATGGCGCGATATGCCTCGTTTGACATCCAGGAGACGGATTCCATGGCTGTGCCATTCCGAAATTGGAATATGCCAGGGAAGTTCTTTCACTTCCTTCAGGAAAATCGAATCGACGTGATAGCGGAGTGTTGGCGAACGGTGAGGGGCGGTCATTGGCGCACGACGCGATGCAACTCGATTATAATTCTTTGCGGGTTTTGGACTTCACTTGCATATACTTGATAATGCCGGGGAGCAACGAGAGAAACACAACGACGACAATAACGTACTGAATATTATTTTCGATGTTCGGAATTGTATTGCCCAGGAAGTATCCGATAAGGAGCATGCCGGTGATCCACGCGATCGCTCCGATGATGTTGAACGATGCGAAACGGGTGTACTTCATGTCAGCGATGCCCGCCACGACGGGGGCAAACGTGCGGGCAAACGGCATGAACTGCGCCATGATGATCGTGATCGGACCGTAGAGCTCGTAAAACTCTTTCGTTTTCAGCAAATGCTGCTTTTTGAAGAATCGGGATTCCTCGCGTGCGTACAGTGCCGCCCCTCCTTTTTTCCCGATGAAGTACCCCGACGTGTTTCCCAGGATGGCGGCGACGATGAGCAGAAAAATGAGACCCGTAATATTAAAATATCCGGCCGCCGCAAACAAGCCGGCCGTTACCAACAGAGAATCGCCGGGGAGAAAAAACCCAACGAGCAATCCGGTTTCGGAAAACACAATCATCGCGAGGCCGGGATACCCCGCCCAACGGACGAGTTCCTTTATGTCAGTCAGCCTTGTGAAGAAGTCTCTGAAGAAATCCATTGATATTTCCGGTATACAATCGCCAATCGGCAATCTATGTTACGGGCGTCTGTGGTTGCACGGAATCATTAACTCATGTTACGCATGAGCTTAAAAACAGCAATCAGCAGTGCTCATTTCCAAGAAATTTCAACCTCCCCATATCCCCTCCTTGGCAAGGAGGGGAAAAAGGGGGGGTGAATAGAGCAATTTCTCACTGTGATCTCCATAGTTGGCTTTCTGCGTAACATCAATCATTAATCGGCAACCACCGTCCTTCGGTCATCAAGAAAACATCGTGAGCAACACAAGGCCGAGCGCGATGCGATAGAATATAAAGACGTACGTCGTATGCGTGCGGAGATACTTTAACAAGAAAGCGATAGAGGCATAGCCCACTATTCCCGAGACGAGCGTTGCTACGACGACATTCAGGAGACCGAGGTCGTGCATAAAATGGCGCATCTGATACAACTCCAGTATCCCGCTGGCAAATACCGCGGGGATACTCAGAAGGAATGAAAAACGGGCGGCGTCTTCCCGGGTTATCCCGAGAAACAATCCTGCAGTAATCGTTGTGCCGGAACGGGACGATCCGGGAATAAGTGCAAGCGACTGGGCAAATCCCACGATCAGGCTGTCGAGCCAAGTCGCGTTGATCATCTTTTTCTTTCGAGTGCCGACTCTTTCTGCCAGCCATAAAATAAGAGCAAGCACAATAAGGCTCGTTCCGATAACGGTAAGGCTCTTCGTGAGATTCCCTTCGATAAATTTCTTGAATGCCAATCCGAAGATCGCGACAGGGAGCGTTCCCAGGACAATGTACCATCCCATTCGTGCCCGTCCCAGCCCGTTTGCAGGCGATTGAAGATACTTCGTTCCGTCGATGAAAAATCCTTTTGTAATCTCGACGAGGTCCTTGAAGAAATAGATAACAACGGCTGCGAGCGTGCCGATCTGGATCACAGCAATGAAAGCCGTCCACTCATCGGAGCGTTCCGGATTGATCAATCCAAGAAGTTTGCCGGCAATTGTGAGATGAGCCGTGCTGCTGACGGGGAGAAATTCCGTGAGACCTTGAATAACCCCGAGGAGAATCGAATAGAGAAAAGACATTTCGCCGGCCTTCCACACCTGTTGATGAACAAAAAAAGAGGAGGCTGCTATTCCTCCTCAATAAAACAATGGCATAAGATACAGAAATTTGCGAGACGACGCAAGAAAGGGTAGTGGCACACTTTGAAACGGCAAAATTAACTCGAAATTGGAACTTTTAACAGTCTCAAATTCTTGACAAATCCTATTTGCGTTGTATATTAAATTCAATAAGGAGGATTAATATGAATTTAACATACAATGAAGTAAGAAAGATGATTTTAGACGCTATTCAACAAACTCGTCAGGGTTGGATTAAAGCAAGTCCGGATTTTAGGGTTTACAAAGAAAATCAGGGATATATATCTGGTAGGAATTGTCACATCCAAGGATATGATGTCCACGATCATAGCAAAGTAATGCACAAAAACGGCGTGATTAAAAGATTCAAGAAACATCCAACGCCGAAAGCGCGAGTGTATTTTGTTCTCCCTAAATATGAAAAGCAATTCCTTGCGACCCATCACGGCGCTGTAGAAGATAGTTTTTAAACCTCGCAGGAGGAAATCCTATTTGACTCTCAAACTCCACATACCTATAATTTGCGAAAGGGAACGACGCCAGGCTAGACACTAGACCACCGTGAAAGTAGCTACAAACCAATTATGGAATTCACTCAGGAGGAGGAAAATCAATTGGTGAAGCTAGCGGGAGAGGAGATTGCAAAGAGGCTTCTCTAACACGCAACAAAACTGTAGGCTATCTGCCATGACAATGTTTATATTTTTTCCCACTTCCACAGTAACATGGCATATTTCTTCCTTGAACGGGGGCAGCAATATGCTGAGGAGTTTTTGGGGGCGGATGATTCCCCGACGCCGTGAAATCAAGGGTGGACATTGACGGAACTCGAAACGTCATGCAGGCATTCCCTTGGTGGTTGGTAATTGCAAAATCTCCCATCCCAATGATGTCCATGCCAATTAGAACGTCTTGCGGTCCTTCCAGATTTCCTTCGGTCACTCGGATAAGAGAAAAGCCAACTGAACTTGGCAGCCTCATATTTACCAAGTAAGTGTTCTGGATGGCATTTCCCCCAGCAGTGTGGACTTCTACCTTGCCACTGGGTTTCAATCCAATAGCCTGAACGACCTTGCTGTTGATTACGGAATTCGTCGCACCGGTATCCCAGATACAGTGAAACTTTTTCATCTGAGGACGTGGACCAACCTGTTTCGGATCGAACGCTTCGCAAATTTCTATGTCGCTGACAATTACGTTCGTCCTACCGTTATAGCGTACTGTAAGGTTGAAGACGGGGACTTGAGGTGGCGGATTTGCCATGTAGACGGGAATCTATCTCCCGATGTAGACTCGGGAATGAAAGGTTTGTTTGTAACCTTCCGTTCCAGGTAGGCATTGTTGAATTAGAAACGTCCCAAGTTCGAGTTTCTTCTTGGCTTCTGTATACGCTTCCAGTTCTGAGTCATAGTCCCCCCAGACGGCTTGGTCTTTGATAACAATATACTTGCCAGTATACTTCTTAACTAGTTCCTCTTGGTGGTCGAGGAAATATTGAAAATCTTTGTCGATCATGATTGTATTTTCTGGATCCGTGTTAGTCCTTCAAAAAAGAGATGCGATATTCGGGGGTAGTAAGATGCCCAAAATGCAAAAGAATGTCAATACGTTTACCCCCCTATTTTTGTTAGTGTTAAAGCTCAGTAGAAATGTCAGGGTCAGCGCTCAGTAGAAATGTCAGGGTGGGTATCTTGGAGACACACAAAAAGAGGTCTCCAGATTGGAAAAAAGCCTGACAATGAGCAAAAAAGAAATCAACAGAATTGATGTACTTTGCCGCCTTGAGCGTGGCGAAGAAACGATCGAGCGTTCAGCAAATCTGCTCGGGATTAGCGAACGCCAGATGTACCGAGTATTGAAGCGTTACCGCCAATCCGGTGAAGCTGGCCTATGCCATGCTCTTCGTGGCCGAGCATCAAATCAGAGTATTGATCCTGAGGTGTGCAAGACAGCGATGCGACTATTTCGAGAACAATATTCCGACTATGGCCCGACACTGTTTGCCGAAAAACTCGAGGAATATCACCAGATCACTGTTTCGCGACATACAGTCACTCGCTGGATGAAAAAAGAGCATCTTTATATCCCACAACGACTACGGCGACGCCATCGAAGAAAGCGAGAACGACGAAACGGGATTGGCGAATTGATCCAACTCGATGGCAGTATCCATGACTGGTTTGAAGGGCGAGGACCTGCATGCTGTTTGATCGTGATGATTGACGATGCCTCCAGTCGTCACTATCTCCGTTTTGCAGAGTGTCGGAAAGCACCGAAAGCGTTCTTACCTGCATGCGGGGATATGTCGAGCGCTACGGCCTTCCTGAAGCAATCTATAGCGATCACGGCGGTGTGTACTACGACAGTTTAAAGCCGGAGCGCTTAACTCAATATGGCCGAGTACTGGAATGCTTGGGTATTCAACCGATTTATGCCAACTCGCCACAAGCAAAGGGAAGAGTTGAACGTGCCAATCGAACACTCCAGGATCGCTTGCTCAAAGGACTCCGTGAACAGAAGATCTCTACCATTGAAGCTGCGAATCGCTTTGTGCTACAGCATTTCAGTGACCGTCACAATCAACGCTTCAGCCAACCAGAGGGTTTACTGGACGTGCATCGCGCATCTGCGGGAATCGATTTCGACAGGATCTTCTGTTATCAAACAACACGCTGTGTCAATCACGATTACACGATCTCTCTCAATGCAGCATTCATTCAGATCGAAAAGTCTGTGGCCCCCATGCCTCCGCCCCGCTCTCGGGTGGTAGTGCAACTATGGTTCAACGGAACCACTCATCTATTCTGGAATGACCATGAACTTGTTTACTCGCTCTGCAAAGTGAGACCTAAACTACACAATTCCAGAAAGCCTCCGGCCGCTAATCACCCATGGAGAACCATGTCTCTCTCTTACTCCAAAAAACCACAGAAATCATTAATCAACGCATAATTCTTTGCTTGATCTTGAATCAACTAATTCACTACTTTCATTCAACCCAACATGACATTTCTACTGCACCTTAAACCCTGACATTTCTATTGAGCTTCTACCCCCCTATTTTTGCTAGTTTCCTTCTACTCTGTAAAATGCGTCAGAATCAGCGCTTGCCTACTCTCATTATCAGCATGTTTACAAGGAAGAACAGCCAGCGGGCTAGTTGTGCAAACTGTAGGATTAATAAGCTCTTGAGATCTGCCCTTCATCCAACATATCATGGCTCTAATATAGTATGGGGTCATCCGAAATCGTCCGAGATTTCTAAGGCGATAAACTACCCTCCTGAGCAATTATTCTGCCGATTACGCGAGTTTCATCTTCCGACAATCTGCGGTCTAGAAATGATGCATGAATCCTAGCTGCGATGGTTGTCGGATCGGCGACGGATAACTTCACAAATGCAATGAGACTTCGTTCCATATCATGGTCGAAATTGCCTCCGTGTCGAGCACAAAATCGCCTTCTTGACAACGAACAGAAGTAATCCACCTTAAACCTGAAGTACAATTACAGTTCCCTCAGTCATTAAAGACCATACAACCTATGTGGAATAATCTAGACCCCATGGTACGGTTTGTAATAGTTGTAATCGTAACATATGGGATCGCTGGCTTGCTGTTATACGTTACAAACCGGAAACCAAAGAGAAAACGGTAGGATAAACAAACAGGATGTCAGTACGACTAAAAACCACACCGCAATTAACCATTATTAATTTTCAAAGTGTACCACTACCCAAGAAAGAGGTGTGTTACATTCTAAAAGAATATCTACACTTTGACATTGATGTTGTCCAACAATCCTTTTCGACCCACCCCCAACCCCTCTCACCGTCGCCACAGGCTCACACACAGAGGGGAGAAGCGCGCAGGTAAGTCTCCTCTGTGTCCAGCCCGCGCGGTGGCGAGAGGGGATTTTCCCGAAAGGATGCCTTCGGCAAGGGGTGTGTAATGCAGCACCCCGTTAATGAATTGATGATAGCGAAAGGCAAACTGCAACACTATCAAATCGCCCGCATTTGAACTCTCAGAGTACACCAGAGATTTATGGCATATTCAAAAGTTGAGCAGGCAGCGCAGGAAAGGACCCGCATACTTATCGCGGGGCATTTTCTGAGAATGCCGATGGCAGCCGATGCCGGTCTATCCAATATGCCCAGAGTATCAGCAGCCATGCAGATTGCGCGCCCCATGCAAGCGCAGTAACGTTCGGAGGCGGACCTCCAACAATATTTCCAATCCAGACTAGAACGAGAAAAACAATGAACGACCAGAAAGCATACGTGCCCGTGCGATCTCGCGCTGTCGTCGACCGAATGTAAATGTAGACACCGACGGCGAAGAGAAGGCCTTCGACGACTATTGTCGCAGGCACGGAATACCACAATCCCAAACCGACGTACGTGCTTGTCCATGGGACGATAGGCATGTCGGGCCGATGAGAGATGAAATCGAGCACCCAATGGCTGACGACACATCCTCCAAGAATAATCGCGTTCTTCATCGAACGCCGGATTAGAAAATAAATGAGGCCGAACGCAAAGGCCCATCCGATGCCGGTGAGAAGACTGTGGGAAATCGGATAGTCATAGAAATCGAGGGGTGTGAATGCGGTGTTTCCCGGGTCGATGCGAACATGCTCGATTCCAAGCAAAAGAAAAAGAGGCCACAGCAGATCGACGAACTGCACAGCCAAGGTGAGCGTACCGAGCGAGACTTTGGGGGCGGCTTTTTTAGCCGCCAGGGCTACGGCAATGTGTCCGATGAACATAGGATATTGTCCGTAAAATGTAAGTGTCTATAGTTGATAAGTGATGTGCATGAAACGACCCCCTCTTAATCTCCCCCTCAAAGGGGGAGAAACCGATCCCCGAAATGTTTGCAGTACGGTATGTCCGACTATCCTTAAAATATGTCGCCGATACCAAGCGTCAGCGCGAGACTGTGCGGTTCTTTTCCGCGCCAGGTCAGGTCAAACCGTAAGATGTCAAGTATGCGGCTTATGCTGAGTCCTCCCTCATAATACCAGCCCTTCGTCGTGTTGAAAAATGGAGGACCGGCAAGAGCCGAGGGCGTGAGCCACGACTGTGCAACAGACCCGAATACAATGAGCTCTAAATTGCTTTTGTAGAGATACGGAATCCCCGTCGCAAGAAAAGGAACCCTTCTGAAATTATGTTCGATATTCAGCATCACGAATCGATCCCCCGAAAACTCTTTCACGCGCGCTGCGCGCAACGAGCCAAACCATGCTGACCCGTAGTAACTTGACTCCAGATTGAACAAGCGCTGCGGCAAACGAGTCCCCGTGAGGATTCCACCGTTGAAATTGATGGACATCGTCGGATTGAAGATGAGGTTAAGATTGTACGACGGGAATTTCGTCTTAAACCCGCCGGAGATCCTCGTGAAACCAAAATCGCTCTTCAGAAGATTTTTCGATGAGTACTCCACTGCCGTGTGTGCCGTGAAATATGGATTGCTGAAAAAGTACTGAGTTGTGTTCCCGTATTCCGCGTTGAAGGTGAGGGCACGAAGCGTGCCGTCGAGAACCTGTGGATTGATTCGGTACGTTCTATCCCGATTAAAAAAGCTGTACTCCGTTATTTTTTTGAGCGAAGTTTCCTCCTCATTTGTATAACCCAATTGCATCCAGACGTCGGGAGCTCCCATGTGGCGGAGAAAATTCCCTTCTACAAATCCGTGCCACCCCCGCGAGAGAAAATAATCCCGGTAGTCATCTTTCGAAAAGAGCGTTCCGAGCAGAATCTGAAAATTATCATAGTAGCCTTCATCGGGACGATTGTCGAGTTTGCGATAGACGTCGCCCCCGACTCCTATCGAACGCTGAGGAGTAATATAGTATGTGGCGCCTGCGGAGGGCTTCCATCGTTTGTCATCGAAACCGTACCCGAGTCCGCCGCGAAGAGCGAGGGAATTGGTAACTGAATCGAGATCAAATTTTCCGCCGGCGAATAGACCTTCCACCCTATTGAATCGAAGATCTACGTATGATAGGCCGGTAAGACCCATGCCAATTGACTTTAATGCTTTTGCCTGTTCTTCAATTTGTTTTTCGAGCGTGGCGTTGGTGTCCAGCTGCTTGTACGCCAGTTCTTCGTCGACATTGAGCGGAAGAAGAGGATGCTCTGCCCAATAGGTCGAATCGAAGACCGACGCCTCGGGAGCGACCGTGAACCTCGGCAACATTGCCACGCTATCGGCAAAGGTCGGGTTGATTGTATAGTCGGACATCACAACGTAACGAACGACGGAGAACTTGAGGAGTGCAATACCCATCAGGCTCACGTTGAGTTTCCCCTGCACTCTATAATCGACCGGCATCCAGAATCGGTTCTCATAGAGGCGGAATTGCTGCAGGTAATGGAACGAAACATCTGTCACGAATGGGATTGCGTACGCTTCGTTCGGCTGGAAGTCGACGCCGATGACGGCATAGCTTCGTTCAGCAATCGAGATTGTCCCACGGAAGAGGGGTCGAAGCCGGGAAAGCGGAATAACTTCGATGTCGTAGACATCCATGCCATCCATCGAACGAGTCCTGATCAGCCTGTAATCATAGAAAGAAAATGCATCGGGAGACGTCGGCCCGATGAACTTGAATCCACCCGTGGTGATCGTATCGTCGTTGAAGTTGGTTACCTGGTCGATGCGGCTGACGATTTCGCCCATCCTGAGATTTTTCGTCTGGCGCTTTTGGTGAACGACTTCGCGAAGAGAATCGTTTGCCCGCCAATACAGCGTAATATACGACTCGGTAATTGCGCCAATCGCGGTATCGACGTCAATAGTGAGACGGCTGTATGCTTCACACTGGAATGTTTTCAATGCCCCCATCCACTTCGGTTTGCTCTCGATGGCCCGGCGGATGATTTCGACTGCGGGATCCTCATCCGTTACGACTACCTCTGCCATCCTGATCGCTTCGGGCTGGAGCATGGAGCGCAACTCCCGGGAAGCCGATTCAGAGACACGGAGGGTATCAGAGCGGTAACCAAGATAGCTGACGATAAGAGCGTAGTCTCCGGTGGGAAGTGAGAGTTGAAACCGGCCGTGCTCATTCGTGACGGTTCCCTTGTTTGACGGACCTGCCACCCGAATAGTAGCGGCGGGAAGGGGTTTGCTATTCGACGCGTCGAGGACAATTCCAGTGATGGTGTTGAATGATTGTGCGGATGCGATGGGCGACTCAAAAAACATCAGCAATGAAATTGAGAGGCATTGAAGCGGTCTCACGATAAGCTTTATCCTTTCCGGTGAATGAACAAAGGAACAGGCTGAATGCCGCAATTGGATTATATATCTCCGCAAAGAAGAGATCGAGCGCAAAGGCGTCATGAGAAACAGAACAGGTTGATTACGACCTCCGCAGTGAAAAAAGGGACCGTTATGGTTCCAAGACTCAATGCCATCCGTAAGAAACCTCATCCAACATCTTCAAACCGGCATGTTCCCCAGAGCAGTCCCCTTTTGCGGTCAGCACACGTTGTCGATTGGTTGCTAGTGTCCTAATTTCAATCAATATGGATCTATCAACGTAACGTCATGCTGAGTTTGTCCAAAGGACTCCTTCGGAGATTCAGCATCAAATGCTTTTGGACCCCGATCCCGATTTGTCGGGACGGGGCGACGTATACTCGGAAATGGGATGCTGCCGCTTGATCCTTTGCATTTGTGTGCTTTACGACCTTACCGAATAATGTCGAAGGGGGCAGAGATTCTCAATTCGATGTTTCGTCCCGGATCAAGAGCAAAGTCTTTGTAACGGCTCAGGTGGTCGTAATAGGCTTTGTCCAACACATTGTCAACGTTCAGGTCGAGCATGAATTTTTGCGACGCCAGCGACACCTCTCCACCCACGCCGAAGTCCAACAAGGAATACGATGGTGTCGGCGTTTCAAACAATCCTGTTCGATTTTGCTCCAACACGTAACGGACTTTCAGAGAAGCATACGCCGCGCGCACACCCGCTACTTCGTCCCCCTGGAAGCGGAGACCTCCCTTAATCCTGTTTGCGGGGATAAGCGGAAGAGGCGAATTAGTTTCATTGTTCGTTCCGCGGACAATGTCGGCACCGCCCATGGCGACGCACCATTTCGCAATTTCAGCCTGGAGGGAAAATTCGCCTCCCACCAGTGTCGCATTTGCCTGTGTGTAGCGGTACGAATCGAGGCCAGAGACTTGTTGGCCCGTTGGAAGCAGGAAAATATAGCGGTCGATCTTGTTCTGGTAAACGGAGAGTTCCGCAGCGAACCCCGACGACGCGTAACGCAGAGAACCATCGATGTTCAAAGAGATCTCCGGCTTCAGCGAACTGTCTCCGATCTTGTACCGTACCGCTCCCTCGTCCGAGCCCTTAAAGAAAAGTTCTGCCGCGACCGGGGCTCGCCACCCTCGCCCGGCGTTTACGGAAAAGGTTATTGGCTCGATTGCGCTCCAAGTGACACCGAATGAGCCGGTGGCTGCGTTGAAATGGAGCACCTGGTCAGCATTTCCCAATTGAGAGTTTGCGTCTGCGTGAAGCCTGCGTGAATCAAGACGGACACCTCCCGTCAAGCGAACGTTGCTTATCACCCGGTATTCTTCATACGCAAGTCCTGCAATGTTGAACGACGTGAAACCGGGAATGATCGCATTCTGCCCTTCCGTGGTGTTTGTTTGGTACGTCGAAGAAATTCCGACCGTTCCCGACAGGGGACCTACGGCGTGGTGATGCGCCTTCGCGTCAAACGAAAAAGTATTCAGGATGAGCTGAGCTTCCGGCTTGATGCCCAGGTCGGCCTTTTTTTGTTCATCTGCATCGCTCTCGGCTACGCCTTCCTCCTTCCGCGAATTACGCTGGTAGGTCCCGGTCAACTCAAGGCGCGCGAAGGAGAAGGGGAGATCAGCGTAGACGCTTCCCGTTTCGTGGAGGATTTCCTGGCTCGGCGCGGCTGGGATGGAGTCATACGTCATGGTGTTGATGTTCAATTCATATTCCTTGCGTCCCGGCTCCGGCGCGATGAAGTACTTTTGTCCAAAATGTGTCGCGTCGAAGACCAATGTTCCCCAACCCTTTTTCGTTCCGACCGACGCACTGCCATTGATCTCGTTCCCTCCCGAATTGAAAACCTTTCCCGCGCCAACCCGCCCTCCATCCGCGGTGGTGCCCCCGGGAGTAGAATAGTCGCCGGCATAACGCGCAGTAAAATTTCCGCGATAATTCCACTCAGTGCTTGCGCCGTTAACCGAAATACCACCGGCAGCCTGCGGACTGTTGCTGAAGAGATTACCCGTGAAGATTCCGCGCAGGGTCGGGGCTCCTTCACTCGCCGACTGGAGATCGGATTTCACGATATTGACTACCCCGCCTAATGCATCGGACCCGTAGAGTACGCTGTTCGGGCCCCGCACAATTTCAATCCGGTCGACGTCAAGGATATTGATCTCCGGACTCTGCGGCTCATCCCATGTCTGGCTTTCCAACCGAACCCCTCCCGCCATCACGAGCACGCGCTGCGCTGATAAACCTCGAATAACGGGCTTCATCGACAACGGGCTGCCGGAAAATGCCGCCACGCCCGGTGCGTATTCGATCGTCTGACCGAGACTCTGTCCCCGCTCGCGTTCCAATTGACGCCCTTCAATCACGGTCGTTGACAAGGGAGCTTCGAGTATGAACGCCGGCTGCGGCTCTGCGGTCACGGTAAGCGCCGGCAGTTCCAACGGCGAAGCTGTGAGTACGATGCGCATCGAGACGTCCTCCGCTGCCACAACCAGTTCGCATGCTTCTCCCTTGTAGCCGATCAGTGCAAACTCTACGAGATATAAACCGCGCGGGACGTTCGGTATGGCAAATTTCCCGTTCTCGTCACTGGCACACATACGATGCAGCGCCGAAACGGTGACCGCCGCATTCGGCAACGCTGTGCCGTTTTCATTGACGACGAATCCGGAAATTGACTGTGCGACGAGAACGAGCGGAGCACATAGGAATAGAAGAACGAAGTTGGCGGTTTGCAGCCGGTTCATGAGATCTTCCCGTAGTGTTTGTGGTTGTGTGAACGACAAGACACTGTTCAAACTTAATGTAAAAATACTGTTCGAGGGATTCAAGAGAAAATACAATTATTGGAATGGTGCGGCAACCTTCCGAAGGCTCACCTAGGAGGATTGGCAAATAATCTGGCGTTGAATCCGTGCCCCGACAAACCTTCGAAGGGTTTGTCTGCTAACCGAGCCGCTGCAGTCGTTTGGGATCCGGTTGCTTCTGCTCGATTTTCTTGGCATATTCACGTGAAAGTTTAACAACCAGACGATGAGCTCGATCGCGGATTACATACGAAAGCTTGGGGAGAGAGACAGCTTGCTGATGAAGGGAGGAATATTCTTCCTCTTCGTATTCATCGTTGCGATGATGTTTCCCCGTGGGGAATCCATCGAATCCGACTATCGTGTCGGGATGATTTGGACGGATAAAGATCTCATCGCGCCGTTTTTGTTTCCCATTTATAAAGAAGAAAGAGAATACCAGAAAGAAAAGGCTCTCGCCACCGAGAAAGTCTATAAGGTGTTCGAAGAGAACGCGGAGGTTTCGCGGAAGAGTATTGATTCTCTTCAAAGGTTTTTCGTTGAACTCCAGTCCGTGCTCGACGCCCGGGCAGTGTATCTTCAGAAGCGGGAGCTCGCACTGCGAAACAGGCGGAGAAACGAGAACGAACTTATCGTCGATTCGACTTCTTTGAGCAACCGTTTGCGCACTCTCCCTGTCAGTATTACGGAGAACGAATGGAGAACATTGCAGCGTCTTCGTTTTGCCGATGCATTCACAGACAATCCCCGGTACAGGTTCTCTTTGCGGCGGATGCGCCGCGACGTTCTCCTCGTCGTGAACGAGCTCTACCTGCAAGGTGTTCTCAATGTCCGGAAGGGAACGGTGGGAAGCAGTATCAGCATCGCCCTTCGACGCCGAACAGACGAACAGATCGTCCCGATCAACAAATTTCTTGACGTCGACGACCTAGGACGTGTTGTCCAGCAGACGTTCATTTCCGGCTACAGGATTGAGAACGACACCGTTTCGGTGGCCATCAAGATCGCCCTCTCGTTTCTCTCCCCCAATATAATATTCCAGAAGGAGCAGACCGACAAGGAGATCTCAATCGCCATGGATGAGGTCCCTCGCACTGTCGGCATTGTGCAGGAGAACGAGCGGATTATCGGCAGGCATGAGCGTGTGACGGACGAAGTAAAGTTGAAGCTTGATTCGCTCCGCAAGGCGAAGGCAGAACGCGGCGCAGACATTAACAGGTTCACCACGTTTGTCGGCAAGTTTCTCCACATTTTTTCGGTGGCGTTCTTATTCGGGATCTATTTATACTTATTCCGCAAGAAGATTTTCCACGACAACTCCAAGATTCTTCTCATCACTCTTATCGTCTTGTTGGAGGCGCTTTTAGCATACCTCACCCTCCACATGAATGCCGAAGTGCCAATCGAGTTGTTGATCGTCGTCCCCGCTGCTTCGATGCTCTTGTCAATCATCTTCGATTCGAGGGTGGCGTTCTACTGCACCGTTACGATGGCATTCATCGTCGCCGGAATCCGGGGCAACGATTATTCGATGGCCCTCTTCTCCGTTGTCGCCGGTTCCCTTGCGGTCTATACGGTGCGCGATATCAAGCACCGGACACAGATTTTCCGCTCCATTACATTTATCTTTCTCGGGTATCTCGTCCCCATCCTCGCAATGTCTCTCGAGCGCTACGACTCGGTTAACTCCGTTCTGAATCAATTGACAATGGCCGCGGCCAACGCAGTTTTTTCGCCTGTGCTGACGTACGGACTATTGATTTTCTTCGAACGTTTCTTTCACATTACTACGGATCTCACCCTGCTCGAGTTATCGGATTTCAATCAACCGTTACTGAAAGAACTCTCGCAAAGAGCGCCGGGAACCTTCAACCACAGTGTAAACATGGGGACCCTCGCCGAGTCGGCTGCCGAGGCGATCGGAGCGAACGCCACGCTTGCCCGCGTCGGCGCTTACTATCACGATATCGGGAAAATCACGCGTCCTTCAATGTTCGTCGAGAACCAGCTCGGCTCGGCAAACAAACACGAAAAATTCGATCCATACTTCAGCGTGAAAGTTATTGCTGCGCACGTGAAAGACGGAATGGCTCTCGGGCGCGAGTTCGGCCTGCCGGACATCGTGATCGATTTTATTCCGATGCATCACGGCACCACAAAAATTGGATTCTTTTACGAGCAGGCATTGCGGAAGAAGAGCAAGTTCGAGAATGTGACGGAAAACGAATTCCGGTATCCGGGCCCGAAACCGCAGACAAAAGAGACGGGGATCGTCATGCTCGCCGACGCAGTCGAAGCTTCGACTCGCTCGATCGACAACCCGACGGTACAAAAAATAGAAGAGCGGATCGACGAACTTGTCAAGGCGCGGCTCATGGAAGAACAGCTCGACGAATGCGAGTTGACGCTGCGGGATCTGACCCGCATCAAAGCCAGTTTTCTTAAGATCCTCTCCGGCATCCACCATTCCCGGATGCAGTACCCTGAACAGCAACCCGACGAAGCAACACGTGAACAGACCGAAACGCCGCAGCTCAAGGAAGGGAACGAGCAGTCCCCAACCGGCCGTCGCCCGCGGCGCCGTTCGCGAGGCAAGGGTTCGTCTACAAAATCGTAGCCCCATGAAAACGGACGTGGAGAAGTTCTTCCGATTCCTCCAGCTTGAAAAAAGTCTCGCCACAAACTCCATCGAAGCGTATCGGCACGACATTGCACGGTACGTGGTATTCCTCGAATCCCGCGGCATCGGCGAGACAGACCAAACAAAGAGCGACGATGTCTCCGCATTCATTCACGAGTTGCACGATCTTGGGTTGGCCGCAAGGAGCGTCGCTCGGAATCTCTCCGCGGTAAAGAGTCTCCACAAATTTCTCCTCGGAGAGAAGATCACAACGCACGACCCCACGATCGATCTTGAACTGCCGAAGAGAGGTAAATTCCTACCCGATGTGCTCAACGTCGGCGAGATCAACAAGATTATCGAAGCAACCGGGCAAAAACAAAAGGGCAAAAAGGACCTCTGGATTCGAGATCGCGCAATACTGGAAACCCTCTATGCAACCGGAATGCGTGTCTCCGAGCTCACCGACCTAAAGCAGTCAAATGTCTATTTCAACGAGGAAATGGTGCGCGTCTTCGGTAAAGGGTCAAAGGAGCGTCTCGTGCCGATCGGCAAGCCGGCCATGCACTGGATTCAAGAATATCAGACAAAGGTGAGAGGAAAACTTTCCGTCAAATCTCGCGGGGGGCGACGGCCAACAAACGATGCTGTCTTTTTGAACTGGCGCGGCGGACCGATGACGCGAGCCGCAGTATGGAACATCGTAAAAGAATATACGCACCTCGCCCGGATTTCGAAAGAAGTTCACCCTCACACATTCCGCCATTCTTTCGCTACCCATTTGTTGG
>Ga0182017_10001981_pt1 | contig 15748 bp, 14 predicted proteins | sample 712E3DmetaG_FD_120492 | JGI IMG/M metagenome (GOLD analysis project Ga0182017, IMG submission 120492) | Permafrost microbial communities from Stordalen Mire, Sweden - 712E3D metaG | ecosystem: Environmental > Terrestrial > Soil > Wetlands > Permafrost | place: Sweden: Stordalen | collected... | reverse complement strand
GTTTCGAGTTTGAAGCTTGGCCACATTACCTCCCGTCCAAACAAAAGACGGAAACTAATCTTAGCCAAGGTTTAACTCTGCTAAGATTGACGTATGGCTATGCACACTATTTTTCAAAGAACACCAGCCCTTTTGGGGCTGCCGCATTTTGAGCGGGCATTAAATATACGACTACAAACCCTCTTTGTCAAGACCTGAGAAGCTTTATTGCAACCTTTCCTGAAGCGAATTGTCGCAGTATCAGGGGAGGGCCAATAAGATACGTGGATTTGGGGCAAAAGTCAAGCAGAATCTTCACGTCGAGAGTATTCTGGCAAGCCGCCACAGATCGTTGTCAAGCGCCTTCCGCTGCAACCACGTCTCTCGAAGAGGCGTGTAGGCGATTTTCCCGTGTATGTCTCCCACCATGACGTTCGATTGCCCTTCCAGGAGCGCATCGACGGCCGCCAGACCCATCCGGCTGGCAAGTATCCTGTCGCGGGCGCTCGGGCTCCCCCCGCGTTGAATATGGCCCAGGACGCAGACCCGATAGTCGTATCCGGCGGTGTCCTTGATCTTTTCCGCGAGGCTGAACGCGCCCCCTTCTTCCTCCCCTTCCGCCACGATGATGATAGCGCTGGACTTCACCTTTTTGTAATTCTCGAGGTATTCTCTCAACGCTCCGACATTCGTCGTCGTCTCGGGAATCGCGACGTATTCCGCGCCACTCGAGATACCAACATCGAGCGCGATGAAGCCGGCGTCCCGCCCCATCACTTCGACGTAGAAGAGCCTGTCGTGGGATGCGGCCGTGTCCCGTATCTTGTCGATCGCTTCCATCGCCGTATTCACCGCGGTGTCGTAGCCGATCGTGAAGTCGGTGCCAAACAGGTCGTTGTCAATCGTTCCCGGCACACCGATTGCCGCCACACCATGTTCCTCAATCAGATGGACGACCCCCTGAAACGTACCATCGCCCCCGATCGCTACCAACCCTTCGATGCCCGCTTTCTTCAGATGCGCGGCTGCGCGCGCGCGTCCCTCGGTCGTGCGAAACTGTTCCGACCGGGCAGTGCGGAGAATCGTCCCCCCGCGCTGTATGATGTTCGAGACGGAGCGGGGACCCAGATCGACGAAATTCCCCTCGATCATCCCTTCATAGCCGTGCTGGATGCCGACCACCTCGCATCCGTTATAGAGACCGGCACGCACGACTGCGCGCACGCAGGCGTTCATCCCCGGTGCATCCCCGCCACTTGTGTACACGCCGATTTTTTTCATTCACGTAAAGGGACTTAGTGGAAAATGGAGGATGGAAAATCGAAAATTGAAAACGGAGTCTATTTGAGATCCCCCAGAGACCATTGCTTCATCCGTTCGAACTGAGCCCGGTCCGTCAACTCGTAGTGAATGGGAGTCACCGAAATGAAGTTTTCGCGGACAGCAATCTGGTCGGTTTCCGGGTCCGTGTCCCTGATCGCCATGCTCCCCGTCAGCCAGAAGTACTCCCTCCCGGCAGGGTCGCGCCTGACATCGAACGTGTCTTCCCACGAGGAATTCCCCTGCCGGGTGACCCGCACTCCCGAGATCTTTTCCTCCGGCACGGCGGGGACGTTGACATTGAGGAGCGTCCCCTGCGGGAGTCCGTTCTCCACAACGCGTCCGGCAAGCCGTGCGGCGAATTTCGCCGCGTAGGAAAAATCCGCCTGGTCATGCGTTGTCAGCGAGACCGCGATGGAGGGGATCCCGAGGACGGTCCCCTCCGTGGCCGCAGAGACGGTACCGGAGTATAAGATGTTTATCGCCGTGTTCGAGCCGTGGTTGATGCCGGACATCAGGAGATCGGGCTTCTCCTTCAGCAGAAACCGGACGCCGAGCTTGACCGCGTCGGCGGGTGTCCCGTCAACCGCGTATCCGAAAAACTCCCCGTTCTTCCTGAAGGGGAGAGCACGCAGGGGGTAATTCATCGTGATTGCGTGCCCCACCGCGCTCTGCTGCCTGTCGGGCGCCACCACCGTCACGCTGGCGATCTTCTTCATCTCAAGCACGAGGGCAAATATCCCGGGGGCGTCGATGCCGTCGTCGTTGGAAATCAGTACATGGAAGGACATTCAGAGACCCGATCAATGCTGCTGGAGGAGAAGGCTAGTAACTTTCTTTCATCGTAGGAAATTGCTTCGATTTTACGTCGCTGATGTAGCGCCGGAATGCTCCCCGCATCGTGTCCGCCATCTCCGAATACCGCCGCACGAACCGGGGCCTGAATTCCTCGGTCAGGCCGAGCATGTCGTGCACCACAAGGACCTGTCCGTCGCAGTGGGGTCCGGCGCCGATGCCGATCGTGGGGACTTTGATCGCCGCCGTCACCTTCCGCGCCAGCCCCGCGGGTATTTTCTCCAGAACCACTGCAAACACTCCGGCATCCGAGAGTATCTTCGCATCGCGGAGGAGCTGCGCGGCCTCACGTTTGTCCTGCGCCCGCACTTCGTACGTCCCGAACCGGTTGATCGCCTGGGGGGTGAGTCCGAGGTGTCCCATCACCGGGATGCCTATCTTCACAAGATGCCTGACGATCCCGGCAACATACTCCCCTCCCTCCAGCTTCACGGCTCCCACGCCGACCTCCTTCATGACCCGTCCGCAATTCCGCACTGCCTCTTCGATGCTGTTCTGGTACGACATGAACGGCATATCCACGACGATCAGGGCGTTCTTCACCGCGCGTTTGACTGCCTTGGCGTGGTAGATCATGTCGTCCACCGTAACGGGGAGCGTCGTCTCATGACCCTGCACGACGTTTCCGACCGAATCCCCGACCAGGATGATGTCGATCCCGACCTGATCGAGGTACCTGGCGGTAAGAAAATCATAGGCGGTGAGCATCGCGATCTTCTCCTTCGCCCGCTTCATCGTCATGACGGTTTTTGTCGTCACGACGCGCCCGGATGTCTTCTGTCCCGTGCTCATGTGCCCCTCATGCCGTTTGTGTGTGGATGCCCGCAGGCGCCGTAAACGCCAGTCCCCACGCTTCTTCGAAACCCCGGCGGATGCACTCGCCGAGAAAGCCCATGTCAACGGGTCCGCCGGTGATCATTCGCAGATCGGCCGTCCTTTCCCGGAGAGTGGCGAGGATCCCCTCGCGCGCCTCCGCCACGGAAGCGGCCAGGTAGTCGGCCAGGCGAAGGTGTGCGTCCCCGCAGAGGAGAGAACCGTGCTGCAGAACCACATCGCCCCCCGGCCCGCTGAACCGGCGCTGCGCGCTCCCGACGAGCTTCCGTCTGTGCCATTCAATTTCATAGCGGGCGGAGCTTGCAAAACAGGGGATGGAGGAGGAAGAGCGGTATTCCTTCGCAAAATCAGGCTGGGACTTCTGCAGCGCGACATCGACACCGTAGAGGGCGAGGCCGCGCACAAGCGCGGCGCTGATCTCGTTGTACACCTGGAGGATGCTCTTTCTTCCGGCCGGCATCACAACGCTGTAGGTGAGCTCTTCGGCATGGAGTATCGCGCGCCCTCCGGTCGGCCTCCGGACGATATCGACACCGTCCGCAGCGCAACGCGGCGCGTCGAGCTCCCCGGCCGCCTGGTTGTACCCGAGGGAGATCGCCCAGGGCTGCCACCGGAAGAGGCGGAGAGACGGAGTCCCCTCGCAGGCTGCCAGGGCGCGGGCGAGCGATTCATCGAGCGCCATATTGAAGGCGCCCGTCTGTTCGCCCGAATCAATGAATGTCCAGACCGGAAGGGGCATCGCTCAATGCCTGGCGCGAGGGGCGGAAATGATCCCGCGTTTGCTCTTTCCGATGAATTCAATCACATTCTGCACCTCCCCGACGCCGGCAAGCGATGCGTCATCCCTGATCCGCGCCACCGCCTGCGAGACGTTGAGCCCGGATCTGTAGATCAGCCCGTAGGCGCGAGCGAGTGCGTCGATGACCTCGGAGGCGAATCCCCGCCTTCTGAGCCCTATAGAATTGAGCCCTTCGAACACCAGGGGCTCTCCTCCCGCCAGGATGTAGGGAGGGACGTCCTTATGGACACGCAGCCCCCCGCCGATCATCGCGTGCTGTCCGATGTTGACGAACTGGTGTACCGGCGTGACCCCGCCGATCGTCACCCAGGCCTCCACGAGAACATGACCGGCGAGCATCGCCGCATTCGACAAGATGACGTGGTCGCCGAGGACGCAATCGTGGGCGATGTGCGTGTAGGCCATGAGGAAACAATCGCTCCCGATCACCGTCCGCCCCCCCTCCCCCGTCCCCCGGTGGAACACCGCGTACTCCCGGACGGTTGTCCTGTCACCGATCTCACAGGTCGACGGCTCATTGTTGTACTTGAGATCCTGGGGTGCGTGGCCGATGACGGCGCCGTGATGAATACGGCAGTCCTTCCCGATCCGCGCGCCGAGAGCGATCAGCGCATTCCCGCCGACGGTGCTCCCGTCGCCGATCACCGCTCCTTCTTCGACGATCGTGAAGGGTCCAATAGAAACATTCGTGCCGAGGCTGGCCTTCGGGCTCACCGCGGCACGGGGATCAATGGCAATGTTCATGAGAGGTTCAGTTCATTGTGGGGGTGGACCGGGGCAGGGGATTCGGTTGTCCGGCGTTCCCACCCGCCCCCTCCTGAGGTCCCTCATTACGGGGAACGATCGACGCCAGGAGCTCGGCCTCGGCAACGAGCGTCCCGTCCACAAAGGCGAGTCCCTTCATCTGGCAGACCCTGCTCTTCCGGCTCACCATTGACAGTTCAAAAACGAGCTGGTCCCCCGGGAGGACCGGCTTCCGGAATTTGGCGTTGTTGATCGCCATGAAGAACACGAGCTTGTCGCCGGGGTTCTCGATGCCGTTCAGGAGGAGGATTCCCCCGGTTTGCCCCATCCCTTCCAGGATGAGGACGCCGGGCATCACCGGCCGGCCGGGGAAGTGCCCCTCGAAGAACGGCTCGTTCGCAGTCACGTTCTTCACGCCGACGATCTTCTCGTCCATCTGGAACTCGATGATCTTGTCGATGAGGAGAAAAGGATAGCGGTGCGGCAGGATCTTCTTTATCGCATTGATGTCGAAGACCACCCCCTCCTTCCGCTCATGCTGATATCGCCGGATGAGTTTCTTTTGCTGGTAGAGCTTACGCACCATCCGGGCAAACTCGATGTTGCTGGCATGGCCGGGACGGGCGGCGAGTATCTGGGCCTTCAGGGGGACGCCGATAAGGGCGAGGTCGCCCATGACGTCAAGGAGCTTGTGGCGTGCCGGTTCATTCGGAAAATGGAGAGGCCTGTTGTTCAGGACCCCGTTGCTCCCGAGGATGACGGCATCCTTGATCCCCAGCTTCGTGGAAATGCGCTTGATCTCCGCCTGGTCGAGATCCCTGTCGACGATGACGATCGCGTTGTCGAGGTTCCCTCCCCGGATGAGTCCCTGCGAGTGAAGGACCTCGATCTCATGGAGAAAGCAGAAGGTCCGGCAGGGGGCAAACTCTTCGACGAACTCCTTTTCGAGATTGAACAGTCCCGTATGCTGGCTTCCCAGTGCAGGGTTGTTGTAGTCGACCATGACCGTGATGCGGTAATCGTCCGTCGGCAGCGCGACGATGTCGACCTTCTTCTCTTCGTTGTGGTAGTGAACGGTCTGGTCGATGATCAGATAGTCTTTCGGGGCGTTCTGCTTCTCGAAGCCCGCCTGCAGGAGGACGTCAACATAGGGTTTCGCGCTTCCGTCGCCGACCGGGGGCTCATTGGCGTCGAGCTCGATCAGGACGTTGTCGACCTGCAGCCCCACCAGAGCCGCCATGACATGTTCGACTGTGTGTATGCGGGCCTCGCCCACCTCGATCGTGGTGCCTCGTGAAATATCGACGACATGGTCCACGTCCGCCGGCACCTCGGGGGAACCCCCAAGGTCGATTCGCCGGAACCGGATGCCGTAATTTTCCGGCGCCGGCTTGAACGTCATCGTCGAGATGCTCCCCGTATGGAGACCGATGCCGCTGATCGACGCCGGCCGCTTAATCGTGTGCTGCTGGACGAGCATGGAGGCTCCGGTGATCTTTGACCCGTTAAATTGCGCTCACGACTTGGATTTCAATTTCTCAATTTCTCTTTGCAGGACCTCAATTTCGGCCGCCAATTCCCGGATCCTCACCAGCGCATCCGGAAGCTGGGGCATACCGCCCATGATGCGCGACGCCTGACGGAAGGGAACGGCCGGTGTCCCCATATACGTTCCTCCGGCCGCCGGGACCGAACGGTGGACGCCGGACTGTGCTCCCCATTTCGAATCGTCTGCAATGGCCAAATGGCCCGCGAAGCCGACCTGGCCGCCGATCATATTCCGTTTGCCGATCCTCGTGCTTCCCGAGATGCCCGCCTGTGCTGCAATCACCGTGTGCTCGCCGATGACAACGTTGTGGGCCACCTGGATCAGGTTGTCGAGCTTCACACCGTTCTCGATGCGCGTCTCGCCCATCGTCGCCCGGTCCACCGTGCAATTTGCACCTATCTCGACGTCATCCCCCACCACCACGATGCCGAGCTGGGGAATCTTTTCGTATGATCCGTCCGGTTTCGGCGCGAAACCGAAACCGTCGCTCCCGATGACCGTCCCCGGGTGGATGATCACACGGTCACCGATCCTGCACCCTTCGCGGACGGTCACGTTGGCATAAAGGAGCGTTCGCGCACCGACGGTGACATCCCGGCCGATCACAGTCCCGGCCATGATCATCGTTCCGTCCCCGATCCGGCACCTCTCCCCCACCACAACATGGGGCCCGATGCGGACATCCGTGCCGAGATTCACGCCGGGATCGACGACGGCAGTGGGGTGGATCCCGGGAGCAAGAGGATCTTCTGGAGGGTGAAAAAGGAGTAGGACCTTCAGAAACGACGTATACGGATCGTCCACGCGGAGGAACACCGGCTGCGACCGGCCGGTCCCTGCCGGAGCCTCCACGGTTCTGCCGATGATCACGGCGGACGCCAGCGTCGTGTCGAGGTACTTTTTGTATTTCGGGTTCGCCAGGAAACTGATATCGCCGGGGCCCGCCTCTTCAATCTTGGCGACCCGCCCGATCCCTGTCGCGGCATCCCCTTCGACGGCGGCGCCGAGCACGGCCGCGATGTCACGGACGGTCATCATGGGCGGAGTGACGGATTATTTCCCGAACGTCTGCATGCGCTGCAGGACACGCTGGGTCAGGTCGTACTTGTCGTTGGCGTACAGGACCAGGATCTCGCCGCTCCTGTCGAAGATGTAATCGTACCCGTCGTCCTTCGCGACTTCTTCGAGAACGTGGAACATCTTGTTCTGGATCGGCTTCATGATCTCGCCCTGCTTCTGAAAGAGCTCGCCGCTCTGTCCGAACTTCTTATTGCGGAAATCGGTGATGCTCAGGTCGAGCTCGCGGAGCTCGCGCTCCTGGTCCGCCCGGACCTGATCCGTGAGGATAAGCTTCCGCTTGTCGAATTCGTCGAACTTCTTCTTCCAATCCGCCTGCATCTTCTGCAGGTCCGCTTCCCACCCGGCCACAAGCGCATCAATTGACTTCTGGGCGTCGATCGCCTCCGGGAGCGTCTGCATGATCGTCTCGGAGTTGATATGACCGATCTTCATCTGTGCCGCCGCCCCCGTACACGCCAACGCGAGAAGCGCGGCCGCCGCTATTCGTCTCATTCCTTCCCCTCCGGGTGTGTACTAACCGCGCCGCAGTCTGTCGATGACCTTGAAAGTGATATCGTCCTTTGGATCGCCGTACAGGAGGATCTGGATCTGCTCGGTCTTGTCGAAAACGAAGTTGTACTTCAACTCTTTGGCGACCGCGCCGATCGCCGACTTGATCCTGTCGCGGATCGGATTGATGATCGACTCGGACTGCCTGGCCAGCAAGCCCTCCTGACCGAACCGGGTCAGCTGGTATTCCTGAACCGCCCGCTCCTGTTCGAGCAGCTTCTGCTGTTCGCTCTTCTTCGTCGCTTCGTTGTACAGCGCTTCCTTTTTCTGGTACTCCGCGTATTTTTCCTGGAGGTCCTTCTTCATCACCTCGAGGGAATCCTGCATCGGCTTGCCGATCCCGTCGATCCTCCGCTGGGCTTCCTGCGCCGCCGGGAGCTCCTGGAAGATCTTTGTCGAATTCACGAAGGCGATGCGCTGCTGCGCGCCCGCAGAACAGGCACACGCCAGCAGTCCAGCAACTATGAGAGAGAGAGAACGAGTTTTCACGAGAACCTCAGTATGAGAATTGGGATTGGGACAGTTATGGTACACAACGACACCTGTTGTCACATCAGAAACCACGGCCGAACTGGAAATGGAAGTGCCACCCGGAGGCGTTGGTGGTACCGGGCACAACGCTGTCGAACCCGTAACCGTAATCGAACCCGAGTAACCCGATCGGTTGAATCTGGATGCGGGCCCCGAAGCCGGCCGAGCGTTTCAGATCGAAGAAATTCGCCTCCGAGAGGGCCGGAAAGACGTTCCCCCCCTCCGCGAACAGGAGGAAATAAATCGGTATGGGGTTGAGCGCCGCCGCAAGCCTCAACTCCAGAGTCTGCTTCGTCATCACGTTGCCGTACGCCACCGTCCCGACGGCGTTGCGGACGCCGATGGACTGGTCGTCGTATCCCCGCAGCGGCGTCGTGGCCACATACCCGAGTCCCGTCCCCCCCATAATGAACTCATCGATCGGGTTGATCAGGGACGAGCCCATGGGGGCGAGGTAGCCGTACATCGAATTCCAGTACAACGCCACCCGTGTGCTGTTGAACATCGGGAGGTACCATTCCGAGGAGAATATCCACTTGCTGAAGTTGATGTTCCCGGGGAGGACCGGTCCCCCGGACATCTGAATCGAGAGCGACACGTTGGAGCCGAACGTCGGGAAGATCGGGTTATCGATGCTGTTCCGGGTGATGATCTGCGTGAGGCTCACCTGTTGCGATACCCCCTCCCTGTAGATACCCTCGCCGGCACGCACGTTGTTGAACTGGCCGTTCAGGATCCAGTCGCCCCGGAAGAAATCGTCGGGCCATTTGAAGCGGCGGCCGATCCGTATCGACGCACCGGTCTGCTGCAGGTCGAATCCGTAGATCTGGCGGGTGTCGAACAGCGTCACCCCGAGGAGCGTCGGCTCCCCCATCAGCCACGGCTCCGTGAACCCGAGGCTGAATGTCCTGAATCGCGACCCCTCGCCGAACTGCCACTCGAAGTTCAGGACCTGCCCCGCACCGCCAGTGAGCGGTTCGCTGATGGAGAAGTTGTTGATCGTGAACCCGAGAGCCCCGGTCACCCCGAAAGCCCCGCTGTATCCGACCGAGGCGTTGATATTGTCGCTCGATTTCTCCTCAACATCGTATGCCAGATCGACCGTCTTGTCGTCCACCAGGTTGTAGTCGGGCTTGATCTTCTCCGGGTTGAAGTAGTTGAGCACAGAAAGCTGGCGGATGCTCCTCATTATCGCCGCGCGGCTGAAATAGTCCCCCGGCCTCGTGTAGAGCTCGCGGCGGATCACCTTCTCCTGGGTCTTGGTGTTCCCCCGGATGCTGACGTGACCGATTTTGAACTGGCTCATCTCGTACACGTTGATCGTGATGTCGACGGAGTCATCACCGACCCGCGTTTCGGTCGGCTCCATGTTCACCCGGAGGTACCCGTTGTCCAGGTACAGCGACGCCACGTCGTTCTGGGATTCGTTGCCGCGGAGATTGTGGTCGAATTTCTCCTGGTTGTAGATTTCCCCGGGGACCATCCCGAGTCGCTGGTTGAGCTCGTCCGCGGAATACACCGTGTTCCCCTGCCATGTGATACGGCGGATCTTGTACTGTGCCCCCTCCTTCACCCGGATGAGTATGTCCATGTTTTCCTTGGACTCCGAGTACCAGATCGAATCCCCCAGTACCTGCGCATCGCGGTACCCGTTCTTCTGGTAAAATTCCAGGATCTTCTTCTTGTCCTCGCCGTATTTCTCCCGGTCGAACTTCGCCGACGACCAGAACTTCCACCAGTGCTTCTCGGAGGTCTCGTCCATGGCCCCGCGCAGGTCACCCTCGGCGAAGGCACTGTTCCCCTGGAACCTGATGTGGTCGACCTGGACCTCGTTCCCCTCATCAATCGTGATCCTGAGCGTGACGCGGTTCTTCATGGTGTCTATCCTGACCGCCTCGACCTTGATCACCGCCAGAAGGTACCCCTCCTTCTCGTAGAGCTTCTTGATTTCCTTCTGGATACGGATAGATTCCTGCGGCTGGAAGACCTGTCCCTTGACAAGCCCGATCTTCTTGTTGATATCGTCCTCGCTCACTTCCTTGCGGCCGACGAATTCCGTATGATCGAACCGCGGAAGTTCCCTGACCGCGAGGAGCACATAGATCCCGTTCCCCGCCCGCCTGTCGATAGAGACCTGGACATCGTCGAACAGTTTCAGTCCCCACAGCCGCCGGATTGCCTGCCCGACCTGGTCGCCGGGAATGGTGACCTCATCCCCGACCTTCAGACCGGAGTTGGCGATAATTGCGGCCGGGTCGGCAAGCGCATTGCCTTCGACAGAGACTCCGAGGATCTTGAAGACTTCCTGGGGAGGTGTCTTCTGTTGCGCGCTGAGAGAGGAACACAGGACACATCCTGCGACCACCAGCACCATTGCCGTCGTCTTCATATCAGAGTCCTGTGACACTCTTGATGAGCCTGCTGAACCGCGCTTCTCCGGGCGGAGCCGGACGGACCTGTTCGCTGACCATCCCGAACCGCCTTTCCCGCTTCTGGTAATCACGCACCGCCGCATAGAGTTCGTCGCGCCGGAAGCCCGGCCAGAATTTCGGTGTGATATAAATTTCACTGTACGCCAGCTGCCAGAGGAGAAAATTGCTGATCCGGAACTCTCCGCTGGTCCGGATGAGCAGATCAGGGTCGGGGATCCCCGCCGTGGAGAGGAAGGACCCCAGGAGCTCCTCCGTCACCTGCTCCGGGGTGATCCCGCGTTCGGCGGCCTCATGCACAATTCTCCTGACCGCGCGGGTGAGATCCCAGCGCCCGCTGTAACTGAGCGCAAGAATCAGTGTGAGACCCGTGTTGTCCTTCGTCTTCTGTATGTCATCCAGGAGTTCGTTCTGGACTTCCTGAGGCAGGGCGGCGATCTCTCCGATCGCCTGAATACGTACGTTGTTTGTGTTGAGCCGGTCGGTCTCGTCCTTCAGTGCCTTCAGGAGCAGCCGCATGAGAAGCGACACTTCCTCCTGCGGCCGTTTCCAATTTTCCGTCGAGAAGGCGTAGAGCGTCAGGTACTTCACGCCGAGTTGCCCGCACGCCTCCACCGTGTCGCGCACCGACTCAACGCCTTCGGTGTGACCGGCGATCCGTGGCATCCCCCGTTTCTTGGCCCAGCGGCCGTTGCCATCCATGATGATGGCGATATGGCAGGGGATTTCACCACCCGTCCGCAGCTTTTCCTGCACCTTCAGGTCTTCCCCCGACGCCTGCTGTGGACCTTTTCCCAAGGAATGGACTCTCGCGTGATGAATTCCCGCCTCCTGAAAGAGGCGTTATGAGCCTGAATTGAAAATTTAACTGATTTACCCCAGAAAGTCAAGGAAATGGTCGATCACGGAATCGGACGCACGGGGGGGCTCTGCCCGTCGGCAGGGTTTCATCAAAAACTACCATATATTAATGACGGAGGTACGGCGGACAAAGAGTGTTACGGTGTGACAGCTCATCGGGGAGCGGAGAGATATGCCGACAATCGGAACAAAATTAGGCGCAGGGATAGGAACGATGGTGGTGCTCTGCATCGCGATCGGGCTGGTGTCCTACCTGCAGTCTCGCGTCGTGAGCGACAAGATCAGGGAGATCACAGAAGTCAGGGAACCGGTGAACACCGCCGTGCACGGCATGGAATCCAGTCTCGAAGAAACGGCGCTCGCGACGCTCGGGTTCCTCTCCACCGGGGACGCAGGATTCATGGAATCGTTCCAGACCTCCCGGAACGCATTTGAGGAGTCCGACCGGAAATACGGGGCTGCCGGTGGCGCCGATCCCGGCGTGAAGCTCCGGCAGGGCTTCAAGGAGTTTTGCGCCCTGGCAGCCGAACAGATCGAGCTGCGGAACCTCCAAGGCCGGAACATGTCCGCATTGTTGAAAGAAGTGGACGAGATCGAAGGCCTCCTCAAAGACAGGATCGTCTCCTCCATCAAGGCGGACGACCCCCTCGCCTACCGGCGGGAGCAGGCCGCCCTCCAGATGGAGGTGAACGCCAACGCGATGACGAAATCGCTCGGAAATTTCCTTATCACCGGAGAGCCCGAATTCGAATCACGCCTCCACCGCGCCGGAAGCGAATTCCAGCGCTACTTTGATATCTACCGGAATGTCACCATCTCCTCGGAAGAAAAGGAGTGGACGGCAAGCCTCGCCCTCCTCTCGGGGCATTGCACGGGACTTGCCCAGGTCATTGCCGACGAGCACAAGGAGCGGACACAGAAGCTGAATGCGTTCATCGTCGCGTACAGGGACCTCAGGGCGATATTGAACGACCGGATCGAACTGCGCACGGAAAAGAACCTGGCTCAGGCGAAAGAGGATGTCCTCAGTACTGAGGCAGCGGCGAACACGCGCATCGCCATCGCGGTTCTTGCCTGCGTCGTTGTGGGACTCCTCGGGGGCGCACTCGCGACGAAAAGCATTACAACCCCGATACGCGAGCTCGCCTCGGTGATGCACAGGGTGGCCCAGGGGGGAAAGCTCCGCAGAGTGGAGATCAGCTCAAGCGATGAGCTCAGGTCGCTGGGGGAAGCGTTTAACCTCATGACCGCGCAGCTGGAGCACGCCGAGCGACAGCGGTCGGCAGGCCTGCGGGCATACGCGATATCGGTCCAGCGTGCGCAGGAGGAGGAACGGGAACGCATATCGCGCGAGCTGCACGACGACATTTGCCAGCGGCTGAGCGGAATGAAATTCCGGGTCGAGGTGCTTGCGGGCAACGCGGAACCCGCCAACAAACGGATGGTCCGGGGCCTGCGCGATATCAACCAGGAACTTGACCGGGCGATCACCGAGGTACAGAGGATTTCCTCGAACCTCCGTCCGAGCGTCCTTGACGACTTCGGGCTCGTGACCGCGCTCAGGATGCTCTGCAAGGAATTCCAGAAGCTCCACGCTGTCCGGACTTCGTTCCGCGAGGCACATGCCCCCCCCGGCCCCGTCGACAGCAACATCGAGATTGCGCTCTACAGGATCGCACAGGAGGCGCTCTCCAACACCGCCAAACATTCGAATGCAGGCAACGCGACGGTACACCTCGAGCGCCAGGAGAGCTCCATCCAGCTGACAGTCTCCGACGACGGGACGGGTTTCGAGGAAACGGATGCAGCCCGCGCCAGGGGGGAGGGGCACGGCATGGGACTCATGTCGATGCGGGAGCGATCGGAGCTGCTCGGCGGGACGTTCCGCATCGAGTCGGCATCCGGCAAGGGAACAACCGTCACGGTCACATTACCACTGGCAGTGGAGGCCACACATGAAGAAGATCAGGATACTCATCGCGGATGACCACGACGTCGTCCGGAGCGGACTGCGGATGCTCCTGAGGACTTCCCCCGAATTCTCGGTCACCGGGGAGGCCGCCGACGGGGAGGAAGCCGTGCGGCTCGTCGCAAAGCAGAAGCCGGATATCGTCTTCATGGACATCTCGATGCCGAAGCTCGACGGGATCGAGGCCACAAAGATCATCAAACAGAACCATCCCGGAACAAACGTCATCATCCTGACGGTCCACGAGGACGAGGAATATGCGTTTCACGTCCTCCGTGCCGGCGCCAGCGGTTACCTCCTGAAGAATGCGAGCAGGAAAGAGATATTCGAGGCGGTCCGGTCCGCGATGACCGGCGAGCGATTCTTCAGCCCGGGGATTTCGAAGCTCATCGTAGACGGCTTCATGAAGAGGGCAAGCGAAGGGAACACGCACAATCATCCGGAGGAGAAACGGGACGCCGCAGCCGGAGGGCAACTGACGAAGCGAGAGCTTGAAGTCCTGCAGTACATCGCAAAGGGATACACGAACCGGCAGATTGCGGAGGCACTTTTCCTGAGCTTCCGGACCGTCAATACTCACCGTGCCAATCTGATGCAGAAACTGAACATTCACGATACCGCCGGTCTTGTCCGGCACGCCATCAACCTGGGACTCGTCAATTCCGGCTCATGAACGGGCGATGCAACCCGGGCGAGAGACCGCCCCGGGCCCTACAGCATTTTCCCTAGGGAAGAAAACGCCCACGGGGGCCATGTGAATACATCACGTTCCCGATTGTTCCTGTCCGGGGAGATATGTATACTGCTACCTGATCCCGGCATCGTCCGGAGTCCGGATGAATCCGGACGGCGAAATGACCGGGCATCAATCCACAAAGCGAGGTGACAGCATGAAGATTCAGCTCGGGGCAATCGCGTTGTGCGCCCTGCTTGTCGTCGGGTGCAACAACAATAAGGAGAAGGAAGAGATTCAGAAACAGCTTGCAGAGGCTCAAAACGCCCGCACATCGATGCAGCAGGACATCACGGATCGGGACGCGTATTTCGAACAGGTCATGAAGTCGGTCAATGAAGTCTACACAGATCTGGAGAAAGCCCGCATCAAGGAAGGGGTGCTCAAGAAAGGCGCCACCGGGGTCGAAGGCCCTCCCCAGTACACGAACGCTCAGTCGCGCGACAGGCTGATCCAGAACATTACCGAAATCGGATCGTCGCTGCAGGAAAACCGGAAGAAGGTCGCCGCCATCCAGTCGCGCATGAAGCAGTTCAAGGGGCAGATCGCGGGACTGAATACACTGGTCGAAAACCTGAAGGCCTCGATACTGGAACGCGAGCAATCCATCGCGCAGCTGCAGGCAAAGGTCGAGGGACTGCAGGCAACAATGGCGGAAAAGACAAAGCTGCTTGAACAGAAGGAGACCACGATCGGCGAGCAGCAAAGGACGCTGAACACGGCATTCTACGTGATAGGGACCCGGGACGAGCTCCGGAAGAAAGGGATCATCACCGATGAGGGAGGGTTCCTCTGGGGACTTCTCGGCTCGACGACAATCATGAACAGCAGTCCCGATCAATCGAACTTCACTGCAATTGACAAGACAACGGACCAGACGATCAAGGTCGACGGGCGGATCGCGGAGATACTCCCCCGGCGGACTCCGGACCTCTTCGCCGAGACACAGACACAGGAGAAGGTCTCAGAGCTCACGATCACGAGTCCCGGAAGGTTCTGGCGGGAAAACTACCTCGTCATTGTGACAGATTGACCTCTTTGAACGGGCGGTCTCGCTCCTTTCCTGCGACTGCAACACCGGAAAGAAGCGGGATCACCACCCGTTTCACTCCCCGCACGGGATCCCCGGCCCTCCCCCCCTGTTTGACTTTCCCTTTCAAAACCGATATATATATATATAGAGCAGGGACGTTCACTCAACACACGCAGAGAGGACTCACGATGCCCGGACTTCCAAATATGCAGGGAATGATGAAACAGATCCAGAAAATGCAGGAGTCGATGTCCCGCATCCAGCAGGAACTTGAGACAAAAACAGTTGTCGGGGAAGCGGGCGGAGGAATGGTCAGGGTAACCGCCAACGGCAAGCAGCTCCTCACCGCGATCACAATCGACAAGGAAGTCGTCAATCCGGCGGACATCGAAATGCTGGAGGACCTGATCCTCGCCGCCGCGAACAAAGCGCTCGAAGATGCCGGCAAAATGGCCCAGGAGGAGATGTCCAAGGCCACGAACG
>Ga0182017_10001977_pt1 | contig 15761 bp, 7 predicted proteins | sample 712E3DmetaG_FD_120492 | JGI IMG/M metagenome (GOLD analysis project Ga0182017, IMG submission 120492) | Permafrost microbial communities from Stordalen Mire, Sweden - 712E3D metaG | ecosystem: Environmental > Terrestrial > Soil > Wetlands > Permafrost | place: Sweden: Stordalen | collected... | reverse complement strand
CCCTGTAGCTCCTGTAGGTCCAGTTTGCCCAATGGGCCCGGTAGCTCCCGTTGGTCCTGTCGCCCCAGTAGGCCCTGTTTGCCCAATGGGCCCGGTGGCTCCTGTAGGCCCTGTTTGCCCGATGGGCCCCGTAGCCCCCGTTGGTCCTGTCGCCCCAGTAGTCCCCGTGAAGCCTGTAGGCCCAGTAGGGCCAGTAGGTCCACTTACGGTACTATCGGCCCCTGTAGGCCCAGTTTGCCCGATGGGCCCCGTAGCTCCTGTAGGTCCTGTTTGCCCGATGGGCCCCGTAGCCCCCGTTGGTCCTGTCGCCCCAGTAGTCCCCGTGAGGCCCGTAGGCCCAGTAGGGCCAGTAGGTCCACTGACTATACTAGCGGCTCCTGTAGGCCCAGTTTGCCCGATAGGCCCTGTAGCCCCTGTAGGACCATTTGGACCACTTACGGTACTAGCAGACCCTGTGGGCCCAGTTTGCCCAATGGGCCCAGATGGCCCTTCAATATTTCCAACAGGAGTTCCCCATCCACTAACGGTTTTTACATAAATATCCCCAGTAGAAATATCGAGATAAAGGTCATTGATTAAACCTAAGATATCTGAAGGAGTCCCAGAACCTTCAAACCATTTTGTTGAATAAGAACGATCTCCAGGGGACCCACCTAAATCTAAATAAAAGTCCCCCACAACACCAAGTCCCGAACCGGGGTCCCCGTTACCCTCCCACCACTCAGCCCCAGTAGGGCCAGTAGCACCCTCTGGGCCCATTATGTCCAAATCAGATAGAATCTTAGCCCAACGGGCAGCTAACTCTTCCCAAGACCCGTATTTGACGGAAAGCAGGCCTGCCAGAGCTTTCGTAAGAGCTTCTTTGTCTGCAGGCGTCATTCATTACCACTCTTGAGCGTCTAAGTATTCAAACACAGCCAACTTCCCGCCTTTATGATAAGCATTTAAAAGCTGGTTCCTAGGAGAAATTCCTTTGGCACGAATTCCAAATTGGATATGTGGTCCGTCAGTAAATGAGACCCAATTTAGGCCCGCATCAAGTCCGTTCTCAACAGCTTTGTCAGCCAATAGCCTTAGATACTTAACGTCCCAGGAAGGTTGCAAACCGGGCGTGTTGGGATCTAAGTCATAAGCAAAATCACAGGCAATAGCGTAATTATGGGCTGATTGTCCAGCAGAAACTGTAGTTACGATGTGACCACTATTCCCATTTCTACCTTTTTGATACAACGCGTCTTGTTCGGCAAAAGTTCTTTCTCCACAAGTACACCAAAAATAATTGCCGTCATCAACTAAAGCTTGGAGCGTATCGCAAATTTTAGTTAAAAATGGAGGGTATAAACCTTCAGCTTTGATACGCTTTAGAAGCTGTTGAACGTCGTCCGAAGATGCCGTTAAAATGCCTTGAGCCTGAGTCCCATAATCGTCGAGGGTCATTTTAAACACCTACAGGGGAAAGAGTACCTGAAGTAGAAATTTGAATACCTTTAGGAGTGAAAACCACTATAATTCCTGGGTCACCGTTGGCTCCATTGGTCCCAGCACCATAACCAGTTGCTCCAGTTCCACCGCTGACATCTAATAAGCCACCATCATTAATTAGGTTATTGCAAAACAATAGAATTGCACCGCCTCCCCCACCTCCACCACCATCGGTATTTGGGCCAGAAGTATAGTTCCCAGCTCCAGCCCCACCTTTAGCAGAAATCAACGAGTCGTTTCCTAGCCATATTGTGTCAGCAGAAATCCACACTACCCCACCACCACCGCCACCAGGTAGACCTTCATGCCCACCGTCGCCACATCCACCTCCACCACCACCGGAAACAATGGACGAAACAGTAGTCCATTCACTGGTAAAAAGCAAGCTCTTGATGAAACCAGAATACATAGGATCGAAATAGTGGATTTTCGTTGCTCGATTACCTAGTACCCATCTAGCTTGGCCCCCATTCCCACCACCACCGCTTCCTCCGTTTCCACCTAAACTAGTTACGGTTGGACTTACATCGCCTGGATGAAGCACTGTGTCGCCAGTATGCGCCCCCCCATCTCCTCCACCCCCCAACTCGTTCGTTGCCGCACCAATTCCACCATTTCCAATTCCACCAGAATTAATCGACGTAGGGACTTGGCCATCGGCATTAATGGAACCCAATCGGGACACCTTAACTAAACCTTTAGAAAAAATCCTGTACCCACCAACAGCTAAAGAGGTGTTCTTAATCACCAGTGAATCATAGAATTGGGTGGAAGTTAAAGTAGTCGGTACGTTTATGATAACCCGGCCATCACTCCCGTCCCCATTGAAAAAGGGTGGGAAAGCAGTGTTTTTATTCATTAGGACTCCAAAGAATAAGGAGGTGATTCGGCCACAATACTTACCGTACCATCGCCCCATTTGATGCAAGATTGGTCGGTAACATTTGGGTCAGTAAGATTCCAAGACAAAGCCGTTGTGTCTAAAGTAATGGGGTCCAAAGTGTCTAACACATAGTTTTGCCCACCAACTAAATCCCCATCTTCCACGTAAACCGCAAAGCCTTGGCTGACATTACTAGTCGTTAAGAAATCAGAGGCTCTATCTAAAATCCAGTGTGTGCTGGAACTCCCTTTGTCGGTTACTACATAAATACCTGCATTAGCATCGTCAGTAGCAAAAAGAACTCGATCTCCGTTGTTTGGAGCGACTCCATCAATTACTAATGCCGCACTATCTAACCTTGATGTAATTCGCTTTTGACCACTGTGTGTACCTACGGTATAGGAATCGCTAATATCTACTCCAGCTGCTTCATCGTAAGCAACAACCACGTTTGCTTTCCAATACTTTGAAGGTCTAATAAATTGGACAGACCTAAGACCAGCGCTGATTTCGGTACCAGTCGGTGGAGTCGGAGACGACGTTACGTTAGCTTGCCCAATAGCTCCCTGGGCATCTACATACACCTTGTTAATAGGTGAAGAACTGCCGTCTAAGGAAGCTTTAAGACCCAAAATCCTTGCATCAGGATAGTGACCTATGGCTCCATACTGAGAAATCGTAAAGGCCGGAACGGTTCCAGTGCTAAATCTTTGATAGCCAAATACGTAAGTAGAGTAGGCATTCCCCCCGGTTTGGAGGATAATGTTGTGGTCACTGCTCCCTACACCACCAATCGTCAAGTCCCCGGCGCTCAGTCCTTCTCTTGAAATTCCGCCAGCACCAACAACTTTACTAGTTGCATTAGTCATAGTGGCAACATAAGGATTCGAACTATCTGGCGGGGTAGCGTTAAGCTTGACGCCGCCAATGGCAGAGGTGGTCGCGGCGCGATATAAAGAGCCAATCGGAAGATATTGGCCACGGGTAAAGAAATAGGTGCCAATTCTAGCCACCAATACATACCTAGAACCCGGGGGGCTACTAGTTCCTAAGGTCGTTAAATTGCCTTTTTGAGCAACTATCGGACTTCCACTGGCCAGACGGTCTTGAGAACGATCTAGGTCTACATAGATGCAGTCTCCATCTAAACTCAGGTCAGTTAAACCCGAGACAGCCGTTAATTGATCCGCTACATCGTTTCTGTGGCCAGTAGAATTATCAAAAAGAAAACTAACCCCTTTCCATAAAACATTACCGGCGTATGTAATTGTATCGTAAGGCTCCCCCGTGCTTGTGAAAACTTCTGTGTAGAGCACCTGGACGTTCCGATCAGCTGTATCGCCGAACCATGCTTCCCCACCTCCTAACTCCCACAAACGCGTCATTACTGAATCCATCCAGTCCTTGAAAGAATGGGTTTCTCCAGCACTAGAACTTACAGTCTCGTCCCTACCCCCAGGCCATCCCCAAATAGAATCCAGCTTGAACATTAGTGGGCGAGCATCTTCAACAGAAACAACTTGATTGGAACTGTCGGTTACTACTATTGCAATGGGGCAAACAGTGGGGTTTAGAGAAAAATCACTAGTGTTAATTACAATACGGTAATCGAGAGTACGAGCAAGAGGCACCCTAATGCCTGTCTCTTGATTGGTGTCCGGATTATTGAACTGAACTAAATCGGTGGTTGTCGGGTCAGCTTTTCTTATGAGATCAATCCCAATGTAGTTAGAACTGTTTGGGGTAAAAGAACCCTGGACCTTGGGGTTGGTGGTGTTTAGAACTTCAGGGAGCCTGTCGGCAGGAACTATAAAAAATGAACCAGCTTCGGACGCAGCCGGATTTATTAAAGCCCCGCCAGCCGTTATAAGAACTAGAGTATCGGAAGCTTGCCCAATTGTAACTGTTGGAAAAATAAAGCCTTTGACTACCTGGGGACTTCCACCAGTTAACGTATTTGCAACTTGGTCGAAATCGTTACAAGCGGCGCTTTCAATGCTGCGCAAAAATGGGGCATCCACGCGGCCTTGTCCTAACCAATTACATTGACGCTCGATAGCCATTGTATATTACATACCCCTATTTTATTGATTAAATCGTTCCTAGAACAAAGATTGTTACGTGGCCCCAGTTTCGTTATTCCAACTCAGTGCGCTAAACCCGATTTGACCAACAACATAACGCTTAGTGTTAAAATCCCAGTTCTGTGACTCAACGCTACATTGGGGAAAATTGAAAATAACAGTATCGGTCGATCTATCTACAAGTGCTAAACTAAAATTTTTCCCCATCACTAAATTTTTGAATTCTGCCGCAAGACCAGCCCCCTCAACCCCACCATCGTTTTTTAATTTATAAACAGTCAAAGTCCCCCCAACCTCTGTACTTAAGGGGACAAGCTCCGCTGGCTGTAAAGTATCAATGGTATGAAGATGGCGCCTGGTAGATGTCATCCTAAGCTGAACGGACGATACTTTACTGTACATTTTACCATTAATGTAACAGACAACATGCGACCCTACTGTTAGTCTAGACGGTGTCATTTCTCGCCTCTTGTACCACTAAGTCCGTTTCATCTCCACCGTACAGAGCAATGATGTCCGAAACTTTAAGGCTACCGCTAAGTGGCCGCCCTTCATTTCCAAGTCCCCGATCACCTGGATAACGCACAGTCACGTCGAGGTCTATCCCAGTTGCAGAGATTTTATCTAAGAAACTTTTAGCAGCTAGGAGCCCAGCTTCACTTGCCGTTAAATGGAACCCGTTCAAAGAAGTTGGGGGGACATAAGCGGACTTCCCATCTAACACCCTAATTTCAGAAGCAACAGGTACTTCCGTGTAAAACTTGAAATTGGAATCAAAAATTACGGAATTGATTGTTAAAGAATGGTAATGTACTGGCCCAACTTGATTGGAACACCCGAAGTTAAAAACAACCCAACCATTCTCAGGGAAACCTGCTAAACTAGAGACTCCAACAGAACCCCGACCAAACCCGGCTTCTATAGTGGAAGTAGTAGTTGAGTAAATACCTGTGATGGCTACCCCAGAGTTATCATAAATAAAAGGCCCGTTGACCCTTGGGTCGCTGGGGACCTTGGTTGCAATAACTGTACCACCAGAAGCAGTAGCGTAGGCCCCAAAGCTCTGGAAAGTAAATTGAGTTCCACTAACCCCTAGAACTTTGTGGGAACCCTCTAAGCCAGCGTCACTCCCTCCATAGGAAGCAATCCCTAAAGTTGCCGAACCCGTTAGGGGTATTGCGCTTGAAGTTACTGGGTCGGGGTCTGGCAAAATATCCGCCCCGCCACTTAGGATAGGTACGTCGTCCCTAGCTAACGCTCCGGCCCCAAACACCCGTGCGGTAGAGAGTTTGTCTGGCAAGCGCTTCCAGACCATATCATCTAAGTCTAGATATTCAATAAGTTGACTTGAGTATCCACCAAACACAAAAACCTTGTTCTCGGAAGCTACATACTCACACAAGCAATACGAGTGTGACTCTAGGGTACTTGGCAGTACTGACCAAGTTCCATAAACGGGGTCATAAATTTCTACTGAATTTAACTCACAGCGTCGTCTGTCAGAACTCAAGATATTCACATCAGCCGTGCTTGGGTTATAACCAATCCCACCGACAACCAAAATCCTACCATCAGGCAACTTAGTTATTCCAAAAGCAAACCTGGCGTAAGTCATGGAAGCTGCTGAAACAGTTTCATCATTTAATGAGACTACTTCACAAGTGTTGAGAGCCTTGGTCATAGAAAAGAGGTCTATGTTGGTGCTTACGCCGATAGGGGCATACGGATGCATGGTGTCCGTTCTACCACCAATAACCAACACCTTATACTCACTTAGTTGAATTGATTGGTGTTGGAAACGTGCCCGCAACAAGGTTCTGTTTACGCCCCACAAGTTAGTTTGAGGGCTGTAAAAGGAAACCCCATCTAGAGCGTTTACGGTGTCTCTGCCCCCAATTAGAACTGCCTGTGAAATCGGGTCTGGTAACCAGGTTAAAGTAGAATCGGCCGCAGCGTAAGGAGCGTCGACCCCAGTAGTCATCGAAACCCCGCCAGACCCCAAGGCAAATAACTGGGTGTTTCCTACGGCAGAACTATTGTCACCGCCAATAACTAACAGGGTGTTGTAATGGGTAGCTACGTCTAAAACACAAACAGCAGATCCCAGGGGTTGTATCGCTGCGTTAGAATAAGTAGTCCAAGAATAGGTGTTTTTCCTAGAACCATCAGGATTTTCCGTAACGCCAGTAATTTGGAAAACAGCCAAAGTACTCAAGTCACTGGGGCCCCCAACCGTACCGCCAACAACCCAAACGTTTCCAATTAAATCTCTAGCAGCCCTAGCAAAACACGCTGGCCTAACAGTGTCGTATGAAGGATATGTTCTAGCAGTTAGAGAAGACTGCCCACTTGAACCAGCCGTAACGCTTGGAGCTGCCCCATAATCCAAATCTAAATCAAACAATTCAAACCAATCCCCGATAGCCAAACCATGCCCAGCAGCGGTAACCGTAACTAATCCTTCGGAATTCCTAACTAAAGAAGTAATGTCTATTGCAGCGCTTTGCCTTAGATACGCTGCGTTACTATAATTCCTAGAAACGCATTCAGCCGTAGCTAGCAAACTAACCGTAGACTTTCCAGCAATTTGAGTAACTTCTACATAATTTGGATTGTTATATGGAGTTACCTTGGTTGGTTCGAAAATCGTAACGCCCCAATTTTGGATTTGCGTTACAGTTTCGTCTACAGCATTTGGGTTAACCACTTCCACGAAATAGCTACTACCAGTAATTCCAGTAGCTAAAACAATGAAAGATCCCGTGTTCCCTGAATCGAAAGCTGGGTCTAGAATGGTAATGTAATCCCCAGTATCTACTAAACCTAGATTGTAATTCGCAGCATCAGAACAAGAATACCTGGCTCTAGTGCCTAACGATAGAACTTGCCAGTTAGAAGAAGCAACAGCTAAAGGAAACAAATTGGTCGGGAAACCTAAGAAAGGTTGAGCAGTTCCTCCAACAGCCCTTAGAGACGAATTCAGGCCCCTAGAGGCAGAATACGCTTCAACATAGGTAAGACCGCTAGAGTAGTCTGTAGCTGTTTGAGCTAGCCCGTAAGCCCCCAAAGCTTGAGAAATTACAAAAGAAACCTCTTGGGCAGTAGCTAGAGAAATATTGGTAAAATCCTCTGCCCTAAACTCTACCGTTACTAAATACTTTTCGTCTACTAAAATCCTTAGCCAAGAACCATCCTTAAGAGAATACGGCTCCATTAGGGTAGTAGCTAAACACGCCCTAACGGACTTCGAGCCGTAAAAAACCTCTAGCATGCTAAGTAAAGCCCCCCTAGTCATTTTTTGATTAATGACCGTAATCCCCAGTTGTCTAAAAAGTTCGTCAGACAACCAAGTCTTACCAGGTTTCTTTAACCCAAATTCAGAAGCTCTCTTCTCTAGATAAGAACCTGAGGCGGTTGAAAGGTAAAGTTGGTTTAAGGCCGTATTCGCTACCTGACTTACAGAAGCCTCCCCAGCTGATAGAGCTTGCGTTAAAGCTTTCCACGTGGGCTCTTTCCTTAGAGTTGGATTGAAATACTGCCCAACTTGGTCTTCATCAGCTACATTAACAGCACCCCCACTTGTAGGAGTCGCGTTGCCTTGGGTTGTAGTCGCTGCAGAAGGAGTCGTTACGCTAGCAACCCAATTGGGGGCTTGCGTTACTATATCGTTGTCCCCGTATTCTTGGGTTAGTTCGTTTATCATTAGCATCCATAAAGATTGCGATACTTATTTTTTGCGCTTGCAGCAAAACCATTCGTCTTCGGGTTCTGGCTTTGTTTCGAATTCTTCTTTAATTTCAAGCAATTCCCTTGATGCTGCAACCGGTTCGGCTGATACAATCGGCACGAGAGGCCTTGGTTCTTCGATGACAGACTCTGGGGCATCGGCGCAAAGTGAAATTGAAAAATGATTCGGGGCCTTGAGTATTATAGGAATCTTAGGAATCTTAGGAATCTTAGGAGGTTTAGGTAATTTAGGCCCCCCAGGGTTCCAGACATATTTCTTACGCAAGCCAGCTGCCTTAAGGATTCTAATTAAAGTCCTTAGAGAAATCCCCCCGTTAGCTACGCAAAAGTCCTTTCGAGTTTCTCCCTTGGCCTCAGCTTCAAGCCATTTGGCCACAATTTCTGGACGATTTCGAACCATGTTAGCGTCTGCGTGATTTTCGACTTCGCGGTTTTGCGAGCGAGGCAAGCGCGTTTAGCTCTCCCAAGGTCGTACACTGAACGTGGCTCCGGTCGAGTTTGCCCTTCCTGTCTATAAGCCCGTCCCTGACCAGACGCTTGAATCCAGCAAGAGGAGGAACTCTCCTTTCTTCGTCGAGAGCAAGAAGGCTTTGTCGTACAAGGCTGTCCACCGGATTGGCCATAATTTACTCGCCCACAAAAACAACTGACACGTCTTTAGAGACGTCCAATACCATTGCTTTCTCATAAACTGCCAAAGTTATGACGTCGTTGCTTGAAGAATACTGAGGATAAATTACCGAAACAGCAGTTACTCCAGGAATCTTGGCTGCTTCAATTATATCTGAGATAGCCAAAGTTTGTCCCATTTGACTACTATTAATAAAAGTAGCCACTGAAGCTTGCACTTGGTCGATTGTTGATTGACTATTATTTACAGCCCTAACGGCCAACGAAACAGTAACTCGACGAACCTTGGGGCCACTTACCAACACGGTGGCTCCATTAGCTACGTACCCAGTGTTCCCCGTATCGTCCTGCGGGTCACGGTAAATTGTTTCAGAAACTACGCCCAACAATCCTGTGTTGTAACGATACGCATCACTGCCTGAATTCGACCCTAAAGGAAACTCTAATTTGTCTAAAGCCCTCACAACCGAACCTAGGGCTTGTCCAACAGCCTTGATCCCTGTTGTGTCCTCTAAAATCAAATCGGCGTAGGAGCCGTCAGTTTGATTCGGGCACACAGCTACCAAACGCTTGGTCACATTACGACTGGGCCCCTCCAAAACTAAAGGTAACATTTCAGAAGAAAACACTACCGGTGAAGTTAGGTTCTGTGGGGTCAAGTCGGTCTTGAAATACCACACCCCACTGTTCCCTACTTCTGTAACTGTAAAAGTACCTCGATTGTTTTGACCAAAAGAAGTGGTTTCAAAGGTAAGTGTGTCACCTACAACCAAAGAATCGAACTCAATAAAATGCACATTAGCTTGTGAGCTTTCTGAGACACTAATCGAATTCTCTACCCATACTTGGATTCTACCCCCTACTTGATTGCAAGCCACTATCCTGAAAGTCCCGCAATTTGCTTGGGAAACATTGGAAATTCCAGAAACTGTTACGTCAGGTTGATCAACAATTACATAGCCACTTGAGTCAATTATTGAATATTGGAAAGTCCCGGTGTCAAAGCTGATTAAAGTGTACTGGCCAGCCGACTGGATAGACACTTGAGCATCGGCCATTAAATACGGATTTTGATTATAAAGCGGTGACGAAGTAACCCAAGTCTTTGTAGAAGCCGTTACTGACGTTAAAGAATAACCTTCCTGGAAAGCTAGGATTCCCGTTTTTGGCAACTTAACGCCATTGTCTATCCTAAGGTACCTACCCCCAACCAAACTCACGGCGTCTGACCGCCTTACGGTAACCAAAGCGGAGGTAACCCCTAACCCAATATTTTGATGCAGTGAACCAAATACTGGTGCCAAGGCGTCATTCCCTAATCCACCTAAAATTTCTACACTAGACACACTACCTAAATTTAAGGAAGTTACTTGAATTTGCCCGTTAGCGGTCTCTACTACTTCAGCCTTAGACCACAAACCTGTAATAGTAGGCGTGTTTAACCACTCGACTATCGATGAAATCAATTGAGGAACTAACCGTATCTCTTCATTTCCCCAATCCGAATTGCTCAATAAATCTGTGTTGATAGGGTTCTTTAGCAATAATTGAGTATTGCCGGTTACTACCAATGGATTCGTAGTCTTTTGAACAAAATTTAACCCATCAGTCAATTGATAGTGAGCCGTAAGCAAATCGTCTTCAGCCCACGAAGCTTGAGAAATAACTCCTGAACCATCTCCCAACACGGTACCAGTAATCGGAACACTTGAATTGGAAACACCAGCTAGAGCATTTACAGCTGCCACGACATCCGCTGCTCTAGCGCTAGACCCCCCAAAGACGCTAAACACACTGGGAGACCCTAAGAGCGAATACTGAAAGCTCCCTGACACTGAAGCTAGCTGGACATTAGCAAAATCTAAAATTAGCCATTGGTTGCTGTCCCCTACCGTAACTACTCGCATAGCTTCCCCAGTGTACTGAATATTCGGGAAAGTGCTTGACAGAGTAACTAGGTCGCCTACACTAATGGTTGGATCAAATTTAACGGCTGAAGTCGTGTCTGTTGAAATTGTTCCAGGATTGCTGGTAAGCGTTAGAGTCGCTGTCCCATCGTCCAAAATACCGCCTGGGACCCAAATGTTTTGGGTGTGTGCGATAGCGTCATAAGTGTCTACTTGATAAATAGCAAATGAACCCGGCCAAAGAGTCGTGTGATTCGGCGTAGCCGCGTCAAACCACACTACGTCGCCTACACCCATGTTGCAGCCAAAGGCACTCACCCCTGGCGGAATACTCAAAGTTAAACAAGTAGGACCCCCAACGGTGTCCCGGTGGTACGAAAGCACCTTAAACCCACAAACCAAATAAGCTTTACAAGCTGCCCCTAAAACCATTCCGTTCTGTGTGCAAGCTACCCCTAACCTAGTTGTGGCTCTAATAGTAGATCCAGCCTTAGCTCCGCCAGATCCTAAGATAATGCTGATAGTTGATCTAGGTGTCCCGTAAAGATCGGGGGTGTTTTGATCGTGCGTTACAGATACATTTAGTGTCGCGTTAGCTGTCAAAGGCAGAGCGTACCGGACACAAAACCTTTCTCCGTCTGAACCTAGCCGCCAATAACGCCACAAAATTGACTTGTGGGTGTCGCTAGCATGTGTTTTAACGCGTGCGTGCATGAAAACTGCAAAATCTTCATAAGAATACGTCAAACCAAACGTACTTGGTAAAGTGGCCCCAGTGATTTCTTGCACGGTAATAGTGGAAGAATAAGAACTGCTGGGGACAGCTTGGACTTGCCTAGACAAAGGAATGTTGAATAAACCTGTCTCTGACTCTCCGTCAATTAACACGTTTAAGTCGTCTTGTGGTGAAATTTGTAGCGGCGCGGCAATGTAAACCGATTGCCCACTAGCTGACTCAGTAGGTGGCGTATCCCTTAAACCTAACTCAATATCTTGTAACGTCCCCATTTGACCCGTGCTGGCCGATGAGGCTACGTCGGCCAGGTAGCCAGCCCAGTTACTCACTCGGCTAACAGTCCCTACGCTGGGCGTTTCTAGCCCTATTACAGTCGAAGTCGCCCAGGGCAGCGCCAGTGCTTCTAAATAGATTGACGCAACAGAAGAATTATTAACACTAGGGCCCACATAATTTACCGAATAGGCAATAAAGTCCAGGGGTGTTCCATAGTTTGAGGCACCAGATTTAACCGTTGCTGGCAAGCCGCTGCCACCAGTTTCAGCCTGGACTAACTCCCCGACCGTTAGGGGCAAAAGGGTTGGGGCGGTGTTCAGGGCGATTAGCAATGACCCCGAATAATTTGCCGTAGCTAGCCGTAAAGCTGAGGTACGGTAAACGCTGGCTACTACTCCAAGAATTTGATCGTTTAACGCATTTACAAAATCTTGGCTCGAATAAGTGGCACTCGGTATTACTACATGCGTTAAAGGCTTTCCCGACCTAACAAAAGTTAACCCGAACGCACTAAGTAAATTGAAAATACCCCCCGGAGTCGTAACGTCTAGAGGTTGCTCCCAGGCATTGGTCCCTGTGGCAAAGGTTTCGTAGGTAGAAACCGGGTAACCAAACCCGCTAGCACTTGGACGATAACCACCTAAAAACAAAATCCGGTCGTTGTCCCCAGCAGTTAAACCAAATTCAATGGCTGTTACATCTTGTTTGACGCTTTGGTACAAAGAACTTGATTGAACAGTCCAGTGATTGTCAGAGTAACCAGTATATTTTAAACAAACGTTAGACCCGTCCACCTGCAAAGCGTATGGAGCTACTAAGGCCCAATTACTTGAGCCGTCAAAAAGGGTGCCTAGATGACTGTTTTCAAAATAAATCGGGTTAGCGGTTTGGGAAAGGTTAGTGTCTGTCCCCCAAGTGTTCGAGTCTACGTTATAGATGCAGTAAGTCGCGCTTTGGGCATGGGCTTCCCAGGATGACCCTACAGCTAAAACTCTATGGGGCGAAGCGTTGTCGGCTTGAGCTAAACTAAAGCACTCCCGCAAAGAAGGCATACTGGCATAACCTACCCAAAGGTGACTAGTCGGGTTATAAATTTCGCAGTTGGCTATAACTCCCCCACTATAGTTTGCCTGATGATATCCACCACCTACAAACACATACCCGTCTTTGGAAGTGTCCCCACCTGCACAACTAAGCCTTAATGCAGCATGATTCCACCGGGAAACGATTAAGGTGCTTTGATTATTAAATTCATCGGTCGCAGGGTCGAATTCTTCAGAAGTTCCGACACAACGTCCCCCAACGCTAGAAGCTGCGTCGTAATACCCTCCCACGACTAAGACCCGCCCGTCTTCTAGTAATGTGGCGGTGTGATGGGACCGAGGAGTTACTAGGGAAGGGCCAGCCGCCCACGTGTTTGTAAGAGGTGAGTAAATCTCGCTGGTGGCCAATGAAACGCCATTAGCATCTAAACCACCAACGACTAAGACCCGCCCGTTTTCCAACAATGTGGCGGTGTGGTTGCACCTTGGCGTAGTTAAAGGCGCCGTAAACGACCACACGTGAGTAGTACGATTGAAGCGCTCACAAACGCCAGTAACTCCTGTCCCAGCTATGAAAGATCCCGGCGACGCGTACCCGCTGAAAATCCCAGTCTTGCCCCCAATTACCATTAAATCGCCATTGCCTGAAATGGGCAATCTGACACTAGCCGCGCAATATCTAGGAACAGCCGCTTCGCTTTTCTCAAAATCAATCATTGTCCCGCCCGCTTGGACCCCGCTCACGCGCCAAGAACCTTGCAAGCCAATAGAAAATCCGGTGTCCCCTATTACCATCCAATCGCCTGCTTGGAGCTCACTGAACACTGGACTGGAACCGCCAATTACCTCTAGGCCCAGTCGGTAAGTGTTGTCAGTAACACCATTAACGAACAAGGCTAAATTAGTCGCTAGCGTCACTCCGCTAGGTATCGCCAAAGCATCGGAATCTACTGCAGTCCACACGTTAATTTCCGACGCGACGGTGGTTAAACCTAGCTGAACAGTCCCTAGCCAGGGTCTAGTCCAAGGCGACCCTAACGTTAGGCGGTCGCCCGGTAGCAAAGGTTTTGACAATAAAATATCCCCCGTCGCGCGGTCGATTGAGTAGTCATTGTCTTGACCATTAACGCTTTGAGTGTCAAACATCCTTACGTCGTAAAGGGTCCCGCCTAACACCGAAACGGTAGCCAGTCCCGAACGACCCTTGTTAGACGTTAGCGTTATACGATTATTGTTGACTGTCGCGGTTATGCCCGGCAACCTAGCGTTGAACACGACTGCCCACGACTCTAGAGAATTTTTACCAATAGTGTTATAACTCGTAGCGTTGTTTATAAAGTCTACATCGCCGAACGTGTAAACAACCGTAGGAGTCCCATCCACCCCGACTGTTAGAGTCTGAGGGTCGTTAAAGTTGTCCCATTGCCCAAATTCCCTCGACTCCACTTGTGCCAATATCCCGTCTTTACTTAAAAGAATATCGTTCAAATACAGCGACATAGTGTGTTTACCCGTTACCGGGAACCCGAAAGCTTGATTAGAGTCAAACCCGGTTGCCGCCGCTTGGACTCTCAAGTCTTCATTGGTTTCCCCTCTAGCTTCTAAGACAACCAAGGTCCCTCCCCCACTTGTCCGAGCTGACACAGGAAACTCGGAATCGCTATTGACTGAAGCGACAACCTCAAAGGCTGTTGCGTTAGCTATTTGAGTAAACTCGTTGGAATCGAAGGTGTGAACGTAAGAAACCCCGCCAACAGTTACTGATAGTTGGGCGGATTCTTCCAAAACATAGGGAGCCGTATTGGCACTTACGGCAAAAGCTTTGGCTACTTGGTGCCGATGAGTCTGGAACCTAGTTTCCCCACCTACAGCCGAATTGACTAAAATTTCCAGCCCAATCCCTTCCGATGTTTCCTCATAACCCGTCCCGTCGTCTACGTAAAGGATTGAATACCCAGGGACCCCTTGGGAACCCTTTTGCCTAACCAAAGCACTAGCCGAAACCGTCTCTGACAATGAATCTTGTAACCCTATTGCGGCTTGTTCGATACTGGCGTCTACCCCTCTTTGCGGGTTGCCTTTAGCTAGTTTTATCCTAATGCGATAATCGCTAGCTATCTCAGTATCCCTACCGTTTATGTAGGGTAACGGGTTGCTTACATTAGCACCTACAAACGGCGCTGAACTAAATTGATTTATCGCGCCGTTTGGCACATTGCCAATAGCGCCGGGTTCCGTACACACAACTTCAACCCCTTCTAAGCTGTTCTCTCCGTCGGCTAGTGTGTATTGATAAATAACGCTAAAAGCCACTGATGTTGCTAGCGAACCTTGGGAAGTTTGTACTTGTTCACCTGCGTTGATTGGCCGGTCGCCTCCTTGAGCTAATACTATCGATTCGCCTTGATTGTGAAAATGCGTTGTGTTAGCCGTTAGCGTTATACTTAAAAAAATCCCGTTGTCTGTTATCCCTGTGTACGCCAATGGTCCTTCGTAATTTGATGTACCACGCCCAATATACAGCGAACCAGTCAACGGAGCCGACAACCAATCTAGAGTCCTATTGACGTTGATTGTTGTTGAGCCGGCGATAGGGGCCGGTGTCGCGAAACTGACCTTTGTACTGACTTTTTGGAATGATGAGTCAGTAATTGTAACACTACCAGTCGAATTCCTAGCTAACAACCTTGGCACACCGTTTGAATTGCCATAGGCATCTAAAGCCAAACCGTCTATTCCGTCTAGATCTTGTGCCTGTAGGGCCTGTAAAACGGTAGCTATCTGTTTGGACTGTGCTTGGGACGCGGCTTCAAAAACAGAAAGAATGCCTGACCCTACCTTGAGCCGTTGGATACCTTGTTTGCTTGCGAACGTGTCCAACATATCTGAGAGTATCTGGACACGAGACTTAGGGCTTGGTACGTTAGTTATAGCCATGTTCACAAGATTGCGTGCACTCCCTCGACGGTTTAT
>Ga0182017_10001975_pt1 | contig 15765 bp, 11 predicted proteins | sample 712E3DmetaG_FD_120492 | JGI IMG/M metagenome (GOLD analysis project Ga0182017, IMG submission 120492) | Permafrost microbial communities from Stordalen Mire, Sweden - 712E3D metaG | ecosystem: Environmental > Terrestrial > Soil > Wetlands > Permafrost | place: Sweden: Stordalen | collected... | reverse complement strand
TCCGACCTCCTATTATGTATTCGCACCTTGCGGTGCTGAACCCATTATATGGAGGTGTCGGACCTTACGGCGGGGGTGTCGGTTTTCGCCGGTCACACTGTCGGTTTTCAGTCGGAATATTCATTTACACAGTTACCGACCCTTTACCCTTACAGACAGGGCACATCCCGTGTATCGTTTGCCCTCTGCCTTGGCAGTTTCCACACTCTCTCGCAGGCTCTCGGACATTCACCGACCCCTTACCTTTACAAATTGGACACAGTCCGTGAGTAGTTTGGCCTCTTCCCAGACAATACCCGCATTTCTTGGTAGCCATTCGAGTATACCTCCTGATAAGACGTTCGGTGGTATTATAAACAGGCGCAACCCAAAGGTTTAAGAACCCAGATAAATTCTTCTTACGATACCTAAGGATAAATAACAGTAACTCCTCTACTCCGAAGTTGAGGAATATAAACATTGATAGAGGTTGCGCTCAATGAATTGTTATTAAGATAAATGTAATCTCCTGTCGAGAATCCGGAATTAGCGAGGAGCGGAGAGATGTCGGTTATCTGTGTATAGTCTAGGTCAATCTGATGAAGGTTGGTTAGAAAAGCAACTGGCGAGATATTTTTTAATGGATTAATGCTAAGTTCAAGGCGAGTAAGATTAGTTAGAGAAGCTAATGGGGAGATGTCACTTATTTGATTACCGCCAAGGAGAAGCTGGGTAAGATTAGTCCGGGAAGCCAGTGGGGAAACGTCGCTTATCTTATTGCTGCTAAGGAGAAGTTGGGTAAGATTAGTCAGGGAAGCTAGCGGGGAGATGTTGCTTATCTGATTACCGCTAAGGAATAAATAAGTAAGATTGGTGCAGTATTCCAGACCTGCCAGATTACTAATATTTTGATTGAGCGGCCGAAATTCCGTAAGTGTCATGAGATCAGACTGATAAATCGCACCAGCAGGTTTGTTAATTGCCTGACGAATAGCAGCTTGAAGGTTCGCATCGGGGAAACTCACTATTTTGCCTGTGGAAGGTTTTGATACGGTGGCGGGTGTTGTAACAGCAATTGAAGCCGTCGGTGTTATAGTCAGTTTAGTGACGTTATTATTGCCCTTGTTAGTCACCCAGATATTGGTACCATCAAAGCAAATACCTTGTGGGGTGGTACCCACCGAATACGTAGCCAATACGGAGCCATCACTAGTTCTCAACTTGGTTACAGTACCAGATTCGTTAGTTATCCAGATGTTTGTCCCGTCAAAGCAGATTTCCCTGGGATAGGTACCCACCGAATACGTACCTAATACGGAGCCGTCGCTGGTTCTCAACTTGGTTACATCGTTGTTGCCATTGTTAACCACCCAGATATTGGTACCATCAAAGCATATGCCCTCAGGATAAGTACCCACCGAATACGTGCCCAATAGGAAGCCGTCACTGGCTCTCAACTTGGTTACATTGTTGCTGGCTTCGTTAGTTACCCAAATATTGGTTCCGTCAAAGCAGACGCTTTCGGGTCCTTTGCCCACTATAAAGGTGCCCAAAATGTTACCGTCGCTGGCCCTCAGTTTTGTAATACTGTTACTACCAAAGCTAGCTGCCCAGATATTGGTACCATCAAAGCAGACTCCCCAAGGCATAGTACCCAAAATATAGGTGCCCAAAATGGAGCCGTCGTTACCCCTCAGCTTTGAGATACTATTGCTGCCATAATTAGTCACCCAGATATTGGTACCATCAAAACAGATATTCATGGGGTTAGTGCCCACATTGTAAGTTCCTTGTATTGAGCCATCGCTGACCCTCAACCTGCTAATACTGTTGTTGTAGTTGTTAGATACCCAGATGTTTGTGCCATCAAAGCAGACTCCCCAAGGCATAGTACCCACCTTATAGGTTACGCCGATAGGAGTTGTTGTATTTGTTGGTGTGTTAGAAATTGGTGAAGAAATGGCAGAAGTTGAGTTTGTTAAAGAAGTCTGTGTTTTCAATGTTGTTTGTGAAGTGGAGGATGATAAAGGTGATTTTGACGAGTTAGATTTCAAAAATAACACACCCAGAATGACGACAATTATGCCAAATGTGCCTGCAATAGCTAATAACCCTTTATTTCGTTTACTTTTATTTCCTGGACTGGGTGGTTGAGGCGGTTGTGGACAAGTTTGAAGCTCTATCCTGACGTATGTTTCTTCATTGTCTAGATTTACCCGTATTTGCTCCGTATAATTTTTACCAAAATCCTCGCCCATTGCCTCAATTTCAACCTGTAAAGGCAACTCATCAGAATCAGAAACAGAAGCCCATCGAACAACCTTAACCCAAGAATTTGGGTTCGAGATGTTTATTTTGTTATAAGGTCCCCCCAAATTACGGATAACAAAAGACACAGTCTGAAGTTCTTTGGGATTAACGTTGTCAAAATGAATATTCTGGGGATCGACTATAGGTTTCGGCTTATCTTTGACTTGAAACCATTGTCGGTCGTATTCCAGTCGCTTTTGCGGTTCTTTTAAAACATCGTAAGCATTATTAACTTTCTTTAATTCTTCTTGCGCGCGCCTTTTCGCAGTTTCGGGCGCACCCTCCATCCGGTCAATTGATAAAATCCAATTTTTGTCTTTCCAAGCTTTTGTGATTTCATCGGGAGTTGCTTTTGGGCTCACTCCTAATATGTCGTAATAATCTTTAAATTCATCCATTGTTATTTCACTTTTTTACTTCGGGTAATCGGTTACCCTGTAATAATTTAACAGATGAAGTAATAATTTGTTCCAATTTCTCGCTGGATACCTTTATTCCCAGTTCTGATCTGGAAGCAAGCTCCTTTAAAAATGTTTGGTCTGCATCATCTGTCCCGATCGCAATGATGTCTATATGTTGACTTTTGGCAAATTCACCTGCTTTTAAACTCGATTGCGGGTCCCCGGGGCTATTAGGCATTCCATCAGTTACGATAACAATAGTTTTTGGGCCATTTAGATCTTTCATAAGGCTGCAACTAAGATAGATTGCATCTTCCATATTGGTAGTCGTTCCCACTTCTAGTGTATTTAAACGACTTTCAATTAACGCCAAATCCTTGCAAGGTTCAAAAACGAGAGTAGCTTTTTCATCAAATTTTATTAGTCCGGTTAAGTAGTTTTTATTTAGCGCATCTTTTGCAAAATTGGTGGTACCTTTAATAGCTTGTTGAAGTTTATACCCATACATGCTGGACGAACAGTCTATGTTTATATAAACATACCCTGGTCCGTCTGCCGAACCTTTAATTGGTTTTCCTTGATGCTTAATTTCAATGCCAGTATTGGAGATAGAGACCTGATTCTGGCTCGAATTTGATGTTACCTGAATTCGGTCATCAGTAGTTGATTTTAGGTTTTGTCTATTTACAGGATCTGGATCCAATTTGTTAGTACTGGGCTTATCGGTTACGTGTTCTTTTTTAAATTTTTTCCCGCATTTTAAATTGAGGCACTCGTACAAGCCACTTATTGCATTTTCAGAAAGTGAAGTATTATGACATGAAGGACAAATAAATAACTGAGACTCCGTTTTCTTTGAATTCGTCGTTTTAACCCGGTTAATAATCCTTTCTAGTTCTTCGGGTGATAATTGGCTGCGTTGAGACCAACCAGTAGGCTCCGCCACATTGTTTTGTTTGTCTGCTCTACATGTACCTCGGTGTTCTCTGGCAGATTCTACACTGCTGAAGTGCTTGCCGCACTTCGCACACACTATGTCCATATTTATTCCTCAATATTTAATATGGGTAATCATCATATAAATTAAAAAGATAGTAACATCGAATTTCGGGATTGTCAATGATTTGTAATGATTGGATGTGACTTTCCCTAGTTAATATTCCTTGTTTTGCCGTACCTTTTCCGATATCATGTCCCGTATCATTCGATATTAAGTGAAATGTAATTATGGACTGCTGTATTCGATTAACACACTATAGTTTTGATTTCCGGTTTTGTGTCAGGGGCAATGAAATGAGAGGTCGGTTGACCATTCACCATGAGACAATGATAGGTTGAATTCTGGATTTCTATTTTGTAAGTGTTAAATAAATTCCCCATTTACCCCACACATTTCGTCCCGGTCTTTTTGATGCAGGCAAGCGTACATATCGCTCCGCATCACTACGAATTAAAAATCTAGACCTTACGCCACCGGGCGCAGGCGTTACGCTTCCCGAATATATTAGTGCTTGATTCCATCCGGATGAAGATTACCAAGTCGGGATAGGCTTTAAGATGTTTCGCCAGTATTGCATGGACCCTTCTAAACGGTGCGGTGCGCAAGCCGCGGTAATCATTCAGGGCATTAATATATTCAAGTTGTTGCGCCTGGGCAAGTGAGAGAATGAATTGGTGGCTGGTGAATTCATGTGGCATCCGATGGATGATGCCAGGATATGAATCAAATAACGGAGCAAAATCATGCTGGGTCATTATTCACCTCCTATATTTGCATATTTTTTGTTTTCATGGTACCGATTGACTTCTTTATTCGAGTCTTAACCTACTCCAACTTTAACATAAGCACCGGGGGCACTTGCCTAGATGCAATAAACTGGGCTTCCACATCTACTTCCCCGGTATGACAAATATAGGCGTATAATTCCGGCTTATTATAGGAATTAGGCGTGAATAGTTTCTCTGAAAGCAAAGCTACTTTATACATGAAGTGAACTATATCTTCGGCGGAAACAAACCTGCCACGTTTACATTCGACCACCAGATATTTTTTCTGCCAGCCATTTTCGTACTGGGCAAAAAGATCGAATTCATAACCGAGCATCTCGACTCGCAATTGCGGATTCCACCCTTTTGACCTGAAGAAGTTGGCTGCCGTTTGCTCAAACCGAAGGCCAGAAGCATCGGCTTTGGCGCTTTTAAGCTGCTCTTGCAACAAGACGGCGTTGACTTTTTGTTTAGCCGGAGTCTTTTTAGGACTTGCCACTTGTTGCTGTTTTAAGGGCTGTTTTGGTTTGTTATCTGGTTTTTGGGCAACCGGTTGTCGGGTTTGTTGCCCTGGTTTCTGGCCGGTAGTATTTTGTTTTGGAGCACTTTTTGGGTTGTTATTCATATGTTCGTCTTTTAATCCCAATATTTTATTATATTTTCCCTTCTACCACTGCTATTTCTTCCGGCGTTAATTCATAAATCTGGTAAATAAGTATATCAATTTCTGCTTCGAGTTCTTTGACTTTGGCTTATATTCCGTGAGCGGACTTTGGTTTAGTCACTCCTATGTAAACGACACCATCCGGATTTGACATTTCATCCTCGATGTTGCAATTGCAGCGGTTGCACAGGATAGCACCGTCAGGAGTGCGCCTGGCATCAAACTGGTCTTTAATGGTGGTTTTCTTTGCGTATGCAGGCACAGTGCCCTCCTCATTTTAAAAAATAAACCGGTATTTATACTTGCAACCTACTTAGTTCTTGGGATGGTAAAAGTTTTCGTTTGACTTCTATAAATATTAAATTTACCTTTACAGTTTGGGCATTCGTAACGATTGACATTGTATTTGCCGAATTGCCAGAATTTTAACGGCTTGTTTGAAACGGATTTACCACATAATGGGCAAGATATTTTATCCATGATACACTCCTTTAAAATTAACTTTCGATAATTAATTTAACACATTATTTATTGCTGATTAGCTTCTAACAGTGCCATTTCTTCTGGCGATAATGCATATAATTTATTTACGGATTCATCGATTTTCGCTTCTAGTGCAGAAATATCTGCATTAGAATTTTTAGTTCGAGCTGACAGAATTTTATTAACTAATGTGCTGATTTCTGACTGATATTGAGGTAAAATAAAACGCGGCTTACTAGGTAATGGGAGATTTTCGATAAATCCAGAACGATACCTTAAGTAACCTCCTCCCATGTGCATTCCGCCGTATGCCACTTCATAAATATAAGATAACAGTCTCGAATTCAACAGTCCCAACAAAAATTCTATTGATAAATTATTGGTTGGGACTGCGAAATAAACTCCGCCTTGAGGTATCATTTTTTCAATATCTAGGCTTGCGTTTATTCTTAGGCCATCTTCACATATTAATATTTTAGTCTGCATTATTTTTTTAAAACGGTCAGAAGTGGGACTTAATACTTTCCCGATATTTTGTGCAGAAATTGCGGCACCTGCTAAAATGGGTGAATATCTAGAAAATTGGAACTGTTTTACGATTTTCGATCCGTGGGGTGAATCAGATTCATATTTTTGGGGTATCCGTAATCCTTCAGAAACAGCCATTACTTCTGAAAGAAAGGCCCCCCTGTTTATTAATTTCTTCACTAAATCAAAAGCGTCTTGGCTTACGTTTATACATATAGTTTTTCCAGGAAATATACTGAAATCGTCACGGGTCGCAGAATAACTTTTTGTGGTTTCTTGGTGTATGTGTTCAAGATCCTTGCATTCTCGTACTCGAAAAATGGCGGAGTCGTTGGAATTCTTGGACAGCAAGGAAATTACGGGATAGTTTGACGCCGCTTCAAATACCCTAATTTTGGAAGTGCTTACGATCTGACCCGAGCTAAATTGAGCGAATAAAATATTACGCAATTCTTTCGCTGAATCCGTTGCACAGAATCGATTAGGAGAAATAAACACACAAGTAGCCTGTTGATGCGAAATGCCAAAGCCTTTTTCAAAAAAAAGATAATATAAATCATATTTTCCTTTAGTGCTTTTATAAAGTAATTTATAGTTATTTCTAGCTTCTTCAGATAATTCGTCAACTCTGACATATGGCGGATTTGCCATAATAATATCAAAGCCAGCTTTTTCGTGGAATATCTCAGAAAAATAAATTTCAAAATCAAAGGTTTTCTTGTTGTCTGTCAACTCGACAATTAATTGGTCAATCTGTTGTTTATATTCATGTTTTTTCTTAGCATTAGTTTCTTCAAAATATAATGGTTTTAGTTTTTCAAGTTCAGCGAATAATGGCCAATTCTCAAGGCGACGTTTCACTCCCAATAATGAATTACCACAAACTATTTTATAATCAAGATTAGGCAAGGGCTGTATTTGTTTAATATCATCTTCATCCACCACCAAGGAAAGCCAAAGACGAAGCTTAGCGATTTCAACCGCGCTAGGGTCGATGTCAACGCCATAAATACTATTCTGAATAGCGTGCCTCTTGAAAGAGTAGCTAGTTCTGCCTTTTTTCTCACCCATATAGGAGGTTAACGTACTTCTTGCGTGCACTATTTCAGTCATCATGCCGACCGGAAAGGCACCAGAGCCAATGGCAGGATCACATACTCTAATATTGGCTAAGGCTTCGTCAATTAGAGCAGCATTGAGTCTGATACTCCCCGGGAGTTTGTAAGAATAATCATGAGTTTCTTTGCCCTGATTTTCGACATGAGTGTCATGCTCGATTGCTAAATCACCCATGTGGACCAGGGCTTCAATGTCTTCACGGGGAACACGGTTAGTATCCCCCTCGGCCTTAAAAGCTTGCTGCTGAACAGCCGGTGCGCCAATTAGTTTCAAATTAACCGGTTTTACTTTTGCCAAAGAAACTGCGCCGGTATTTAATGTAAAATCAAGATAATTAACAAGGCTTTCCTGGCACATATAATGAACAATTTCACGGGGGGTGTAATAGGTACCTTTGGATTTACGATCTTTTATTTCCAATAAATTTTCAAAAACTTTTCCCAGCATTTCCGGGTCAACAGCTACCTCTTTGTCCAATGGCTCATCTTCTTTAACAGTGAAATTATAGCGGTCAAAAATATCCAAGATACCGGTACCGATATCACCTTCAGCAGTTTTTTGGATATTAGAAAAGACTTCATTAGGCAACAATATATCGTTATGAATCCAGTCATAATTGTTAATCGGGTCGAACAATCCACCATTCAAGAAGGGAATTTTACAATTAAACCGATCGGAATAATCATCGGGACGTTCCAGTGCAAGGGTGTTATAAAAAAGAGGCTCTAAAATATCATTGAAGAAATTTTTATAAGACACGACTTTCTTTTCAAATAATCGTCTTAGGAAATCTTTATGACCCATACCCCATTCGGCATCCCTGCCTACTCCAAACCAACCTTTTTTTTGAAGAAAATAGAGAAAGACAATTTGACCTAGCAGCTTTTTAGCAAAATTCGCGATATCTATGTTTTTCTCATTGAACTCATCTTTTACAAGTTCATTACTCTTGGCAAGTGTTTCAAGAGCTTCCTCAACATCCCAAAATAGCTCCCTATATTTGGTAAAGAATTCATGTGTAACAACCTCAACGCTGAAAGCTTTTTCAAACTCGGTTAAAGACGGGACATTTACATCATTTTCCAAGATTGGGAGTAACTGATTTTGAGCCGTGTGACTGCTCTCATTCTTCCCGACAAGAAATGAATAACGGCGCGCGGGGGTAAGGTCAATCTCCGCTTTAATTCTACCGGTGGCGGTAGTGCCAAGTTCATATTCCATCTTAATAAGAGAGAAACGCCAATCTTCAAGGTCGGGTGAAACAAATGCGACAAGTGCAGCGTCTTTTTCGCCACGAGTTTGTAAATAGCGAGCAATATAATTTCTCTGCCGAGTGCGGGCCCGTTCCAATGTATTACTCTTTTTGAGTTTAACAATAAGTAAATCAATTTTCTTGCCATCATCATCGGTGTATTTACCGATGCGCTCCAGGCTTTGCACATCATCTTCAAAGGAATCGTAAATTAGATTACCCTGGTAGGTGAAATTGTCAGACACGTCCAAATGATTAACGAGATTCTTGCTGAAATTAACAAATCGGTTTTTATCAAAAGGATTTTCAAAGGTGCCGGTAATAAGTTTGGCGGCGGTTTGTTTATCCATAATTCTCCTGGTTATTTCCCCACTATATATTCAGATAATATTATTTCCCGCGGTCCGGCGGTTAGAGCAGCACTTTCTGAGACCGTTTCCTTAAAAAACTCCGGGCCAATCTTTAACTTGAGCTTGGCGAGCATTTTCAAGGGATTGATACCGGTTTTGGCATCTTTCTGGAATTCACTCACCAAAGTTTTTAAAGTATGACCAGGCAGCGCGCCTTCTTCAATAAGATTTGATACTTTTTTAATAAACTGCTCGTCCTCTTCCGTGAAACCTTTGAAATGCTTGATTTGATTGGATTTCAATATTCTAAGAATAAACGTGGCGCTATCACGCCCACCCTTTAATACGGGTTCAGCAGATGCTTCGGTAGTACTGCCGATAAAAGCCTGTTTGTTATTACCCAAAAGCTCATAAAAATCACCACCAATAATAAGCCGTGGAGTATCTTTTTCAGCCGCTAGTATTCCGGCAGTTTCCATGAAGTCTAACTCTTTGGTAGCATCTTTCCTAGTTAAATAGAACTTCTGAACCCTACCCTTGCGGAAATATGTAACAAGCGAACTGCCTTTTTCCTGCCCATGTTTGGCCGTTCTGGCTTTCCTCGGGAGTTTTTTAATTTGATAAAACAAGTCAACATTAGTATCACGAATATTCCTGATGACCTGTAAATATTTGAGTTCAGTTTCCTGATTCTCATCTTCTCCGGTAACAGTTTTCTTAGACGTTAAACGTGAGAACAAATCGTGAGACTTAATCTCTTCACCATCGGTTAATAACCTGGCATCTGCACCTAACATCTCGATAAATGCCTGAATTTTATATTCCGCTGCTTCCTGTAGTTTTATCTCGTCATTGGATTGTGTGGTAGGGAAAAAATTAAAAGTATAGATTTTATCGAATTTAGTGTCAACCCGGTTAATACGCCCGGCGCGCTGCATCAAGCGAGTGGGATTCCAAGGGATATCATAGTTAATAACAACGTTAGAACGGTGCAGGTTAACACCTTCGGAAAGTACTTCGGTAGAGATCAGAATACGATAATCATCTTTAGGGTGTTTGGCTCTGGCATCAAAGTTGGCAATCACTTTATCTCTGATGGGCGTACCGGACGCGCCGGAAAAAGAAATTATTTTACCGGGGAATAATTTACTGAGCTCGGAATCAAGATATTCAGCAGTTTCCCGGGATTCTGTAAAGACAATTAGTTTATTCTTTTTTAAAACTTCATTAGTTTTCAATTTATCGATAAAGGTCAATACTTTGGGGTCACGCTTAATTATCTTCCAGAGCCTATCAATCTTTTTTAGAACAGCTAAATCATGTTCCATATCATTTTTGAAATGCGGTTCAAAGTCCGAAGCGTTATAACGGTGAACTTTATCTTCATCAATCAACCGCTGGACAGCATCATCATCGTCATTTTCCAGCATTTCAAAAAGTTTATCAGTATATTTCTTACCAATATAGACATTCCCTTTGTTGAATTCGGCAAGGAACATTTCATAAGAATGAATAAATCTGCCTAAACTGAGGCTAAAAGCATGGAAACTGCTTTCCAGCCTTTTGACCAACAAAATTTTCATAAATTTACGCATGTTCTTCTGCGCCTGTTCTTCCGGCTGAGTAATACCTTCCTTAAGCGACAGCAGCGGCGTATAACGGGCATACTTAAAGTCATTTACGATTAGTTTTATGGTCTCATTAAAAACATAATCCTCATTTTTATCCAACTCATAAAAAACCGGTTCCGGGTCAGCTACATCCGGAAATTTTAATTTCTGGTCTTTTAAAGCTTTTTCGAAATACTTAGTAATTTCGGTTCTGGTGCGCCGCACAATAAGATATTTAAGAACTTTTTCCCGAATTTCTTTGGCGTTATCCCGGACTATTTGCATATATTGTTCATAATCATCCCGCCGGTCCAATCCATTCAGTTTCTTTTCAAGATTACTAAAGAAGTTTTCAAGGTCGGGAACATTGGGAATGGTGCTCTTTTTTGATTTTTGGAATAACTTGATCTGGCTCAAGATATCCTTGGGATTATTATTCAGGGGTGTGGCACTGACGAGAATTACCCGTTTACCACGGCAAATTTTCGCCAGCATCTCGTAAGTTTGATTCATTTCAGTACGGAAACGGTGGGCTTCATCAATAAATATGTTTTGATATTTGTCGGTGCCTTTGTCTAAGATATGTTCAAGTCGCCCTATAGACTCAAACTCTGCGGAGCGCACGCCAAAATCAAAAAACACATCCGGCCAGGTACCCTTACGCTCTTTATCAATCAGATTTGGGGGAGCTATGACCAAACTTCTGCCGTCAAGCTGGTTGGCTAACATAGCGGCAATATAAGTTTTACCAAGACCAACGACATCGGACAAGAAAACGCCGCCATAAGCTTCCAGTTTATCTTTAGCGTCGATTACCGCTTCATTTTGATAGGCAAGATTTAAATACCCTTCCGGTAGATACTTTTGTTCAATTTCTTGCTGGTCAGCATTGATTTTTTCTCCAAAATATTCGTAAAGGAATTTGAGGTAAAGTTCGTAAGGCGTAATATTGCTGTTTATCCATGTTTTGTTAATAGTTTCAACATACTCATCTTTGAGATCAACAGCATCCTGCCATAATTCATTAAATTTCTTGAGCGCGAGATCATAGTCTGCTTTATCTTTGAGTTCTACATTAAATTCCAGGTTATCAACCAAACCAGCTTGAGTGAAATTGCTGGAACCGGTGATGACCCTACCGATATCTTTGTCCCCTTCCATAAACGTCATGATATAGAGTTTTGAATGAATGTGAGCAGATGGGTAGGCTTTGATTTCCAACTTCCCGGTTTTTAACCACTCAGTAAATTTGGCAATACCTTCTTCAACGCTCTTTGTATCTTCGGAATTCTCAAGTTCCACTTTGACTTTATTTGAGAATTCTTCTTTAGCTTCGGCGTGAGAAAAATCAAATACACCTTGCTCGGCGACTTTCATACTTTGAGCGATATCAACCACCTGCTTGCTGGTGTTTATGCCAACGAGGATGCGGATTTGTTCGGTTTTTTCTAACGACTGGTAAATGGCCGAGAAACCACTCGTATAAAAATAGGCTACCAGTACATCAAACAAACGAGTATCTTTAATTAATATCCGGAATCTGGCAAGGAGGTTTTGTTCACCTTCGTTGGTTATAAATTTTGTATCAGAAGTCATGATTGGCTTTTCCTTTCAACGATCGAATAGGTAAGGTTATCCGGCTTGATATTGAAAATAAATCAATCAAATTACGCAAATTCTAGCATTTTATTGGATTATTAACAAGAATAAACTATGCCTTTCGTTTTCGTCTGTATAACGCCAATGCGCGACTTAATCGCGCAATTTCGGTTTTAATACCTGGATCCAATAGTTTTATGTATGATAATTCGTTGTAAATGGGGTCGGCCAAATTAGCCCTCATTTGGTGTAAATAAAGACGGGCCAATGAATGTTTAAGGCGGATTGAATTTGGCAATATGCTAAGTGCCTCTTGCAAAGCATTTAAAGCGTCTTGATAACCCTTTATCTGTAATAAAGCATAAGACATGTTAATATATGCGGTTTCCAATATATTTGCTGGGTGTTGTTCCCAATCAACCTTAAACCCAAGATGGTTTCCCGGCAATTTGAATCGTAGATATCCAACCTCGATTTCAAATTTGCTTAACGTAATCATTAAAGCTTCTTCAATCTTCGTTATTGCAGCTTCGAAGTGGTCGTTTTCTAAATCTATGTAGCTTAAGTTCAATAAAGTTATAGCTAAATCAAAAAAATGAAGATCCATGGCAGTGTTTAAATCATGCTCAGCCACTTCTAACATTTTAGGCTTGAGGCCAGATTCGATGTAACCACGATCATTGTGAAGCTTTGCCAGAACAAATCTATCGGGATTTGTAGCCAGTTTTTTATTAATTGCGGCCAATGCTTCTTTCAGATGTCCGTCGTTGTAAAGATTAATCCACTCAATGTTTTCTTCTCTATCCTGATTCGGCGCTGTTTCCACTTTGTTCTGTTCAACTAAGCGTCTCACGGAACCAATTCTCCACTTCTCGACAACATTAATATTATTCATGATTTCACTAAGGCTGGGTGCTCCGATAGCTTCGAGTAAACTAGGTAAATCAAATAATTTTACTTGAAACCAATCCCATTCACCGATCATAATTCTGGCATCCAAGGCTTGTTGATTCAGAAGTTTTATAAGACCATCGAGGTTTATTGTTCGATCCGGATTCTCAGCAAAATATAGCTCCACTTGCATCAGTTCCCGAGGATTATTTAGATTACGGAGCGAAAGACACAATAGATGGTATTGACCATTTTTTGCAACAAGTTCGGAAAGACTTAGCATTTCTGCGAATTCATTATTCCATTTATCGCCCTCAGGAATTTGTCTTTGTGTTAACGACTTTATTGTCTCAAATCTATGCTTAACTGATTCTACTATCCGTCCTTCTTCATTGGCTGACTCATGGAAAACAAATTGATTCAATTCTGGGGCCTCTCCAACAAGGTAAGCGAGAGAAGATATAAATTTTTCAACTTTTTCTCCAAAAGGTGTAGGGGGACCTTTCCCCAGGATGAGTTTTCTGGATAACTTTCCATATTTTCTAATTTCATACCATAGTCTGAGATACAGCGACACAAACTCCCCACCCACCAAAATAAACTTTTTGTCACCTGTATGCATTAAACCAATGCTGGCAAAATATTCTCGTTTTTCTAATAATTTCCGTTCGCGCCTATTAGCAGCAAGCTCGCTTTTGGTATCTCCTCTAAAAGACTCATCAAGGTCAACCACTTCTTTAACAGACCAGTTTGGGTATCGAGTCATATCATAGAGCATTTCTAAATCTATACTGTTCAAATTGTGGATAGCATTTATTTTAACCTGCATTGATTGTTCCTGAAAACTTTGAGATAGTAATTCCACCACGTTATCTAATACATCCACTGTAATATTGAGATCATTTTGAAGGCCAGCAGAGTAACGACTATAGATAGCTTTACATATCAACCTGATTTGATTAGGTTTGCCTTGAGAAAGCCTAAACAAGTACTCGATTGTAATTGGACTCATCAATATTCGTTCTTCGCTGCTAATGGGTAATAAAGAGCATTCAGCGATATCATTTAGATCCGTAAGGTTTTGCATAAGAACAACCTTTGCCTGGGCATATAAAGGCTCTTTTGGATCTGAAAACAAAGAGCTTAATTGCAATTCTCCTGAAAATAATACCCCAATGCCTGTAACTCCTTGCGTTGCGAATCTGATTTGTTCCATTATCTGTCGAGAGTCGATTAGCTTGTGTGCTTCGTCCAAGATAAGCACAATTCCGATGTATCCTTTTGATTTTAAAGCACCAATTAAGATATTCAAATCATTTTCTAATATTTGGACGTGAACCTGAGAACTCCGTTCAGTCTTGGGTAAATAATATTCACTAATGAATTGGGATTGAATATAAATTGGCTCCTCATTATCCAACTCAGATCCGTTTTTGTTATTTTGGAAACCAATATTATCCTTGTCCTTCGATCCCAAAATAATCCCCATTTTATTGAGTTGCGAGAATAAGCTAACAAATATTTCATTCCAAAACTCCCAGCTATCTTTACACGTCATTCCGGTGATATTTATCCGACACGTGATGAGTTTTTCGCGCTCGCATTGTTCTTGAATTCTTAACAATAGGCTGGTTTTGCCTACTCTTCTTTCTCCGACTAGAGCAACCATTGGAGTAGTAGACTTAACCGCCTTCAACTGGGAAATTTCTTCCCAGATTGTTTTGATTTCCAATCGCCGTCCGGCGAACAAGTTGGGATCACCAACCGGATTAGTCCAATCATATGGATTTGCTCTCTGTCTGTCTAAGCCCATTGTTGTCTCCCGCTCTAAGCTTTTTCCACTAAAATCATCCCAGCTAGTGATTGTATTTGCAATCTTTTGCATTTTGTATTATTGCCAATACTATCACTCTTGATAAATTATGACAAATGTGACTTTGCTGCGGGGCATTACTTATCGCTTAACTTGGGCATTACCCCATCAGGCATTTCACTAAATTGTTTTTTGAGGGCAATGTAGGGAATGAGTATTTTCCGGTAGTATCTTATCGCGGGTATTTTCCCTTCCCTGATCATCTTTGATACAGTTGTCGTGCTTACCCCCAACAATTTTGCTGCATCAGTACAAGACAGGGCAAGCTTTTCTTTTGGTAGCGCGGGGTCTGCTTTACTCTGCTGCTCCACAATTTCTTTGGCAACTTCCTTAGCAATAATCTTAGCCATTATTGCTAATCCTTCAAATAATTTCTCCCGGTCCGCATAATCAATCTCCACATTGTTTCTCCAAACCATATCCTTGTTCCCCCTTGTTCTTTTTTATGGACAAATTTTAACCCACGGAATTTATTATTTCAACAAACTCGATTTTTGGCGTCAACTATTCTTACACTGAGATGATATTTTGGTTAAAATGAGCTAGCAACGATAACATTGACTCCATTCGTAGCAATTCGAGAAATATTAAACGTCAATTACCACCTTTGAGGCAAATAATCGCAATTTATGTCTCTTGATAATTGCATCAAAGAAATTCTTCAAATGCATTCATTTTTGGTGAAAGAAATGCCACAGTTTCAACTTACTCAATTTTTGAAGCTAAAGTGTTGACAATTTTTGCTTTTCATTGGATAGTTAAATTAGGAGACAAGTCGGGCAATTGATAACAATAGGATTTTTTGAAAGCTTGAATAATTAGCTTCAAACTATTGACTTCTTATCCAAACTATCTATTATAGAAACTGTACAGCACCCGGAGTCAGCTGCTCCGGGATGTAGTCAATTAAAGGGGGTAGAACCTGAGCAATCGGGCTAC
>Ga0182017_10001974_pt1 | contig 15773 bp, 15 predicted proteins | sample 712E3DmetaG_FD_120492 | JGI IMG/M metagenome (GOLD analysis project Ga0182017, IMG submission 120492) | Permafrost microbial communities from Stordalen Mire, Sweden - 712E3D metaG | ecosystem: Environmental > Terrestrial > Soil > Wetlands > Permafrost | place: Sweden: Stordalen | collected... | reverse complement strand
TCGCGCGGAGTACCTCGAAGTATGGCAACGTATACTTCCGCGCTCGGCGTTCCAGGATCTCCTGTTCGGACGGCGAGAGGTCGATGCGATGAGGGCTCCTTCTCGGCATATCTCCTCCTCTCCTTCGGAAGAGGATAGCCGAGGCCCCGCACGCTGGCAAGCACTATATGTTGCCATATTTATGTCTATGACTACTTAGTGGCCATGGTCCAATCTCCTTCGCTGCCGCCAATTCAGCCATTCGCCCGGATCGGGCTCATACACCGTAACGATCCAGGTCCACAAGCTATTGATGAAGCGCTCGAAGGACGGCGACAAGCTCTGCGGGGGAGTAGATGCGCAGCCGGCTTCGCTGGAAGTCTTTCTCGTTGCGCGTGACGATGCCGTGCGCATCCGCGGCCGCTACAGTCTCGTGGAGCACGGCATCCTCGAAGTCCGAGAAATCGAGTTCGAGCGCCTCGATCAGAATCGGGTGGGTGACCGGCAGCACCGTGAACATCGCGAGGAGATCCTTGAGCTTCTTATGAACAAGTGCTCTCCCGTGTTTCTGACGTCCGATGTAGTAGACCGTGGTGATCGTTGTGGCACACAAGAGCCCGGTGAGCCAGCCATGCTCCACCGCGGCGAACAGCGTTGCGGCATCCTGGAGGTACGGCTTCCGCTCCAGGAGCACATCAAGAACGACGTTTGTGTCGAAGACCACCCTCATCGGGACTTCTCCGCGAGGTGTTTCCGATAGTCCTCCTTGGTGGCCGTGCTGCCTTTGAATGCGCCGATGAGCGACCGGACGCGTGGGGGTAGCGTCGGTTCTCCTGCCGGCCGATCCTCTGAGAGCAGCGTGAAGAAGTCGGCGACCACGGCAGAGAGGGACTTCCCCGATCGGCGGGAATGAGATTTCGCTCGCCGGATGAGATCTTGGTCAAGCCGAAGCGTGAGTTTTGTCTGCATTGCATTCCTCTCCGAACGACGTATACATTCGATATATAGTATACGTCAGAGCCGGTTGAGTGTCAAGCATGTGTGCTTGGATTAATTCGGTTTGATGGGAAAGAATGCGTCTTCATAAGCAAGTCAGAAGAAAGCTTGGGCGCGTTGGCCATCTTCAAATCGGGATAGGGGGTAGCAGGGAAGCGCCCTACTACTCCCCTCCCACGCCACCGGACATACGGGTCCGTATCCGGCGGCTCAGAAGGTTGAGGTCAACCTGCCAACCGCGGCAGGCCAAGACGATCGAAGAAGCGACTGGGCAAAGCGATGTGGAGCGCCGTGTGGGTGGCCGTCCGCCACCAGCGACAAGCGTGAGACGCTGCCTGGGCGGCCACGAGCGCGGGAACACCCCGAGCCCGCAGCTCCCGGAAGGCCGTCGGCCCTCGCTTCCACTGCTTGAGGTAGACCATGCGCAGCCGGTGACGAAGCCACTGGTCGAGGGCCGTGAAGACCCCCGGCGTATCGGCCAAGCGGAAGTACGCCTTCCAGCCCAGCAAGTACCCGCGCAGCTCGGCCACCATGGTGGTCACGCTGCACCCCCGACTCCGTCCCGTCAGCTCCCGCACCCGTCCCTTCATCGCCGCCAGGGCCGCTGGCGCCACCCGTCGTTTGACCTGCCGCCCCGACCCTACCCAGAAGCTGTAGCCCAGGAACTTGCGATCCCACGGCCGGGCGACCGCGCTCTTCGCCTCGTTGACCTGCAGCCGGAGTCGCGCGTACAGCCGCCGCAGCGTCTGGAGCACATCCTCGCCCGCCCGCTTGGACCGCACGTACCCATTGCAGTCGTCCGCATAGCGCGCGAAGGCATGGCCGCGCTTTTCCAACTCTCGGTCCACCTCGTCGAGGAGCACGTTGGCCAGCCGCGGGGAGAGCGGTCCGCCTTGCGGCGTGCCCTCACCCCGCTCGATCACTACCCCGTCGGCCAGAATCCCGGCTGTGAGGTAGCGTCGGATGAGGCCGAGCAGGCGCGGGTCTGCGATCCGTTTCGCCAGCCGCCCCAGGAGCACGTCGTGGTTGACCCGGTCGAAGGGACCCTTGAAACGATCCGCGCACTCCTTGCCGGGCATTGGCATTCCAGCGGGGCCCGGAACTTTGTGAAGACGCTCGACGACGGAGGGCTTGCGCACCGGAACTGGAGCAAGGCGTCATGCGTCGAGTCGTGCCCGTATGGCGACTACCTGCAGTATATGAAGCGAGTACGGCAGCGAGACGAACGGCTTGGACAGAAATCAAGTCCCGATTCCAAAAGGGTGTTGATCGCCACTTTCCCGGATGCTAGACTCAATACTATGAAGACCCATGAACAGATAGATCGAAGGAGCCTCGCGCTGGCGCAGGCCGTCGCCGATGCCATCGACCGGGATCCCACCGGGGTCGATCTCGAGCGGGCTCGGGCCACGTGCCGGCGGTGGTATCAGGAGACTCCGTCGCCGGCGGTGGGAGAATGGGGCCGCATCCTGGAGTTGGAGTGGGAGGCGATCCGCCCCCGCTTGCTGGATCCGAGGGAGGAGGGGCGGCGCCTCCGCCAGAGCAGCCCGTTCTGCGGGATCCTTTCGCCCCGGGAGCGCTGGGAAATCTACCGGCGGGTCGCGCATGAACCGCAAACAGCTTGAGCACGTCCTTCGCGCCTGCGGCAGTATTGCTGGGTGTCGCGAGATTGTGGTCATCGGCAGCCAGGCGCTCCTGGCGTCCTGCCCCAACGCCCCCGATGCGCTGCTCCGCTCGATGGAGGTCGACTGCTATCCGCTCGACGATCCCGCCAAGGCAGACCTGATCGATGGGTCCATCGGCGAGCTCTCGCCCTTCCATGAGACCTTCGGGTACTACGCGCACGGCATCGGACCGGAAACCGCAGCGCTTCCTACGGGGTGGAGGGCGCGGGTTGTTTGTCTCGAGAGCGAACACACGGGAGGGACGGTTGGCCTCTGTCTCTCTCTGGAAGACCTAGCGGTGAGCAAGCTCCTCGCCGGACGGGAGAAAGACGTCACGTTCGTCCGTGAGATGCTGCAAGCAGGCCTGGTGACCGAGGCGGCGATACGATCGCTTGTGTCCGAACTGAGCCCGGATCAGGGCGCTCGCCTTAGTACCAAGCTGCAGATCTGCTTGCGTCGGCCCTGATGTCTCGGCTTCTATCCCCCGTCCCCTCGCCCCTTGCTCTCTCCCCTCTACGGTTTCACTGTGACCTTCGATGTCACACTCCTGTGGCATTCTCTGGCTATCCAGCGCATTCCCTCTCTGCTCTCGACCCCCTGTTCGTTGGTGCGTGAGAGCCGTCTCCTGCTTCTCTGACTACTGCGCACTGACGACTGCCTTCTGTCTTTCTAATCGCTGTTTCGTGCTTCTCTGATTTCCGATCACTGACCACTGACCTCTGAGGCTCGGATCTCTGCCCACTGCCCCCTTGTATCTCAGCGCTGGCGGGTGGCCTATGGCCCCTGTTCCGCTCCACGCCATCTGTCGAGGAAGGCGGCAGGCGTGATGATCACGGTTGTGTCAATGGACCGGAGCGGCAGTAGGTGCTCCTTGTCGCCGGTCACCAGGTAGTCCACCCGCACAGCCAGGGCGCATTCGAGGATCCGATTGTCGTCATCCTTGGTCACCACCAAGGCGACACGCGCTGTGGGCTCGATGATCGTGGCCATCCGGCGGATGGCGGCCACGCGGTCGGCGGTCTGCCGGGCTGTGAAACGGAACTTCTCGAAAAGGATGCGCTCCAGCTCCGCCAGGATGAAGGGGGATAGGAACAACTCCACCTCTCCGCGGCGGACGAAGGCCAGGACCTCGTCCGGCTTGCTGCCCGGGAAGACGAGGGCGGAGAGCAGCACATTGGTGTCCAGGACCACGCGCATGGGCGGCTACTTCCGGCCGGCCCGAACAAGGCGGACAACGTCCTCTTCGCCCTGCAGGCCAAGGGCCTGGGCCCGGGCCGCCGTCTCGCGCTGAAGTTTCCGCCAGCGGCGCTCTTCGATATACATCCGTAAGGCTTCCCGGACCAGCTCGCTCTTCGTCCGGTCTTCTTCTTTCGCGGTCCGCTCCGCCTCACGGACTAGGTTGGGCGGGAGGGATACGGTCCAAGTCTGTGTGGTTCGCATGGTGTAGATCTCCTTGAAAGAGTCTTACTTGGTAAGATAAGACGAGTCCCCGCCAATGTCAAGCGGCGACCACCAAGCCTAATCCGGCGGCAAGATTCTTGCTGCGGGCGACAGGCCTGGCCCAGAAGCACAACAGCACCTATCGGTACAGCAAGCTCAATGGAAAAACGCCGCTCACCGCCTTGGCGCGGCTGGGAACACGGTTGGTCTTTCCCGACCGAGAGCGGGTCCCCCGGCATCCCTTGGAGAAACCGGGAACCGGAAGCTACCATCTCGTGCGATTCGTCCGGAGCGATTGTCAGCTCAACATCTTCGGCGAACTGTGCTCCGCGCCACCAGAGACGCAGTACGAATACGTTGTGGCGACTATCGACGTCAGAGAAAAAAAGTTGAAGCTCTCCCTGGGGCCAACCCAGGTTGCCGAATACGACTATCAACTGCGGTGACCGCGGAGTTACTGATCACGACATCGCGGGATCACACAGTGTCAGAGAGCTTCGGGTCCACGATGTCGTGACAGTTCTCACCTAGTCGAGCAGATCGTCCGTCAGCATGCGTTCGGCGATGGCCTCGCCGGGCACCTGATAGGTCCCAGCCGTGATCCGGGCTTTCAGTTCGGCCACCTTGTCCGCGCGGATCGCGGGAGTCTGCTTCAGGGCCGCCGTGGCGATCTGCATGGCCCGTCCCGTGTCCGAGACTTCCACGCGGTCGGGGTGGTGGCGGGGGCGATTGGAGCGGGGGGAGCGGCAGCGGACTTGCCGTAGGCTTTCCTGGCCTTCTCGGCCGTGCCGATCCGATCTGCATGCCCGTCGGCGGGAAGCGGATTGGGAACGCGAGGGGCATCGTTGATCTTCATGGTCGTCCTCTGAAGGTAAGCCGTCCGCTGTGCTGGAATCACCCTAACGGCGGACTCCGCGACTGTCAACAACCAATGCAAAAGCACCGGAACACCCTGTAAGGACAAGGGACTCCGAGTGTCTTGACAATCAGAATCAGGGGTCATGGCGCACACCTACTCGGCAACATGCAGAGTGAAGGCGTAGAGGGCCGCCTCGCGCCTCGTCGCAGGTCGAGCACTGCTGATTCGGCGGGTGGTCGCTGGGTGACTCCATTTGAGAGGCCATGAGCGCTGGGCCTATGCGGCAGGGTGGGGTGGCGGGCGGGACTGGAGGACCGCTCCTCCGGCCCCGCCACCATGAGAAACAGAAAGCTTCAATAGCGCGTCCCCAGGGGGCCCTGCGGCGAGAGAACCCCGCCAAGTGTCAGGCCTCCTTCGCGGGCCTCGGAACGGCCCGGGTACCTGGGAGCGAAGCCTGCGGCTGGCCGGTCAACACCCCCTGCTCCTCAAGCACGCGCATAACCGCGGAGCCGTCCTGCCGGGTGAGGTTGGGAACGAATCGGCTGTAGACGGTAAACAGCAGCGTCGTGTCGGTGTGGCCCAGTTGGCGCGCGATCCACTCCGGGTTCTCGCCGGCGGCGAGCATCAGCGTGGCGAAGGTGTGCCGGCTCTGATAGGGGCTCCGGCGGGCGATGCCGAGCCGGTCGAGGGCCGGGTACCACACCCGCCTGGTGATCAAATTGTGGTCCCGGGGCGTTCCGTTCTTGGTGCAAAACACATATGGGCTTCGGGATCCGATCACAACCTGCTGCCGGCGGAGCGCCTCGAAGGCCGGGGGCAGGAGATCGATGTCGCGCGTGGAATCCTCGGTCTTTGGTGCGTTGGCCCCGGTGCGTTGGCGGGTTCGCCGGACGCTGAGTTTCCGGTTGCGCCAATCCACGTCATCCCATTGGAGCCCATCCACTTCGCCTGGCCGCATGCCGGTGAAGAACCGCACGAGGTAGTAGTCGGCGTAGTCCCGGCGGACACCCGCCAGGAAAGTGGACAGTTCCTCCAGGGTGAATGGGCGGATGTCCGCCTTGGGAACTTTCAGTCGCTTGATCGTCGCGAACGGGTTCGGTATCCCGGCCTGGGTGCAGGCATCGGTGAGCACGAGCCGCAGCACGACCAGGATGTTGTTGATGCGTTTCGGACTAAGCTTGCGCCCTTGCCGCCCCGGCAGGTCCACCAAGGCGGTGCGGAACTGCTTGATCTCCGACGCGGTGATCGTTGCGGCCTCCCGTCCCTGGAAGCCCGGAATCAGGTGTTTTTCCAGCGTGCCCTGGAACTCGACGGCCACCGAGGGCTTCCAGCTAACCTTGTTCTCCGCGTACCAGGTGCGGGCAGTCTGGGCGAATTCGGTGGCGGGGGCCGCGGGGGTGCGTCCCGCTGCCAGTGGGGGAGGGGGCGCTGCTGTAGCCACGGTCACCGGCAACAGACCAGGTGGGGAGACCTGGGCCAGCCGTTCGGCTAGCGCAGTCCGGTTTTCCACGGTGTCGGGAAGATCCGTGTACTCGTGACACCGCCGCCCCTCAACTTCATATGCCAGGTACAGATGCCCATAGCGATTAACGAGGATCGAGGCCCTGACGCCACCTCTCCGTCCGGCGGTCGCCGGGCTCTGCTGGTGGGTATCGTGGCTACCGTGCGGGTTCAGGGGAGATGGGCTCCCGCCAGCGCCCGGTCCACCAGGGCCGCGAATGAAGCGCGGTACCTGGAGACCGCGAAGGACGTGAGTCGCGGAGAACTGCAGGTCTTTCGAGGGTCGACGCATGTTCGCCTGCTCCTTTCTGGTTGGGGGTGAGTTCATCACCTGTTCACCAAGAGCAGCCAGAACTCCAATTGCCTTTCTGCCACGAACACGAGAGCAGCGCCCCGAAGATCCTGTAAGCGAAGGAACGATCTCCTATCGGCTTCGGGCGGCGCTGGCACCAGGCAGGGCAAGTACACACCGGCATGCGCACGCCAGGGACTCCGCGACATCCCGGACCCGATTCCGTTCATGACAAATGCGTGGTGGGGGGATCAGGCGATGACAAGCGGCTGGATTGTATTCAGTGGCTGGATCAAGGATTGCGGAGGGACCCTTCTTCTTGTTGGAGACAGTCCACCGCTATTCTACTGGCTCACCTAAGCAGGAGCCGACTCAAGTATGTGCCACGCGAATGCCCTTTCCTCTCCTTGTACAACGACGGAATTGAGAACCTCCGCCGCGGGCGCAAATTGCGCATCCTGCTACAGGAGAGAACCCAGTTTGGCGAGGGAATGCGGGAAGCCTGAATCGGGATCCCACTAGGAGTGCAGGTCGGCCAATTACGTGAGGATGTGGACGGCGTTGTCATATTATGCGCAGATGCCATACGCGTTCGCCAGTCGCTTCAGCGCCGTCAGATCGAGGGGTGCACAGCAGCCTTCCAAATCGAGTTGGAGCGCCATATCGAAAACCTCGCGGGCACGCGCGACCTTGCATCCAAATGCCACAGGGCACGTGCAGCCAGTGAAGGGCAGTCCGCGGGATGCCGCGTTGTCGCGTTTTCACTCGTTATGCCTAAACGACTGACGAGGGCTGCGCGCTATCAAGTCCTTTCGGAGGACTTCCGCCCCGGATCACGGCGGCGATGGTCCAGCGGTGAGTCGTGAACTGCCGAGGATCTCAGGGGCGCATCCCCTTCGCGCCTGAGTGATTCCTGCAAAGCGTTTCGGGCTTCGATCTGGCGATCCATATACCGTTTGTAGCGAACGAACCGACTGCACTGTGGAGAGCAAGAATATTGTTTCTCCTGTCGGGTCGGCAGGTAGAGGCGCTGGCACCATTCGCACTTGCGGGGCCGCAGGAAGCGTTGCCCCTCTGCTTCACGGTGAATCAAGAGATGCAATTCCCAGTATGCCCGGGACATCGGCTCCAGGGGGTTCTTGGTGAATTGCGCCAACAGGTACCGCTTGATCAGCCGACTATTGAACTGGAGCCACATCCGGCCTTCATAGGAATGTGGCCCGCGATGATTTAACACATAGACGCCGATGTCCTGATGGTCGTCATCGGTGAGCGTCCCCGCTAGCCAGCGGTCGACGATGCCACGGAAGTGGAGGGCGTGATGGTCAACCGTCCGCCACTTGTGAGGGAGTATCTTGAAGAACAGACCCTCAATCACTTCCTTTTTAGTTTTCGCTCGCCCATACATCAACTCGTCCAATTCTTCTTTCGCCGCATTGTAAAGCCGGACGAGATACTCCCCCAGGCGCGCTGCCGGATCGCCCTGCGTCGGGGCGGGTGCCCCTAGCTCGCTCAACCTGCCACGCCTCATCGGTGTCGACATCCTCTCCCTCCTTGATTCAGGTCTTAGTCAAGTGGAAAACTAGCACCACATTCCGATAGTGTCAACGAGTTATTCAGTAGATAACATATATATAGATTACTGTTGACAGATTGATATTATTCTATAAGATCGGTGTGTGCTTGGACACTTTGGGGGTGTGCCGCCTGGTCGCACGCGCGACGAGGTACCGGGATCGAGCAGGGGGCGGACCCAACACGGAGAACACCAGAGAGACGTTCCTCCTTAGTCTTGCGCTGTCCGTAATCGCTCAGCTCCAACTACGGCCCCTCCGAGGGCTCCGCCCGCGCGCCCTCGAGGATTTGCTCTCATCGGGGCGAACGTGGATGGTGTTGGCAGCCGCCAGTCCGGCAATCGGTACAGAGTGCGTAGTGCGGTTGGGACGCTCCAGGGGACTATACCTCGACAGTGTCGTGCGGACCGACTGCCCACCGGAGGCATCTGGTTGCCACATCTCGGTCGAGATCAGGATGAGTGGAATAGAGGGGCCGTTCGAGCGCGAACGGCGGCCCGCGGATCGACATAAGTGAGCGGTCGGCCAAGCCGCGACCTCGGAGGTGAGCCATGGGGCCATTTGATTTGGATCCGCATTTCTTCCGTGTGGATGCGCGCGGCAGAGCGTATGCTGATGACAAACTCATCCGGGTGCATCCGCAGATCCAGGCCTTGCGCGGTCCGCGGCCGGTCAAAGACCCTCAGGCTCTGCGGGAGGGCCTGCAGGCGCTTCAGCCTCTATTCCTGTTGGAGCTGCTGCTGTCCCCGATCCTCGTGATCGTGGGAAAAGAGGAACTCTTGGCGGTGTGGAATGTCCACCTGTTCGAAGCTGTCTATGTCTTACGGCCACAGATCCTGTACTACCGGGAGGTTCCCGCTGACAACCCCGAGGTGATCACGGCGATGATCCACTCCCAGGCTTATATCGTCCCGTTGCTGCAGGCCCTAAATAGCAACCATGACCAACTCCTTGCCACCCATCTCTCCGGCCGAAACCAGACGATCGTGTTGGCTCTTGAGGGGTGGCAGTTACCGCTGACGGCGATCCTCCAGAAACATATTGCGGCTTTTCTGCACCTCGGCCGGAGTGGGGTGTCGATGATCAAGGGGCGCATTAGCCCGACCGCCAAACCGACGACCGGCGGAGCGGGGAATCAGTCGAAGCCTCGCAGCAACGATGTCCGCAACAACCGGGACCGACCGGACGCAGATCGCGTGAAGTCCGGATCGTCAACAGATTCGCCCTCGATGCCCGGAGCCCCGGTCGCCAGTCCCGATCGTCCGCCCGCCGAAACGACCCCACCACCTGCCCCCGCGGACGCGCCACAGCTCATCGCCACATCCGATGCGGATGTTGGCGTCAGGCCAGCCTCCGAGAAGGGAGCCCCCGCCTCCGATGTCCCTCTGCATGACTTTCCTCCGCCGAAACCGGATCAATCTACACCCCCGGAGCCCGAACCGACGACTCCGCTCGTGCGTTCGGAGGGCATGTTATTTGCCTTTCCCCCTCCGGACCCGAAAACGCGACGGAGCCGGAAAAGGCAGGCATACCAGACGAAGCCGGACACGGGATGGACCGACACTCCGTCCTCCGATACGTTCAAGAAAGCGAGTTGATGGTGACCCGGGTTATTGCCGATGCGATCGCCCGCGTTGGCACTCCGGAATTCGAGGAAGTCTTGACCCTAATGTCCCCGGAGGCGCACGGAGCCGACACGGAAGCGATCGAGCGGGAGTTCGCTCCCCTGTACCGAGCGATCGCGGACCTCAAATCGCCTCGGGTGGAGGCGATGGCCCTCGTCCTAGTGCACGTGTGCGATCCGCCCGTGCTTGCCGTGGTCTCGCCGCTGCTGCCTTGTGCCGTCTACGTGCTCACCCGCGCTCGTCCGGCGAGTACGACGCTCGCCAATCAGGCGCTGTCGACGCTCCGCGAGATACTGCAAACGCTGGCACGGCAAGCGGTGTACAAGCCCCTGCCGGTCGCACCCCGAGCCCTCGCACCGAAGATCGATATGTACAAGAAGACGGCGCCCCTGTGCAGCATGCATCTCCTCGGGAAGCTTCTGACCTACAACTACGAGAAGCAGGTGCTCGCGTATTGGAGGACCGCTTCGGAGGCCTATCGCAAGTTCGCGTTGCCGTGCCATCAAGCGTTTCGGGATCTGGAGCGACGGCTTGTCGCCGCCGAGGGCCAGGAGTCTCCGCCGGCGTATCCTTCCCCCTATGTGTGTGGGTTGGTGTTTCGATACCTCCTACAGTACCTGCCAGCGGTGGATCCGTGCGCATCTGATCGGGAGCTCTCACGCGCGGAGCTCGAGGGGGTACGTCGCAACCTGCTGGGGAGGTTCCCGAAAAGCAAATCTTGGCCGGCAACCGTCGAGGCCTATCTTCATACGCTAGGGGATGGCCTTATCTATGGGTGGGATCCGCCGGTAGGACGGCGGACGGTAAGGCTAGATACCCTAACAACGGCCCGTACGCTGCCGGCCGCATCGCTGCCGCGGGTCACGGCGGACCGCTGGCCGACAGATACGGGGGACGGCCAGCCCGCCGGGACGCTTATCCGCTGCATCGCGGTGGATGAAGAGACGCTGGCAGCTGGACTCGCGATGGGGGAAGCCCCCGACGAGTTCCAGACGGAGGCGATTGAACTGGACGGTCCCATGGCGGCGGAGTCGGGCCGTCGCGGGTTGATGAAGCGGACGAGCCTCTATTTCGATCGCAGGAGCGTCAACGCGATGTACCAACATGGGAAGGTGCAGCTCCACGAATACGTCCAGTTGTATGTTCTGCAGCCATCCGGCCGCACTGACCGGCGACCTCTCGCCCGGCAAGTACAACTCATCCTCCGGCTGATGATCCTCATGGGGCGATCGCTCGAGGACTGGTGTCGCCTTGAACTGGCACCATTGCCAGAGCCCTGCCCGGTGCCGAGCCCGGATCCCGATCCTGAGGCGATCGGGCGGCTGTACCTAGACCCTGCCTCTCTCGCACTTTGGTATTGGCTCCCGGCCGACTGGCCGGGGTATCGTCGGGATGTGGCGCTGGGATGTGACAGCGCCGTGCGTTTCACGTCCCGGTGGGTGTGTCTCCCGCTGCCCTCGGTCCTCCGAGCGGACCTTGTATCCTATCTCGCGACCCGCAGTATCACGACGGAGCAATCCGTCAGCAAGGGGTGGGTGTTCCCGGACGCGACGGCGCCGGCGCGCTCCATCATGCCGACCATCGTCCAGGCCGCGGTGGCGGCGGCTGGCGTTTCCGATGCGCCGCGCCTTCTGAACCGACTCTCAGGATCGTTTGTGAGCCTGTTCTGCGTCCGCCATCACCTCTCCCTGATCGATGCAGCGTATGTGCAGGGGCGGGTCGACCACCTCGCCCACACCAAGCTGTGGTACACCTATGTGAACGCACTGCGCCTGGTCGAGCGCTTCTGGGACGAGGCGCGTGCGGTGGACGCAATGCTCCGCGGGGCGGCTGGCGTGCCGCCGGTCACGGCGGAGCAGACGCCCGACCTCTGGGTGGCAAGTCTCTTGCGTGGCCTCGGCGGGTATGGTTCTCGCCTCGTGCCGATGGTCGCGCGGGTACGGCACGCCATGGCGATATTTCAGGCGGCCTTTCACAGCCTGCCGACGGACCGTGCCGCCCGCATCCTGTATCATAACCGGTTCATCGCGGTCTGCTATATCATCCTCCACCTGCTCACAGCCGTCCGCCCACAACAGGATGAGGCGTTCATTGCTAGCCTGTGCGGAGACGGTCTCCGCATGCTGCAGATCGATAAGTTCAGCCCGGGATTCTTCGAGAGCCGAGCCTTCCGTCGGAACGCACGCGTGGCCGCCCAGTTGGCAGCGCTCGAGACCGCATACCAGAGCGCCCTGACCCTTGAGGGATTCTCTGCCGGCATGCATGCAAAGCTCGGGGCGCCGGTCTTGTTCTTCCTCCGCGCGGATGATGGCACCCCCTTCCGGGTGACGGCGGAAGGGGTCGACCGCGTCCTGAACGGATGGCCAGAGGGGGGCGACGCCTGGCCCTATGTTGCCAATGTCGGGCGGCACCTGCAGGCGACCGAGCACGCCGACCGGATGGTGGACTGGGATGTGGCCAACGCTTTCATGGGTCACGAACGTGCACCCCGAGAAATGCTCGGACTCTATTCAGCGGCGGATCTCGCGGCGGCAGAAGCCGAGATCGATCGGCAGGTCACCGCGATCGCGGACGCGTATAGCATCGGGGTGATCCCGTACCTGCGGGGAGGGCGGGCGTGACTCCCCAACACACGCCGGTCACCCCCGACCCCCCGTACCTGCGAGAGCTGGTCGCCATTGCCGAAGCCGAGGTGGAGCGCATCGAGAACAAGACGTATCGGATGGAGATCGGCCGGGTCCTCCACAGGGTCCTTCTCCCGTTCCTGCGCCAACGGAGCGAGCGGGACCTGCCAACTGGCCCGCTGCCCCTCACGCACCGGGAGCGGATCCAGTTGCAAGAGGAGGCCTGCCACGGCCGGTCCTATACGCGCTGGGGACACCACCGCCTGGCCGCCCTCGATTGGCTTCTGGGATTGCTGTCGAAGCGCGAGGTGCTCCGAGTGCCGCCCTACCAGTACACCCTCAAGTCCCTGCGGGACGTCGTGATCCAGCCGACCCGGCAGATGTTCGACGACGAGGAGCGGATCGGCCGCGAGCTCATGTCGGCCCTGCGGGCCTTCGTCCTCCGGACATCGATCGAGGCCGATCCGGAAGGGGTGGAGATCGCCCTTGCGTCCCTTCTCATCTTTAATGGCAGTTTGATCTCACCCAACGCTTTCCGGGTCGTGGCCGGCCTCCACCTCGACGAGTGCCTGGAGCGACCGGGGTGGCTGATCCTCCACCTGGAGCGGGCGGGCGGGCGGCCCGGGCGCTCTCATGGTGCGCAGCTCCGTGAGCGACAGTCCTGCCCCCCGCAGCGGCTGCCCCTCGGGCCTCCGGAACAGGCGCTCGTGAACGCCTACCTGAGCGGGGGCGCCCTGACGGGCCGGTTGAACCTCGGCAACGGGAGCACGCCGTTGTTTCCCGGGCTGGCCGCGCTGCTGCCCTCGAAGAGGGCACTCCCCCGAGCGTTCCGGGAGTGCTGGGTCCACCACGCGCCGGGGCTCGTGGGCCTGAGCCTTCGGCGGTTCCTCGAAGCGGCGCAGTACCACGCCGTGTACCGCATGGCGCCCATCTGCGCCGCCGTGCTGACTGGCCGCCTCGACACCACCCCCGCCGTGGATGCCGATCTGGACGAGCTCGAGGCCCCGGTCGGTACCCCGGTCACTTGCCGCGGAGGAGCACCCGCTGGCGGCGCCGATGCCGAGGACCGGCGGGTCCGGCGCGCGGTCCGATCGGCGCTGCGGGCCAGCGCCGGTCCGACGCGCGCGGCGATCCTCTGGACGCCGGAGCATGACCGGGTCTACCGTCAGGGCCGCGAAGGATTGGCGGACGTGCTCCGGGCGCTGCGCGCGGAGACCGCGATCGCCGAGACGTTGCAACGGGCGCAGGCGATCACCGCCGGGTACGAGCAGGCGCTCCTCGGGTTGGGGGATGCCATCCCGGCCCGGCTGGAGAACTGGCGGTACGTGCTGCGGCTCGCGGTGGACGGCCTCAGCGCAAAGAAGGTGGTGCCGAACACGGTCCTCGCTCGCCTGGACGAGGCCGAACTGATCGTGTGCGGGGTCGTCGGGGATCGGGCCTTCGCGGAACTGGATGCCAAGGGGTGGCTCGATACAGCGCTGGAGGCGATGGACTGTGGCGAGCGCGCGGCGAGCCGCAAGCAGACGCGGTACCGGGTCGAAGTCCTGCACGCGTACCTGCGGCGAGTGTTGCCGTCCGGAAGCGTGCCGGCGATGGCCTGGGCCAGCCAGCGCGAGCTTTGGGTCGATGCCGAGCGGATCGCGGTCGAGACGTTGTTTCCCTGGGACATTGACGCCGTCCGAGACGACGTGCACCGTCGGGTCGCACCGGACCTGGCCGAGATTCTGGACATCTTCATGGTGTTGGGGAGTGGCGCCGGGCTCCGCGCCGGGGAAGCCGCCACGCTCCCGCTCCGGCGGGTCCACACCCGGGGGGGCGAGTTGCTGGTCGAGATCCTGCGGTGGCAGACGAAGACGGACGCGGGGGAGCGGAACATCCCGCTGCACTGGCTGTTACCCGAACCCGACCTCCAGGCCCTGCGGACGTTCCTCGCGGCGCGACGCACCTACGGCCTGGCTCCGGACGCGCCTCTCCTGGCCACCCCGGCATTCCCCGACGGTTTCGACGCGGAGTGGCTGGCTGGGGTGGTCACGCGCAGCATCAAGCGCGTGACCGGAAAGGAACTGAGTGACCACGACCTCCGGCACTACTTCGTGACGCACTTTCCCCTCCGGCATTTCGTGGCGACCCGCGGTCGGACGGCCGCCCGGTCCCTGGGCGAGCGGTTACTCGCGACCCCCGCGTACGCGCTCGAGGCGCTCGACCGATTCGCCCAACTCTTCGTCTTCCCATCATCGGACGAGGCCACCCGGATCGCCCTGGCGATGCGCCGCACGACCCAGCCCTTCCACCAACTGATCGACTACGTGGGCCATGCCAGCCCGAGCACCACGGTGAGGAGCTATTCCCATCTGCTCGACGTCCTCCAGAGGCTCTATGCCGATCTGCCTCTCTATACCGCGGCGCCGCCGGTGTTCACTCGGCAGGAGGCCGCCTTGGCGCTCCACCGGGGCGATCGGACGATCCGGAACCTGTTCCCCACGATCGTGGCGAGCGGCGTCGTGGACGGCCGGGCGCTCCTCGTCGCCCAGCAAGCGCAGCTGAATCGGTTGCGGCAGGCCGGCGGCCGGGATACGGTGGAGGCCACAGAATGATCGGGCGAGGGCACGGGCTGACCTGCCAGGGAGCCACAGGCGGCGCGTCACGGCGTGACGCCATGGCGTCACGCCGTGACGCGGAAGAACCGGGACACGCCGTGACCTGTGCGCGTCACGTATTGATCTGCGGGACGAGTCACCTCCTGACCTCCGATTGGGGCACGCACGGTGATCACGATATGACCGGAACATTCAAAATAATCGGTCACGGCGTGGCGTACGATCGGGAAAAACCCGCGTGAAAGGGGAGGGGGAATCGCGGGTCAGGGCGTGACACCGGGAGGGAAAAAAATCAACAGGCACTTAACGAAAACTCGCTAAGTGCCTATTTTTACTGGTGGTTGCGGGGCCAGGATTTGAACCTGGGACCTTTGGGTTATGAGCCCAACGAGCTACCGGACTGCTCCACCCCGCGGCAGCATACTACGCACTCATGCCCGCAGTGTCAAGCCATTTCTCCCGCCCTGTGGGCTCAGAGATGGCGGAGGAACCAGTCCCGGGCGGCGGCGCTCGAGGCCGGAAACTCCTGGACGTAGGGGACGAAGTGCCCGCCCGGGATCAGCACGAGGTGCTTGGGCTGCAAAGCCCGCTCGTAGGCCTCCAGCGTCAGGTCCGTACCGGTC